>OGMF01000996.1_pt1 | contig 29690 bp, 25 predicted proteins | sample 1572921 | NCBI WGS metagenome assembly OGMF01 (sample SAMEA2581919, study PRJEB24529) | metagenome | biome: Human gut stool | place: China | collected 2011 | reverse complement strand
TTAAATGCTCCCGCTGCAAGCCCACGCCCCGCTGGATGTCCTCCAAGTGGTTCCGTTATGCCTTTTTGCTCTTTTTCCTGACGATGTTCGGCAACATGGTGTTCCAGACCTATCTGGTCGCTGCTGGTGCTACGTCCCTGCGGGAGGCCATTAAGCTGTTCTGGACATTCCGTGTGCCGTGGAGCTGGACTTATACAGCCGGTACGGTCACTGACTGGGTGGCGCAGTTCAGCTTTGGCTTTTATAGCCTCATGCTGACCTCTCTGCTGCTGGGTCTGATCGTTATGGTGCTCTACATGCCCCGCACATGGTGTGCGTTTTGCCCGATGGGAACCATGACGCAGAGTATTTGCAAGCTGAAAAACAAAGAATAAACAAAGATAACAGAACGGAGCCTTTCTCATGGCTGAACTGAAAATTACTGCTGCGAATTTTGAAAATGAGATACTGCATTCCGACAAGCCCGTCCTGCTGGATTTCTATGCGGACTGGTGCGGACCGTGCAAAATGCTCTCTCCCGTACTGCATGAGCTTGCCGAAGAAAAAAGCGGTACGCTCAAGGTGGGCAAGGTCAACGTGGATGAGCAGATGGAGCTGGCAATGCGTTTTCAAGTATCCAGCATCCCGATGCTGGTCGTATTCAAGGATGGAAAGGCCATTACCAAATCGGTCGGCTATCGGCCTAAGTCGGAGATTGCCGCAATGGTGGAGGGCGCAAGATGAAAGTTGTGATCGTAGGCGGTGTGGCGGGCGGTGCTTCTGCCGCTGCCCGCATCCGCCGTTTGGATGAACACGCGCAGATCATCATGATCGAGCGCAGCGGCTATGTGTCCTATGCCAACTGCGGTCTGCCGTATTATGTGGGCGGTGTGATCAAGGAGCAAGAAGAACTGACACTGCAAACTCCGGAGAGCTTCTGGGACCGCTTTCGCATTGATGTACGGGTACGGCAGGAAGTAACTGCGATCAATCCCGCAGAGAAAACCGTCACTGTCCGCACACTGGACAGCGGGAAGATCTATACGGAAACCTATGACAAACTGCTCCTCGCACCCGGCGCAAAGCCGACGGTTCCTGCGCTTTCCGGCGTCAGCAGTGAGCGTGTTTTCACGCTGCGCACCGTGGAGGATACCCTCCGCATTAGGCACTTTGTAGAGGATCAGAAGCCGAAAACCGCTGTTTTGGCTGGCGGCGGCTTTATCGGTCTGGAAATGGCGGAAAACCTTACAGAAATGGGCGTTTCTGTCACCATCGTTCAGCGACCCAATCAGCTATTAGCACCACTGGATGCGGACATGGCGAGCTTTGTCCATGCGGAAATGCGCAGACACGGCGTGGCTCTGCGGTTGGGTGAAACCGTCACCGGATTCCGGCAGGACGGAGATTCCGTGCTGACGCTGCTGGAGGAAAGTGAGCCGCTGCGCTCCGACATGGTGCTGCTGGCCATCGGCGTCACGCCGGACACCCATCTGGCAAAAGAGGCCGGACTTGAGCTGGGCATCCGGGGCAGCATCGCTGTCAACGAGCGGATGGAAACCTCCGTGCCGGACATCTATGCTGTGGGCGATGCCGTAGAGGTCACCCATTTTGTAACCGGGCAGAAAGCGTTGATTTCGCTGGCGGGACCCGCCAACAAGCAGGGACGCATTGCCGCTGACAATATCTGTGGCGGCAATAGCCACTTTCACGGCTCTCAGGGCTCGTCTGTTCTGAAACTGTTCGGCTTGACAGCGGCCTCCACGGGGATCAATGAAAAAGCGGCGCAGGCAGCAGAAATCGCTTACGACAAAGTCGTGCTTTTCCCGGCATCCCACGCTGCCTATTACCCCGGCGCACAGTCTATGGCAATGAAGGTACTGTATGAAAAGGAAAGCCTGCGGCTGCTGGGTGCGCATATCGTTGGCGGCGAGGGCGTGGACAAGCGTATTGATGTACTGGCAACGGCCATTCGCGCAAAAATGAAAGCTTTGGAACTGACGGAACTTGACCTTTCCTATGCGCCGCCCTATTCCTCTGCCAAGGATCCGGTCAATATGGCCGGTTTTATGATCGAGGATTTGGAGAGCGGGAAAGTGCAACAGTTCCATTGGAATGATGTTGAGGACTTGCCCTGCGATGGCAGTGCGACGCTGCTGGACGTCCGCACGGAAGGCGAATATCGGCGTGGGCACTTGAATGGATTCCGCAATATTCCACTGGACGATCTGCGGGAGCACTTGGACGAGTTAGAGCGGGATAAGCCTATCTATGTGAATTGCCAGACTGGGCTTCGCAGTTATCTGGCCTGTCGGCTTTTGACGCAGTATGGTTTCAGCTGTTCCCATCTCTCCGGCGGATACAGTTTTTATCAGGTCGTAACACAAGAGCAGCAGACAGCGCGGAGCGCCTATCCCTGCGGAATGGAGAAACTATGAGTGAAAATTTATTTGGCTTGACGGTTGCGGCAGATAAAGGCTTAGATGATCTGCAGTGCCAGCGCCTTTTAAGCGAAAATCGCAGGTATCAGGAAGTCATGCTGCAATACCGATGTGCGCTGAAAGCACTGGAAAGCAGGTTGGAAATTCTAAACGAAGAGTTTTCATTGCAGCATGATCGCAATCCGATAGAAAGTATGAAAAGTCGCTTGAAGTCGCCGTCCAGCATTATGAATAAGATGCAGAAGCGCGGACTTTCTCTGGATTTTCCGACCATGCAGGCAAATATCATGGATATTGCCGGTGTGCGGGTGATCTGCTCTTTCGAGGAGGATGTGTTCTTTTTGGCAAAGTGCTTAAAAGATCAGTCTGACATTGAAATCATCACGGAGAAAGATTATATTTCACACCCTAAGCCAAATGGCTATCGCAGTCTGCACCTGACGATCCGGCTGCCGGTATTCTTTGCGGAAAAAGAGATCCATGTGCCGGTGGAGATACAACTCCGTACAATCGCTATGGACTTCTGGGCAAGCCTTGAGCATACCATCCGCTATAAGAAAAACTTGCCGATAAATGCTGAAGTCGAAACTGAACTGAAAGAGTGCGCCGATTCCAGCAGAGAATGGGACAGCAAAATGGAGCATTTACTGCACATCCTAACTTAATATGCACTGAATAAAAGAAAAAGCCTTATATTTCAACCCATAGAGGCCAATCTGCGGTATAATTGGAGCATATGTATCGTTACAGCAATGGCCAGATCAGCCTGGCGGATTTCAAACAGCCGGTGGGCATGAATCTGAAGGAAAGCAACCGTTGGGTAAAGAAAGCCCAGACGATCCCCTGGCCGGAGATCGAGAAGCGCTACGCCGCCCTATTCACCAACCGGAAAGGCAATGTGGCCAAGCCGCTGCGTCTGGCCTTGGGGGCCTGCATCATTCGGGCGAAGTATGGTTTCTCAGATGAAGAAACTGCCCTTATGATCCAAGAGAACCCATATCTTCAGTATTTCTGCGGATATCCTGGCTATGATGACGAAAAGCTGCCCTTTGACCCGTCTTTGATGGTGTATTTCCGCAAGCGCCTGACGCCGGAAGTGCTGGGTGAGATCAATGAGATGATCGTGCGGGACGCAAAGGAGCGTCAGGTCAAAGAAGCCGAATCCAAGGATGACGATGATGATTCTGACGGCCAGCCGGGAACTGGCGGAAACAGCGGCACTATGATCGTGGACGCCACCTGCGCGCCGTCCAATATCCGTTATCCTCAGGATGTTTCCCTGCTCAACGAGGCCAGGGAGAACGCCGAAACGCTTTTGGACGTTCTTCACGATCCCGCGGACGGAAAGAAGCCTCGAACCTACCGCAAACGCGCCCGGAAAGATTACCTGAAATACACAAGATGCCGTAAACACACCGCGAAAATGACCCGCAAAGCCATTGGGAAGCAGCTGGCTTACCTCCGGCGCGACCTGGATGCCATCGATGGCAAACTGTCCCTCGGAAAAAATCTGCCCCCTCGCCAGGCGGAGCGTTTGGACACGATCCGCACCGTCTATGAGCAGCAGAAGTACATGTACGATAACCGTACCCACAGCGTACCTGACCGGATCGTCAGCGTGAGCCAGCCCTTCGTTCGGCCCATTGTGCGGGGAAAAGCGGGAAAGCCGGTGGAGTTTGGCGCGAAGCTGGACATCAGTGTCGTTGACGGATGGACGCGGCTGGAGTGCTGTTCTTTTGACGCCTACAATGAGGCGGGAAATCTGCGGGAAATGGCAGAGCGGTTCCGAGCGCGAGAGGGGCATTACCCCAGCCGGATCCTGGCGGACAAAATCTACCGAAACCGGGAGAATCTCAGCTATTGCAAGGCGCATGGGATCCGTCTTTCCGGCCCGGCTCTGGGGCGGCCCAAGAAGGGTGAAACCAGAGACAAGGCTCAGGACTATCGGGATGAGTGCGAGCGCGTGGAAGTGGAGCGCAGATTCAGTCTGGCGAAGCGTAAATGTGGCATGGGGCTGGTCACCGCAAAGCTGCGGGAGACTGCGGCCCATGTGATCGCCATGTCCGTTCTGGTGCTGAATCTCCGCAAGATTCAGCGCGCTCTTTTGAGAATGCTCGCATATCTTCTGGAGATTCTCGCTCAGAACAAAAATTGGGCACTTGTTCAGTGGACATTATATTATATGAAATAAATTTTACGGCTGTGCAGGCATATCTCCAACACCGTGCTATACTGTACGGGAAATTGAGAGTACCATCCGTTCAAGGAGGTGTGCATGGCAAAACCGATGTAAACATCTCACCGGAAACCATGCTGGACGGAAGTCTGACCTTGCTGATGCTGGGAGAAAATCAAAAGCTGGAAAATACTTCCACCTGTAAGAATCTGTACAGGTACAATTCTCAACGTCCTTTAGCAGGCGTCCTTCTTGACAATGTGAAAAGAATGGTGTATCCTTCGTTCAAAAGGGAGTAGCTTGCACAGCTTTGTGTATCCGTTGGCGTCAGTACGGGTCGTTTGGCTCCGCTGCGGATTGAAATGGCGAGACTTTTGTATCAATGTGAAGGCATTGACGCAAAAGGGCTCGCCTTTTTTGCGTCCGCCGAAAGGAGACACAGTACATGAAGCAGGAAAAGAACATTTGGGAACAGTCCCGCGTGGAGTTGTTCCAGAAACTGGATTGCCGGGAGACCGGCCTATCGCAGGAGGATGCGGCGGATCGTCTGGCAAAATACGGAGCCAATGAACTGCACGCCGGCAAGCAAAAGAGTGTTTTGCAGATCTTTCTGGGGCAGTTTGCGGATTTTCTGGTGTTGATCCTCATCCTGGCCGCCGTCATCTCCGCCTGCATGGGGGACGTGGAGAGCATGATCGTCATTCTGGCGGTCATCACCATGAACGCAATTCTGGGCACCGTTCAGACCGTCAAGGCCTCCGCATCGCTGGACAGCCTGAAGCAGATGTCCGCTCCCACCGCCAAGGTGCTGCGGGACGGTCAGATCGTACAGATCCCCGGTCGAGAGGTGGTTCCCGGTGATGTGGTCATATTGGAGGCGGGAGATTCCGTCTGTGCCGACGGACGCCTGTTGGAATGTGCCAGCCTGAAGTGCGCGGAGAGTGCCCTCACCGGCGAAAGCCTGCCGGTGGAAAAGGATACGGAGCCGCTCAGTGGGGAAACGGCCTTGGGCGACAGGAAGAACATGGTGTTCTCCGGCAGCTTCGTCACCTATGGGCGGGGCCGCTTTCTTGTGACGGCCACCGGCATGGACACGGAAATGGGCAAGATCGCCCAGCTTCTGAAAAACACGGAGGAGCGGAAAACGCCGCTTCAGGTCAGTCTGGACCAGTTCGGCAGAAAGCTGTCGATCATCATTCTGGTGATCTGCGCAGTGCTGTTTGGCGTCAGTGTGCTGTGGCGGCACGAAAACGTGATGAACGCCTTTCTCTTCGCCGTGGCGCTGGCGGTGGCCGCTATCCCGGAGGCCCTCAGCTCCATCGTGACCATCGTGCTGTCCTTCGGCACCCGGAAAATGGCCAGGGAACACGCCATCATCCGCCATTTGCAGGCGGTGGAGGGGCTTGGCAGCGTGTCGGTCATCTGCTCGGATAAGACGGGTACGCTGACCCAGAACCGTATGACGGTGCGCAAGCTCTACACCGGAGGCGAGGTGATCGACGCCAAGGACGCGGACTTCCGGGACCCGTTACAGGAGCCGTTGCTGCGGACGGCTCTGCTGTGCAGCGATGCGGTCATCAGCGGGGATACGGAGATCGGCGACCCCACGGAAACGGCACTGGTGCGGCTGGGGGAGACCAACGGCTTTGACGAGGATCTCGTCCGGAACCGCTGGCCCCGTCTGACAGAGATCCCCTTCGATTCCGACCGGAAAATGATGTCCACGGTCCACAAGCTGGCGGGTGGCCTGATGCTGGTCACCAAGGGCGCGACGGATGTGCTGCTGGACCGCTGCGTGGTGACGCCGGAGGAACGGGCGAGGATCGAACAGGTCAACGAACAGTTTTCCAACGAGGGCCTGCGGGTGCTGGCCTTCGCCTGCCGCAGCGTGGACGGCCCGGCCATCACTTTGGCGGATGAAAACAGCCTGACTTTCCTCGGCCTCATCGCCATGATGGACCCGCCCCGTGAGGAATCCAAGGCGGCGGTGGCGGAGTGCATCCGCGCCGGTATCCGTCCTATTATGATCACCGGCGACCACAAAATCACGGCGGCGGCCATTGCCCGTGAGATCGGCATTTTGCGGGACGGCACGGAGGCCGTGGAGGGCGCGGTCATCGACGGCATGAGCGACGAGGAATTGCAGGAGTTTGTGCCGAAGGTCAGCGTCTACGCCCGTGTGTCCCCGGAGCATAAGATCCGCATCGTCCGGGCGTGGCAGCAGCGGGGCAATCTGGTAGCCATGACCGGCGACGGCGTCAATGACGCTCCCGCCCTGAAGCAGGCGGACATCGGCGTGGCTATGGGCATCACGGGAACGGAGGTGGCCAAGGATGCCGCCGGTATGGTGCTGACGGACGACAACTTCGCCACCATTGTGAAGGCTGTAAAAAACGGTCGGAACGTGTATGCCAACATCAAGCGGGCCATTCAATTTCTGCTCTCCGGCAATACGGCGGGCATTTTGACGGTGCTCTACGCCTCTCTGATGGGACTGCCCGTGCCCTTCGCGGCAGTGCACCTGCTGTTCATCAACCTGCTGACGGACTCCCTACCCGCCATCGCCCTTGGCATGGAGCCACACACCGACGAGGTCATGTCTGAAAAGCCCCGGCCCCGGAACGAAGGCATCCTGACAAAGCACTTCCTTTATAGCGTGGGCGTCGAGGGACTGGTCATCGCCGCCGCCACCGTCACGGCCTTCTATCTGGGGCTGAACGCAGGCGGTGCCGCTGCTGGACAGACCATGGCCTTCTCCACCCTGTGCCTGAGCCGACTGTTCCACGGATTTAGCTGCAAATCCCAGCATCCGGTGCTGCTTACCCGGCACTTCTGGAACAACCGTGCCCTGTTAGGGGCCTTTACCATCGGCGCTCTGCTGCTGGGGCTGGTGCTGCTGGTTCCTGCGCTGGAACCGCTGTTCGCAATTGCGCCGCTGTCTGTTGGCATGGTCGGTGCCATTGTGGGACTGGCGTTTGGCTCTATGCTGGTGATTCAGCTTCTGAAATGGATCCGGCGGTAAACGAGCAATATTATTTGCTGGTCGCCGCGAAGCTGCGGGAGACCGCGGCTCATGTGATCGCCATGTCCGTTCTGGTGCTGAATCTCCGCAAGATCCAGCGTGCTCTTTTGAGAATGCTCGCATATCTTCTGGAGATTCTGGCTCAGAACAAAAATTGGGCACTTGTTCAGTGGACATTAGTTAGACCGCTTGAGACTGGTGTCGTAGGTCACAAAAGTTACATTTTGTTGTTCAGCTATTCATCTATCTTTCGTGTGCAGATGAAATTCTACTGTTTTTGAGCATTAAACGTGCTTTGAGTTTGTAGCAAGGCTCAAAAAACCAGCCCCGCAGCAGGGGGAAAATATAGATTATTTTATCATGCCGATCATTCTGGGGAGACAGTAGAAAAATTTCCATTGTTCATTGACATGATGTGCGTTACAGAGTAAAGTATTCATCAAGACTGATTCGCAATAAAGAATATCATGGTCGTTCCGTGATCGAGGTCGTTATGATAAAAGGAAATGTAAAAATAGATCGCAAAAATCTCATCAGCATCCTGCAAAGCTGCCTTGTGCTGATTTTGGTGATCCTTGTCGCTCTGATGATGGTCGAGATCGGCAACCTGAAGGGCACGGCCCGCGTCATCAATTATGCCGGGCTGGTGCGCGGAGACACGCAGCGGGCGGTAAAGCTGGAGATCACAGGCACCCGAAACGATGAGTTGATCGCGTATTTAGACGATATTTTAAGCGATCTGACATCCGGGGATGGGCACTACGAATTGGTAAAGCTCAAGGACGCGGCCTATCAGGAAAGGCTGGACAGCCAGCGTGCCTACTGGGAGCGGCTCAAGGCGGAGGTCGCGGCGGCCAGACAGCGTGGATATGAGAACACCCAAATCGTTGCCATGAGCGAGACCTATTTTGAAATGGCGGACGAAACGGTGTCTGCCGCGGAACACTATTCAGAAAAGATCGCCATGAAGATCCGCACTATTGAGATCCTCTCGGCACTGGATATGCTGTGCCTGGTGATCCTGATCATGCTCCAGACCGCCATGGCACTGAAAATGGCCCGGAAAAACCAACTGCTGGAGCAGAAGGCATACATCGACATCCATACCGGCCTGCCTAACAAAGGCTCCTGCGAGGAGCTTCTCAACAACAGGGAAATTCTCCGGGAGCCTACGGCCTGCGTCATATTTGACCTGAACAATCTGAAAACCGTCAACGATACGAGGGGTCATTCGGCGGGTGATCAACTGATCCTGAGCTTTGCCCGGCTTTTACGCCGGGTGATCCCGGAAAAGCATTTCGTGGGCAGATACGGCGGCGACGAATTTATGGCGGTCATTTACCATACGGACCGGCAGGAGGTGGAGGGCATACTGGACAGTCTGCGCAGGGAAGCCGACGCTGCAAACCGTGACGGCAATCAGCTTCCTCTCAGCTACGCCTACGGTTGGGCGATCTCCGCCGATTATGAAGGCTGCATCATGCAAACGCTGCTGGACAAGGCCGACTATTGCATGTACGAAAATAAGCGAGCCTACTACGCCACCCACGACCGGAGAGCGCCCAGGCCATAAGGCTCTTTTCAAACGAAAAACAGCAAGAACGAATTCGTCGCCACTATTGCGAAAAAAGCCTGGCCTGACGAAGAAAGGACAGGGAGGCGGCACTGAACGTCCACGTCGCAGTTGTGATGGAGGTACTGAAGGCTGGTGGCAGCGTGCAGTTCATCAGCTTCGTTAGCTTTGAGGTGAAGGGGTGCGCTGCCCGATCTGCCGGTTCGATGGTTTGCTGTACAGGAAACTCACCAGCAGGTACTTTACGATGAACGCTGGGGCGAGGGGCGGACGACTATCTTCTTTGCTGCACAACTGCACCATTTTCTCATACACGGACGATAGATCCAGCACTGCCTCACATTTCCGGAGGATGGTCTCCTGCTGCATTAGATACTCGATTAATCCGCCAAGCTGATCTGGCCATTGCTGTAACGATACATAGCTGCCCTCCAGGTACAAGGTTTTTGCTGGATTTTTGCCAGTTCTCTTGCTCCAATTATACCACAGATTGGCCTCTATGGATTGAAATATAAGGCTTTTTCTATTATTCAGTGCACATTAGCTAAAGCTTTTTGGAACCACCGGCATTGCCGGTGGTTTTCTTTATACAAAAAAATCCTCCTACCCTCTCATTTCTGAGGGTAGGAGGATTTGTCAGCTTAACTTACTGACATTGCGGCCAATCCGGGGGCTATACAATGAAATCAACTTTGAAATTTGCTGACAACGTTTTCTTTCACTGTGCGTAGACCGTTGTTAAAATGCATAATATCGGTACCAACCGCCAGCATATTAGCGCCCATGTCAATTATGCTTTTTACCGACTCGTATGTGGGTGGTATACCCGGAACCATAACACTGATATTTTTGGCTCGACATTTTTCAATGATGGTAGTTAACGCGTCCACAATTTCTGGCATATCCATCCCGCAAAACACTTTATTTTTAGATAACGCAAAATCCACGGGGCCAAAGTTTACTATTTCAAGCCCCTCTACCGACAATATCTCGTCGATATTTTCGATAAACTCAAAGTCTTCCGCAAGAGGGATAACCAATTCAGTTTCGTTGCTGTGCTCAATATATGCGGCGGCATCGTAATCGCCAGCGCCATATCCGGCACTGCGCACGCTAGGGTCGTATCCACGGCGGCCTTTGGGCGGGAACTTGGCGCCCTGAATGCACAGTTCCATTTCCGCTTTTGTTTTGATATGCGGCACTACCACGCCCTCGGCGCCCATTTCAAACGCTTTGCGTATTTCTACCGGTTCTGGACGGGTTACACGTACCAGTGGGCTAATCCCTGTAAAACGTGCTGCCAGAATCAATTCTTTCAACTGAGTTACTTCCAGCGGAGTGTGCTCAGCATCAATAAAGACGAAATCATATCCAAAATGTCCCAGCGCCTCCACCATCATAGGTGAACCGCTTAACACTGTCGCTCCAAAAACAGGACGCTTTTTCATGGTTTCTTTCAATGTGTTTTTCATAACGGGGCCCATTCGTTGTTTCTCCTCATATAATAATGTTTAGATTCCGGTTGCCCGGAAGGGTGCAGATGAAAAGCACTGCAAGTAGCGGATAGAGGTCGGAGCATTTCTCCTCGGGTTTGGATGCCCGTTAGAAAGGGTGCCTCCTCTTCGATAAAGGCTATAACAATATGCGGATGAGCCCCTTCAAAAGATTTCAGTGAGGCCTGTGCGAGCAATCAATCCGCGAGTGGTATTGCCTAGCGTAAAAAAACTTTAGCTACGCTTGCTTTTTATCATGTCTCCACATTGGAATATCGACTTGCCTCCCTCTGTAGGTCTTCCACGCGTTTCCTCATCCTGTTAAGATCTTCGCAGTCCTCCAAAATCCGCACGGTAAACCTGTAGTCACGGGTTTCTCCTGGCTCCAGGTATTTTACATGCCCAAGGTTCCTTTCTTGCACAGCACCCAATGTCGTGGCATTTGCGGGCTCCAGGCCGAGGACATATTCACCCTCTTTCATCAACTTCCACTGAAGAAAATGATCAAGGACATTACCGTCAAACTCCAACACAACACCAAAGCCTAACTTATGGTTATAAATTCCAGCGAATGTCTGGCCATTTTGATCTTTGCAAAGTTTATAGAAATAACTTAATTCTCGCGAACCGGCTGTCGGCTTTGAAAATTCTAAGCGCTCATCCAACTTCTCACGTGAATGACCATCTTGTGGTTTAACGGAAATATGCGGAATCAATAGCTCAACATTTTCGTCCAGCAAGGGATATCCAAAATTGAAATGGTACAGTATCATATGTTGCTGACTGTGGAAGCTCCGGTTGACGACATGATCAACAAAGCTAAATTCACTTTTTCCGCATTCTGTGACTATTTGACGTTCCAGAGTCATGTACTCCCCATAAAGCACAGCTTCTCGCATCTTTCCTGATACCACCGAATAGCTACGGTCATTCTCTTCCACTACCTTCGCGGCATATTCTTCGGCAGGGATGTTATTGACCCGACCGTGCAGGCCATAGTGCCTGCCATTCTCGTCATAGGCCACACCGGTGTTAACCAAACCGCAGGTAGTAAGGAATCCTGCAAAAAAGCCCTGAAGGAAACCTTTCCCTTCACCATCATAGTAGGTCGAACCCACCAGACCGCTCGGGGAAATGTAGCCAATATTCATTCCCTTGTAGCTTAGGTAAGGGAAGTCCATGCCCTTGTCAGCACAGACAGTGAGGGAAAGCGGGCCGTTGTGGATATCAGTGGCGCGGATGCCATGAGCAAAACCACTCACCATAACATAATCGTTGATACGTAAAAGTTGTGATGGGTGTCCAATGTATGGGTTGCGGTAAGTAGTGTCCATCGCGATTCCTCCGCCTCAGATACCGCATGACTGGCCGCCGTCCACCACCAGGTTTTGGCCGGTAATGTAAGAGGCGCCATCGCAGCACAAAAACAGAACAGCAGGTGCTATGTCTTCCGGAGTTCCGAACCGATGCATTGGCACAGCCTCCACGGCGCCTGGAGGTGCGTCGGCCAAGGGATTCATGGCGGTATCAATTTCCCCTGGGCACACACAGTTGACGCGGATGTTCTGAAGAGCATATTCCAGTGCAGCACTTTTAGAAAGACCCACTACGCCATGCTTGAATGCGACGTAGGGAGCGCCCCTTCTGCCCCCGCGGATGCCCACCACAGATGCCGTGTTGACGATAACGCCGCCACCTTGGCTAAGCATCTGCGATATCTCGTACTTCATGCACAGCCAATAACCCTTCAAATCCACATCGGATATTTTGTCGTACGTTTCTGCGTCAAAATCAACGAACTCAATCTGCGGGGCAGGAATACCGGCATTGTTGAAAGCGTAATCTAACCGACCATAGGCTTCTATTGTTTTTTTGACAAGATTCTCCACCTGATCTTCCTTAGAGACATCGCACTGGATGAATATTGCTTCACCACCGTTGGCTTTGACCAGGGATACCGTTTCTTCACCACCTTGAACGTTACGGTCGGCCACAACAACTTTGATGCCTTCTTTGGCATAAGCGATGGCAGTAGCCCGGCCCATTCCTGAACTGCCGCCGGTTACCAGCGCTACCTTGCCGCTAAACTGAAAAAACACACTGTCACTTCCTTATCTTTTTATGGTTGCAATATATCTCACCGAATAGGCTATGTCAGACAGCATGGCTGCGAATTAACGTTGCTTGCGCAGCAATGCCTCGGCCTCTCGACGCACCGACCGTTTTCTGTTCATCTTGGTGACCTGATCCAGACAGATGGCTCCAAAAAGTGCAATGCCTTCGATAAAGGTTTGCCAGAAGATATCGGCGCCAAAAATGTTCATGATGTTGGTGACAGATGTCATTAGAAGGACACCGAAAAACATCCCCACAATGCTGCCCGAGCCACCGCTCATGCTGGCTCCGCCAATGATGGTGCCAGTGATAACGCTCAGTTCCATGTTTTCTCCCGTGGTGGTCATACATGAACCATAGCGAGCCGTGGTGATAATGCCGGCAAAGCCTGCCATTATGCCAAGAAAAACGTATAGTAAAAACTTGGTACGCTTGACCCGGATACCTGACAGTTTGGCCGCCTTCTCATTTCCCCCGATGAAGAAACACTGCCTAAAAAACCGCAGACGCTTGAGAAGCATGGCACCAATAATGACAAAAAAAGCAGCAAACAAAATGGGTAACTGGATACCGAGAATTTGGCTTTGCCCAATAGCGGTGTAGTTTGCAGGGAAGCCCACGAGACTGTGTCCTTGGGTGACGGCCAAGAGCAAGCCCCGAAACATATTTTTAGTGGCTAGCGTCACCACAAAGGCAGGCATTTCACCATAAGAAACGAAAAAGCCATTGAACGCACCCATCAACGCGCCTGCCGTAAGGCCCAGCGCAATACAGGCCCAAGTAGGCCAGCCCGATATGGCCGCCGATGAGGCTAACCCCCCCGATAGTGCAAGAATGGATGCTATAGACATGTCAAAGCATCCCGCAATCATCAGCGGCGTCACACCCACGCCGAGAACCAGAAGGGTAGCCACACTCATCAGAAGGGCAAGTTGATTGCCTTTTGATAAAAAATTCTCATTGAAACTTCCTGCAACAATGTACACAACGGCAACCAACGCAATAATGAAAAATTCTCTCTGATTAGTAACCTTTTTTACACCATCCAAAAGTTTTGTCTTGCTCATTATATCACTCCTACCTTTTGCTGATTTGCCTGCAAAGTACCGGCTGACAGCCGCAACACACTCTCTTCGGTTGCTTCGGCTGCATCCAGCACGCCGGCCACCGTACCCGTATTCATAACGACAATCTTATCACTGATGTTCAGCACCTCCAACAGATCGGAAGAAACTACCAAAATGGCCATACCCTGATTGGCTAAAGCATGTAGGTTGTTGTAGATTTCACTCTTGGCTCCCACATCAATTCCGCGGGTGGGTTCATCCACAATCAACAACTTGGGCATAATCTCCACCCACTCGGCCAGCATCACCTTTTGCTGGTTGCCACCCGAGAGAGTCTCAACGGCCTGTTGGGGTCCCCTGCAACTGACGTTATACTTTTTGATGATATTTTCGGCTAGTTTTTGGTTATCAGCCTCCCGTATGAAACCAAACTTTGAAAGCGTCCGAAGTCGGTTGGCAGATAGATTGAAAGCAATGCTCTCATGCAGATACAACCCTTCGTTTTTTCGATCTTCTGTCATATAGCTGATCCCAAGGGTAATGGCATCTTGCGGATTTTTTATGATGCGCTCTTTGCCCTGGTAGTATATCTTCCCTTCAAAGGGTTGTTCAAGACCGAAAATACATTGGCATACCTCGGTACGGCCAGAACCAACCAGCCCCGAAAGGGTGGTAATCTGTCCTTCATATACATTCAGATTCACATTGTGGAATTTTCCCATGCAGGATAAGTTTTCGAGCCGGAGGATTGGCTCATCCGGCACAATTCGCCCGGAATGGCGAACCCCATAGATATTGTCAACCGTCCGTCCCACCATCTTGCTTATCAGAAAGTTTTCGTCTATGTCCTCAACCTTGGCGTCGCACACATGGCAACCATCCTTTAAAATGCTCACTGTATCGCAAAGGGTGAGGATTTCTTTAAGATGGTGTGATATGTAAATGATGGTGCAGCCTTCATCCTTCAACTGGCGAATCAAGCTAAATAGCTTCTCGATTTCAAACTCAGTCATCGATGACGTTGGTTCATCCAAAACAAGCACTCTGGGTTTCAAAGATACAGCCTTTAGAATCTCAACGAGTTGCTGTTTGGCTGAAGAGAGCATCTGCACCGGCGTGTGGGGGTTCAGATCCAATTGGAGTGACTGTAAAAGTTCCTCTCCCATTTTCCAAAGCTTTTTCCAATCCACCATACCGAGCTTTGTCATCGGTTGGTTGTTCGCAAATATGTTTTCCGCAATGCTGAGGTTGGGTACCAAGCTCAATTCCTGAAACACGACACTTATTCCATTGGCTTGGGCTTCTTGGGCGTTTTTAAATACAATTTTTTCACCATCTATCCGTATTTCGCCCTCGTCGGGTTTATATTGGCCGGCAAGCGTCATAATCAAGGTACTCTTTCCGGCGCCATTTTCTCCAACGATGCCGTGCACTTCACCACTGCCAAAGCCAATGCTCACATTGTTCAGGGCAACCACACCGGGAAAAATTTTACTGAGTCCCCGGGTTTCAAGTCTATAGGTCGACATAAGCTACTTCCTCCAATTGTTTGTGATCAAAAATCATACCAAAAGCAACCAGACACATTCAACGTGCCCTCACATTCTTCGCTTTGCTGATTCTTGCACCTTCACTCAATGAGTGGATGGATACGGCTGCCTGCGGTTACTGCAGGCAGCCGCATATCAATATCAGTCGATGAAGTTGTCGATATTGGATGAATCAACGATGAAGCAGCCGGTATCAATAAAATAGGGAGCCGGCCATATACCCATTGCGTCCGTATAGCCCATGGCTTCCGAGGTGTTGTTCACACTGTAGAGGACTTGTACACCGTAATAACTCATAAGCTGCGTATTCTGGGCCAATGTTGCATCAATGACTCCATCCTTTATTAAGCTCAGGGTTTCTTGATCTGTGTCCATAGAAATGATTTTCACCTGGCCCTCCATGCCGGCCTCCCTCAAGGCAGTTGCCGCGCCAATGCCGCCGGTAGAATCGATGCACACAAATGCATCCAAGTCGGGATTGGCCTGAAGAATAGCTGCAGCCGCCTGAGCAGCGATTTCGTAATCAGCTTTTGTGTTGCCACGGGCAACTACTTCAACGCCGGGGTAACGTGCGAAAACTGCCTCATAGGCCGCTGAACGCCTAATGCCTGTTTCAGTGTCAGGTATATACAGCTCGGCTATCTTACCCTCGCCGTTCAAAATATCCATCAAATATTCGCCGCCCATCTCCGCAAGTGCTTCGTCACCCGTTCCGGCATAGCTGATGCGGTCATTATCGGCATAATCGATATCTACATAGACAACGGGAATACCCGCCTCCAAAGCTTTGGTTGTCATGCCGCCAAAATCAGAAAGGGGGCATATGATAATACCATTGGGCTTCATGGCAATGGCCTGTTCAAAAGCGTTGGTCATCTCCTCAATGTTGGAGTCGTCGGGGCCAAAGAACTTGCCTTGTACACCCAGTGCCGCACAGGCCGCCTCGAAACCTGCTTTGTGTTTTTGCATGTACTCCAGCTTTGTCTGACCAGCCACAAATACATATAACTGGTCCGAGACGTCAGTTCCAGAATCCACAGTTGTTCCATTGGCGGAAGCGTCCGCAGTTGCCCTGTTTTTTGAAGTACCGCCGCAGGCAGCCAAAGAAAGGATTAGAATCCCAGTGAAAAGGATAACAAATAAACGCTTACTCATTTTCATTCCTCCTATTGATGGATGTCTTTCGTTCCGTTTGTTATTTGATGTCATACAGCATTTTTATCACTTTTTGCAGCTAATATTGCCACAAGTCAATATTGCAATCTCCCAACAGTCAATAATTTCTCTGTATATGCTATTTTTCCAGTATACTTCTTCAGATTCACATGAACCGGATTCCCCTTATTACCCGCCGGGGAAGTCTACTGTATCTTTGCTACCGAAGGACGGTCAGGCTAAAAAGCAAGACCAACACTACCAATAAATCAGCACATTATAGTTATTTTATTTTTATGCATCCCTCCCCGCCATGTGTACAAGGGCGCTCCGATGACGTAACTGGCGACTACGCTTATGTGCTTCCTCCAACACCTTGCCACGCAGTTCATGTATAAACAAATATAGGCATTAGTGTACAATTCAAGCGACAAGTTGCACCAAGAAAACGCTTCATATTCGTCATCCGCATCACCTTCCTTCTCTTTGTTTTTGGTCGAACTGGCGCCGAGATGATGGTGGAACCACTATCGTTCCCTTTTTCAGAATCATCCCTTTGGCCTCGAGCAATTCAACCACCTGCGCAAACAGCTTCTGCTGCAGCTCATGCCATGCTCCACCAGTAACGCATGGAACCGTCCGATATCCCCATCCGGCACCTGATTGCTGGAGTCCATCCCGCAAAATGCTGAAAAGGCACGGATATCAATGACCTCGCCCATTGCGCCCATATCCGACAGGTCGTATAGATTTTGAATCATATGTATCCGCAGCATAAGTTCAAGTTCAAAGGGTTTGTTGCCGCGTTCTCCCAAATAGTAGTACGGCTTGATAATCCCTATCCACTGCCTCTATGGAATGATGCAGTCTATCTGCTCTAAAAACTCTTTCTTCTTTATCTTGGCCTGCGCCAATTCGTCGCTCAACCGACATTGCTGATTGTCTATTCATACGTTAATTTACCACATTTTGCTCTGCCACGCTCTGTGCGGTGTTTCCCTAATTATATGGCCAAGGAAATTTTTCGAAGAGCGACTCCAGCTTGCCCCGCGCGTTCTCCAGCAATTCCTTGATCTTTATTTCTTTTTCCCTGGTGTATCGGAAAACCGGCACGGCAACGCTCAAGGCCGCGCGGATACAACCGTCCACTCGGATGGGAACGGCAATGCACCGGATAAAATCTGTCGATTCCTCGATTTCATAGGCGAACCCGGTCTGGCGCACCTCCGCCAACTGGCCGAGTAGCCGGTCCATGTCCGTGATGGTGTGTTCCGTGACGGCGTACAACCCGTTGGGGTACAGCGCATGCAGCTCCTCCGGGGCTTTCTCGCAGAGAAGCGCCTTTCCAAGCCCCGTGGAATAGGCAGGCAGGCGCTTGCCGGGGGAGGAGAACATCCGAATGGATTCCGACGAATCCTCCTTGAACAGGTAGAATACGTCGCCCTCGTTCAGCTTGGCGAAATGGCTTGCCTCAGCGCACCCGCGGGTAATGTCCCGCAGAAGGAGGATGATGTCATCATCGATGCTACCGTTGCGGATGTAGCCTGTCCCGATCTCGTAGGCCTTGAAGCCGATGGAATAGGTGGCACTGCTCTCCTCGAAAAACAGGTACCCGCGCTGGTGAAGGGTACGCAGGATAGGAAGTAGGCTGCTTTTGGGTGCGTCCAGCCGCTGAGATATTTGGGTCAGTGTGTAGTGCGGCCGCCCATCCTGTGCAACCAACTCCAATATGTCGAGGACCCGTTCCGTTGACCGATGTTGCTCTGCCAGTTTCATTACTCCAATACCTCCGTCATCCTGTTATCGCTGTACGCGCCCCGAGTCGTTGCCCCGCATCAGCGCTTCCACTTCCGCGACACTCACCTGGTTAAAATCATACTCTATGGTTTGTTTGAGGCAGGAGGCGGCGGCGAAGGAAATGGCCTCCTGCAAGGGCATCTCCTCCAGCAAGGCGTAAATTAGGCCTCCCGCGAAGGAGTCGCCACCGCCTACTCGGTCCACAATATGAATTAAATAGTTCCGGGAGAAATGGGCGTTTTTCCCATCATAGAGCATGCCTGCCCAATGGTTGTCACTGGCAGAAATGCTCCCCCGTAAGGTAATAGCCACATAGTGGAATCCAAAGCGCTCCACCAGTTGCTTCGCCACGCTGACATATCCCTCCTGGGACAGCTTGCCACTTTCGATGTCTGTGTCCTCCGGCGCGATGCCAAACACGTCTGATGCGTCCTCTTCGTTGGCGATGAGAACGTCCACATAGGGCATTAGCCCGGTCATGACGCGACGGGCGTCTTCCCGGCTCCATAGCTTTTTGCGGTAATTAAGGTCACAACTCACCGACGCCCCTGCTTTCTTGGCGGCCTTGCATGCCTCAAGGCAGGCGGCGGCCCGTTCTCCCAAAGCGGGGGTGATGCCGCTGAAATGGAACCAGTCAGCGTTTTCCATCACGACATCCCAAGGATACTCTTCAGGCTGCGCCAGGGACACAGCCGAATCGGTACGATCATAGATCACTTTTGAAGCGCGCTGGGAGGCACCCTTTTCCAGGAAATACACGCCGAGGCGATCCCCCCCCGCAAAATATGTTTTGTAACGACGCCTTGTTTACGCAAGGCGTTTACTGCTGCCTGGCCCAGCTCATGGGTGGGCAGCTTTGTCACAAAGGAAGCGTCCGAGCCGAAGTTGGCGAGAGACACCGCCACGCTGGCCTCGCCTCCCGCGTAGGAGACCATAAACCTGTCGGCCTGCACAAAACGCAGGTGCCCATCTGGGTTCAAGCGCATCATGATCTCGCCGAAGCACACTGTTCTTTTCATCAAAGCTAATCTCCAAAACAAAATTATTCCGAAATACGAACGATGTGCTGATTTCTGATTTCAGTATAGCAAATTCGAAATGCTTTTGCAATACCCAAATTTGCGGCGTATATGCAGATTGATAAAGTGTAGGCGTTAATTTACTTTTGTAAGGATGAGCCGACAGCTAAAACTATGATATATACGATTAACTGCAAATACATTTTGGTTGGGTCGATAAGTAAGGCACGTTGAACGAATTATGGCGACTTATGAAAAAAATAGTGAACACTGACAATTGACTTGCAAAATAATCGTGATATATTATAATTGAATTCATGTTTACGAATTATGTGTTTATATCCGAACAGAATGCAGCGAGACAACTAGAGTATGCCACACGATTTTCGGGGATCGAACTGGAGGAAATGTGACAGCGGCCCGGGGGTATGCAGACGGAGGTATTTTATGCACGAGATAGTTGACATGATCCGGAAGGATAAAATCATCGCCATCATCAGGGGGCTGGAAAAAGGGAATCTTGCTCCCGTGGTGGAAGCACTGGTGAGGGGCGGGATCCGCTTGTCCGCTTGATTGAAATCACCTTTGACCAGCGCGGCGCACCGGAGGACACGGCCAACGCCATCCGCCTGGTGGCCCAAAACTATTCCGGGGATGTTTGTGTTGGCGCGGGGACAGTGATGACGACGGCCCAACTGGCGGCGGCTATCGCTGCGGGAGCCAACTACATCATATCCCCTAATGTTAATCTGGAAGTTATCCATGAGACGAAACGAAACGGCCTCGTGTCTATTCCTGGGGCGTTGACGCCGTCGGAAATCGCTTGTGCCCACGAAAATGGCGCCGATTTCGTTAAGGTGTTCCCCGCCTCGGCGATGGGATTGGAGTACATCAAGGCCATCCGCGCTCCCGTCAGCAACATCCCGTTGCTGGCCGTGGGGGGGATTACCGAGGGCAACATCGCCGACTATATGGCGGCGGGGATCGTTGGGTTTGGGATTGGCTCCAACATTGTAAAAAACCAGTGGGTGCAGCAGGAAAGGTACGAGGAAATCACCAGACTCGCGGGCGCCTACCTCGCGAGCGTCCGCCAAGCATCAAGCGTGCAGCTGAATGGGGTCGGTTAGTATGGATCAATACGGGTTCGCCCTGCCGCATATTTGGTTTGAACCTGGACACGGCAGACCAGGCACTGGCCGTGGCCAGGCGGTTTGAGGCTCTTTTGGGCTTTCCGGTAAAGGAAGGTAACAGTTCCGCCTTTACGGGCCGGGAGATTGAGGCCATGAAGCCCCCATTTCTCAGGGATAAGGAGCACATCGCCATCTACACGACGGACATCCCCGCCGCAGCGCGGCACATGGAGGAACAGGGCTGCTCGCCTGACTGGGCTACCTCCAAAAGAAACACCGAAGGCGAAGTGACGTCGGCATGTTTGCCGGAGGAATCGCGGGCTTTGCCATCCACTTGCTCCGCAATGACATGATGGTGATGCAAAGTGGTACAGTAAACATTGAGTCCTTCTCGAAAAAGTGGATAACAAAATCAACAAGCAACGAGATGGAAATGCTGTGCACATTCGTTTGGAGAAATCCAACCGATGGCTTAGTGGGGGGCGGAAAGAATTGTAGTCGGCCTCAATATATTCAAAAATCGTAATCTTGGCCTGGTTTCTTGTTTTTAAGTACGTCAGATGAACTAATTCGCATTTAAGGCATAGTAAAGATGGAAAGAGGGATAGTTAATGGTATTATGTGTTGGTTCTTCCACAAAAGATAGGCCCAAGGATTTTGGGCTTAGGCTTTTTTCCTTCGACAAGGAAACCGGTCAGCTGACATTGTTAGCAAATGGGGCACAGGGACGCAGCCCCACTTTTGCCGTGTTCGGCAACGGCTTCATTTATGCGGTGGACGAGCAGGACGAGGGGGGCGGTCTGGACGCGTACACCTGGAACGGAGGAGAAAAGCTAGAGCATGCAGGCGGCTGCGATCTGCCAGGAAACGGCATGTGTCATGTTGCGTTGTGGCCTGATGGTCGCCATCTCTCTGCCGCCAACTATAACACCGGAAGCCTGGTTGTGTGCAAACTGGACAACAACGGTATACCGGAATCCTTGGCGGCGTTTGAACAGCATAAGGGAGTTGGTTATGACAGTGCTGGTCGGCAGGAAGGCCCTCATACTCACTTCAGCGCGGTTGCCCCCGGCAATGACCGCCTTTTTGTCACAGATCTTGGCTTGGACTGGGTTAGCGTATACCGTATAGACAATCATGCGGGTACCCTGGTGCAGGATGTCGATGAAAACCAGGTGTACACCCCCCTTGGGGCAGGTCCGCGTCACTTGGCTTTCTCCGCCGACGGTCAGTTTTGGTATCTGGTAACGGAACTGGACAACCGTGTGTTCGTTTATAGCTATGACAAAGCTACGGGCCGCAGCCGCCCTATCGGCAACCAGCCCATGCTGCCTCAAGGTTTTGACGGATTCAATATCGCCTCGGATATCCAACTGTCGCCGGATGGGCGCTTTCTTTACGCCGCTAACCGCGGCCGTAACGAGGTGGTCTGCTTTTCGGTGGATGCCGACACTGGAAACATCGCTTTTTGTGAAAGGTATGATGCACACTGCGACATGCCGCGTACCTTTGTGATGAACGATGCTCACTTGGTGGTAGCCGGGCAGGGCAACGGCAAGGTAGTGGTTTTGCGGCGGGATGCTGCCACCGGCGCTTTAGGCGATGTCATCTGCGAAGTGGACGTACCCGGCGCAGCCTTTGTGGGCTTTTTGCCCAGTTCGTATTGATTGCTCAGCAGGCATTGGCCCAGACTCATAATTATTTCTAACTGTGTGAAATCCATTCAAGACTCATACAATTGGGGGCGTTTTATTGCAATTAATCTAAGGAACCTCTGAATAAATCCCCGACCGCGGACGACGGATCTTTTCCGCCAATCCTGCGGTTTGAAAAACGAGAAATACATACAGTATTCCCACGTTTTTCAAACCTTGTCTTGACGAAAAATCTCTCGCCATCCACAGCCGCTGATTTAATCAGAGATTCCCTAATTGTTAGATCTACATCACTACAACATGCTGATTATTAATGTCATTTTGAATTGAGAGGAGATTTCAAATGCAACAAATGATTAAAGGCGTTATCCCATCCCTTCCCACCCCTTTTACACCAGATCTTGAAGTGGATCACGGTTCTTTGGCGCGAGTGGTTGACTATGCTATTGCCGCAGGTGCACACGGCCTTATCGTAATGGAACTGCAAGGGGAGCATTTTTCACTTGGAGATGGGGAGCGTAAACAGGCCGTTGAAACGATACTGAAAGCGGCCAACAAAAGGGTGCCTGTTATAGTGGGGGTTTCCGCCGCAACTCAGGAACAAAGTTTGATTTTTGCCCAACACGCCGAACAAAACGGGGCTGACGCGCTTATTGCCACACCGCCGTTCTTCCGTGGGCAGTCACCTCAGCGTATCAACACTTTTTATCAAGCGCTTCACGCCAATACTTCCCTGCCCATTGTTGTGCAGAGCTCGCCCGTAGGTATGGGGTCTGGTATCTCAACGACTCAGCAGCTTGAGCTTGTCAAAAACAATAAAAACATTCAATATCTGCTAAACGAAAATTTCTCCAATATGTTAACAATCACTTCATTGATGGATGAAATGAAAAAATTGCCTGAAAACAGCGATGTGCCCATCGCAATTGGCAGCGGCAGTTCGGCGACGATGATGCCATATGAGTATTCCCGTGGCGCGCGCTTTTTTGTGCCGAGCGTGGAGCTTACAGAGTTGTTTGTGGATTTATGGGACGCTCTGGAAAGCGGCGATGAAAAAGCCATTCTGAATAAGTATAAAATTCTTGCAGCACCATTAATGTTTGGTATCAATTATGTGCGCAGCTTTACAAAAGGTATGCTTAAACGGCGTGGCATTATTGACCATATTACTGTTCGCGAAGCGTCAAAGCCAGCGTTTGATGATATTCAGGAGAAAGAATTGGACTATTGGAAAGAACGCCTGCAACCTCTGTTTCGCGTGTAAGGACAGTTATCACCGCACTGAAACAATAACTGTATGTGAGAGAAAGGAGATCAATAAATGGGAGAACAAATGAGGGGTGTTTACCCTGTAGTAGAAACCCCGTTTCACGAAAATTTGGATATTGATTATGAAGGCCTCCGAAATGTTGTTGAGTTCAACATAGAATGCGGCGCGGCGGGCCTTCTTACAACGGCCATGTCAAGTGAATTTTACACATTGACCGATGAGGAGCACAACAAAGTTATTGAAACGATCCTGGATCAGAACAAGGACCGCGTACCAGTGGTGGTTGGCATTGCATCCCGCAGCCAAAGCCATGGTGTGATGTTTGCAAAGCATGCTGTAGCGCATGGCGCTCATGCGATAAGCAGCACACCACCGGTGGTGGAATCTGTGTTGGGAAAAGTCTCGTGGGAAAAAGTCCGAGAGTATTATCAAGCCATCAACAGTGTTGTGGATATTCCAATATTTATCCAAAATGCTCCGCTGCTTGGCGGAACGCTTACTGCGGAACAAATGATGCAGTTGGTACAAGAAAACGATCATGTTCAATATGCCAAAGAAGAGGGGAACTTCTCTCAGCAAGTGACCAAAAAAATGCTTGAAATTGCGAAAACATTGCCCGAAGGTACTTTGTCTGGAGTTTTTGCTGGCGGCGGCGCCTTTACAATGCTGGGCGATTTGGATCATGGTGCTTGTGGCGTTATGCCCGCCAGCGCTTTAACAGACATTTATGTGGATATCTGGAATAAGTATTATGCCGGTGACCGCGAGGGTGCTCGCGCTTTACATGATGTTGCTGTAATAGCTCAATTATATGAGCGGCAGTTTTGGAATCCCTATGGAAAAGCGCTCTTGGTGGAGCGCGGTGTAATTAAATGTGATGCGATACGGGAGACAACTACGACTTTTGATGCGCAATGTTATAAAGAGGTGAGCCGCATCCATGAGTATTTGAAGCCCTATTTCCGGGTATGAAGGTGATGAAATGGAGTACTTGGTGAATCAGAAGTCGTTAGGGTAACAAGTTACAACGATTATAAGCAATCTTTGCGTAGAGAAATTCTATGCACAGGTAGGTTGCCGATTCATTGGTAGCCTCTGAAAAAAGTGTATGCGCCATTAAAAACCGCTTTTTCTCATGTGAAAGATGGGGACGCTTAAGAGCGACCCGAGCGGCCATGAGGTTTGGCAAGGAGAGCGGCACCGGCGGTGTCGCTCTTTTTTACCGAAAATCACTCGCTAATGGACTGAACCCGCAGGAATAGATGTTGCAAAAATCCCCTGATTGGAAGGGGAATACTAGACTGGACACGAAGAAAAGCGTGAAAGCCAGTATCTTGGTATACTTGCCGGTGTCGGTATTCTGGTCACTCAGGCTGTCCTTGTACTCAATGTGTGGATTGGCGATGCCGTGGGTCATCATGTTCATCCACGTGTATTAGGCTTGGGCGAGGTTATGGATTACGTAAACGTCCTTGGTGCAAGCCAAGAGATTTTTAAAAAACTGGAGTTGTTTCACGGGAAGGTGATTGACGGGGCAACAATTACAGGCATATGCCCTTGCATCTATTACCACCGACCATGAAAGCACCACATATGAACAAGCAATTGAAAGAGCGCGGGCTGGAATGAGTGTTTTAATTAGGGAAGGCAGCGCTTCAAAAAACTTGGATGCCATTGTGGAAGGCATTGTCTGTAACCAAGTATCTACTGATAATTTTGCCTTTTGTACAGACGATATGCACATTGAAGATATTCAACGCAAAGGAACTATCCATTACAATGTTCGCCGGTCTGTGGCATTGGGTATCCCGCCCGTCACGGCAATCAAAATGGCAACTATTAATGCGACAAAGATTTATGGATTGGAACATATCGGCAACATTGCTCCAGGTTTTATGGCTGATATAGTCGTTTTGGATAACTTAGACGATTTTAAAATCAACCGCGTTTTTAAGAGCGGCATTGATGTAACAAATTGGCGAGCGCCCAAATATGACAAAACTGCCAGAAGATATAAAAACTCGATTCAAATAGCTAAACTGAAACCTGACCAGTTTGTTTTGCCCGAATATGAAGGTGAGAGTTACCCAGTTATTAAAATTATTGATGGTCAAATAATAACAGAGAAGTCGGAAGTTGCGGCTGAAAGAATACAGAATGAATTGCAGAGTGGTAATCTGTGCAAAATTGCAGTTTTAGAACGGCATCATGCCACCGGACATTTTGCCGTAGCTCTTCTGGAAAATTATGGATTGCAACGTGGTGCTATTGCAACCAGTTTTGCACACGATTCTCACAATGTTATTGCAGTCGGACTTAATGATATGAATATGTGTTTTATATTATGAAACATTCAAAAACATGGAGGTATATATCATGCGTGAACAGGTCATTGAATCCATCCTTGAGAACAAGATCATTGCAATCGTCCGCGGCGCTGACGAAGAAAAGGTTCCTAAGATTGCACAGGCACTCTATGAAGGCGGCGTGAAGCTGATGGAAGTCACCTTCAACCAAAAGGATCCGGCTTCCTTCGTTCATACCCAGAATGCCATCCGCAAGTCGCGTGAGCTGATGGGCAGCAAAATGCTGATCGGCGCCGGCACTGTCACCAGCGTTGCGCTGGTCGAGGCCGCCAAGGAAGCCGGAGCGCAGTACATCGTCTCTCCCGACACGGACGAAGACGTCATCCGGCGCACGGTCGAGCTGGACATGGTCAGCCTCCCCGGCGCATACACCGCGACCGAGGCCAAGAAGGCTCATAATGCCGGCGCTGACTTCGTCAAGCTCTTCCCCTGCATCGACAATGCGCCCGCTTACCTCAAAGCGCTCTCTGCTCCGCTCAATCATATCCGCTTTCTGGCTGTTGGCGGCGTGAATGCCGATAACTGTGCCGCTTTCATGAACGCCGGTGCCTATGGTGTCGGTGTTGGCGGCTGCTTGGTCAACAAGGAATGGGTCGCACAGGAGCGCTACGACCTCATCACGGCAGAAGCGCGCCGTTTTGTCGAAAACATCAACATCAAATAACCAAATTCAAAATCGATCACAGGAGGATTTCATAATCATGGGCAGATTTGTCACTTTCGGCGAGGTCATGTTCCGTTTCAACCCCGAAGGCTATCTCCGCATCGTGCAGGCCACGAAGTTCGAAGCCTCTCTCGCAGGCGGCGAAGCAAACGTCGCTGTTTCCCTTGCAAACTATGGTCTGGATACCGCATTCGTCACCAAAGTTCCGGCACATGAAGTCGGCAACTGCGTCGTCAATGAAATGCGCCGCTACGGTGTCGATACCCGCTTCATCGTCAGAGGTGGCAAGCGTCTGGGCATCTTCTATGTAGAAAAAGGCGCTTCCCAGCGTCCGTCCAAAGTCATCTATGACCGCGCGGACTCCGCCATCGCAACCGCTGATCCCTCTGATTTCGATTGGGATACCATCTTCGGCGGCGCAGAGTGGTTCCACTTCACCGGCATCACTCCGGCACTGAGTGAGAACATGGTCGAGGCCTGCATGGAAGCCTGCAAGGCCGCAAAGGCGCACGGCGTAACCATCAGCTGCGACCTCAATTACCGCAAGAAGCTCTGGACACGCGAGCAGGCCTGTAAGGTCATGAGCGAGTTGATGCCCTATGTCGATGTCTGCATCGCAAACGAAGAGGACGCATCTGATGTGTTCGGTATTCAGGCTGAGCATACCGACATCGAAGGCGGCAAGCTTGATTATAACGCATACACCAGCGTCGCACGTCAGATCGCATCCCGTTTCGGCACCAAGAAGGTCGCCATCACCCTGCGCGGCAGCATTTCCGCGAGCGAGAACACATGGGCTGGCATGCTCTATGACACAGCGACTGACAAAGCCTGCCTCTCCCGCAGCTATGATATCCAGATCGTTGACCGTGTTGGCGGCGGTGACTCCTTCGGCGGCGCACTCATTTACGCTCTTTCTCAGAACTACTCCGATCAGGATGCCATTGACTTCGCCGTGGCAGCTTCCTGCCTGAAGCACACGATCGAGCATGACTTCAATCAGGTCTCCGTGGAGGAAGTTCGTGCTCTGATGACCGGCTCCGGGTCTGGTCGTGTTCAGCGCTGAATCTGCATTTTCCCTTTCCGGCGCATGCAGTTCCGTCTCCGCTGTATGTGTCCTATCATGATAAACACGCCTCAGACCGAACGGTCTGAGGCGTGTCCTTTTCTCGCTGCATAAAAATCTGCCGCGAGAAATCAAGGTTGAACAATTTCCGATGATGTATTCCTTGCGAGCTTTGCAGCACTGCGGAGCTCCCTACGAGTCTGAACTCATACTCAGTCTCTCAGACAGCCAATCGGGATGATCTTTACGCCGTCCGGCCGCGTGTATGCAAGTTCGCCGCCGGTAATGACCATCAACAAATCTGGTTCACGGAGGTTTGTTTTACCGGAAGCATTTGCAGCCTGTACAAGCTGTTTGATTTGAAGAAGGTGCTGTGCGCCTTCTTCAATTTCACGGCTGCCGAGCTTGAACTCGATCAGCGCATACCGACCATCAGACAGGTGAAGCACACAGTCCGCTTCCAGATCGGAACGGTCGTGGTAGTAAGAAACCTTACCGCCGAGGGCAGACGAGTAAACCTTCAAATCCCGAATGCAGAGACACTCAAAAATGAAACCGAACGTTTTCAGGTCCTGCTCCAGATACTCCGGCGTAAGACCCATTGCGGCAACCGCGATAGACGGGTCGGTAAACTCACGCTTTTTTCCGGAGCGGATCGTCGTTGCCGAGCGAATCGCCGGACACCATGCTTCAACATCTTCGATGACAAACAGCTTTTCCAACGCGTTCAAATAGGAATCCAGCGTGGGCATGGTCATGCTGTCTGCGTTTGCGGTGACATCTTTCAGAATATTGGATTTCTTCGCAAGCGTTGAAATGTTTCTGGCATACGAACGCAGGATCAATCCTGTCCACGTCGGATTGCGCTGGACGCCATCAACGGTAGAAATATCAGACTCGCAGATATTGCTGATATAATCGCGTGCAGTCAGAAGCTGCGCTTCCGGATTCTTCCGCCGCAGCGTAGCTGGCCATCCGCCTCGGCAGGCGGCAAAAATAAGTTGCTCAATCGAAAGCTGGCTGGAAACGCCGTCAATATCGAGCAAAGCATCCTGAAACAAGGCGCGTAATGAGATCTGGCCATTGGATTCCCCGGATTCATACAAACTCATGGGATACATTTTCATTCTGGCGATCCGTCCGGTTCCGGTGTGCATGATGTTCTTATCATCGACAGAGGTTGAACCCGTCAAGATAAACAAACCATCTTCCTGACGCTGGTCAACAGCCGTTCGGACGGCATCCCAGAGCACCGGTGCGATTTGCCACTCGTCGATCAATCGCGGGTTTTCGCCTTTCAGCAAAAGCGATGGTTTGGCCGCAGCCGTGGCAAGATAACCATCCTTTTTATCGGGGTCCTGCATCTTTAGAATACTCTTTGCTTTTTGTTCACCGGTCGTGGTTTTTCCGCACCACTTCGGACCGACGATCAGCGTCGCGCCGCTGGCTTCCAAACGAAGCTCCAGCTCGCGGTCAACAATACGGGGTAAATATTCCGGCATACGAGCACTCCTTCACAAGCTGTTTTTCAAAGTATAGAATACCGCGATAGCATTGTCAATACGAATTTTGTATTTTTGACTATTTTTGTTTTATATTTTTGATGCAATATACTTTGTGCTTTTGAAGTTTCGAAACGAAGGCTGCTGTGCTGTGCGTGGGGCGATTTCTTCTCTTTCATGACTTGACTATCGACAAAGTTCAAGTTACAATCCACATCCACCCCGGCAGAACCGCTCCAAATCCACCCGACTGCCCTGACCCAGATTGTGACCCAAGTGTGCGCGAAAGCGTGTGGATGCAATGCGCAAAGCGCTGCAAAATCCCGCACTTTTCGCTGGTGGAACGGACGTATTGTACTCAAAATCACCAGAAATCACGAACCGATCGCAGCTGGCAGTCATGAGGTCAGCGGTTCGATCCCGCTTATCTCCACCAGAAAAGTCCTGAAATCTCACGATTTTAGGACTTTTTCTTTACTTTCCTCCGCAAATAATCGACCGCATTTTTGCAGTCATGCGACCTGACCCAGATTTGACCCAAACGGGCGCGAAAACGCAGTGGATTTATTGAGATTTATTTGACAAAACAGCACGAATATACTATTTTTCAATCGTTTCCCGAATATTTTAACGGCGGCTGCAGCAAATGCAGA
>OGMF01000995.1_pt1 | contig 29697 bp, 26 predicted proteins | sample 1572921 | NCBI WGS metagenome assembly OGMF01 (sample SAMEA2581919, study PRJEB24529) | metagenome | biome: Human gut stool | place: China | collected 2011 | reverse complement strand
CTGGCTGCACCACAAGGATTGCCTCACCTGCTTTACCTGCTATCACCATTGTCCGCATCACGCCATCGAGTTTGGTCACCAGACTCAGAAGAAAGGACAATACTTTTATAAATAATCCCCCATCTATCCTAACTGTTTATGAAGAAGACAATCATCTCTCTGGCGCTCGCCTTCCTGGGCATCGCCAATCTCTATGCCGTAAAGGCTAAACCGGGCATCGCCAAGATTATGCTGGCTGATGGAACCGTAGCATGTGCTACCCTGCATGGCGACGAAACCTTCCACTACTACATGCTGCTGGACGGTACGCCCCTGCGGGAAACCCAAGACGGAAAATACGAAAAGATAACTGCTGAAGAGCTGAACACCCGAAAGACCCGTGCTTTCTCTTCAGCGATTCTTACAAGAGCATCAGAAATAGGAACCGTGAGACCAAGCTATTTCCCTCATAAGGGAAGTCCGAAGGCATTGGTACTCCTGGTGCAGTTTCAGGATGTGAAGTTCAAGAGTAAGGATCCGGTTGCTACATTCAACCATTACCTCAACGGAAAAAAGGGAGAATCTATGCCTGAGGCTGATAAAGAAGTGTTTATCACCAACGAGAAATACTGCCAGAACTACGGCAGCGTACAGCAGTATTTCGCTGACATGAGCGATAACCAGTTTATACCACAGTTTGATGTAGTGGGTCCTGTTACGGTAAGCAGGAATTCAGCTTATTATGGCAAGAACGGAGGTGGCGACGGATATGTAGACCTGGTATACGTAATCTATGCCGGCTATTCTGAAAGCATCTCAGGTAATTCAGGCGATTGTCTCTGGCCGAAATCGGGTACCGTAGGAGGACTGGGAACCTATGACGGTAAAGAAGTACGCCGGTTCGGCATTAACAACGAGCTGAACAATAAACCTGAAGATACCCAAGACGGCAAATACTTCATCAATGGTATCGGTCTCTTCTGCCATGAATTTTCGCATACCCTCGGTTTGCCAGACATCTATCCTACCAATGGTATCACAGACCATAACCAGAGTCCTGAATATTGGGACGTTATGGATATGGGCAATTATCAGGCTGACGGCTACCAGCCTATCCCCTACTCACCATGGGAGAAAAGCATCGTAGGATGGAAACAGCCTACCCTCCTTTCTGATACCGAGGCGCAGCAGATAAAGCTGGAACCATACGACAAGGCATCGGATGCATACAAGATTATAGCCAACAGCCAGAGCGAATACCTGCTGCTGCAGAATATCAGAAACGAGGGATGGTACAAGGAGGCTCTGGGTTACGGATTGCTGGTATGGCGCATCGACTACGATGATTTGCCATCGGTTAACCTGCGGGATAATCCCAACAACACGACAGGTAAGCCAAGGGTCATGATTGTTCCTGCAGACGGAATGGTATACAACAGCTATAACAAGAAAGTTAGCGATGCTGATATTATAACGAGTCTTCAGAACGACCCGTTCCCAACCTACAAGGCGGGCTCTGCTACAGAGTATGAGGTGAACAGTCTGACCAGTATCACCCTGAACAACAGTGTTGATACGAGTCATCCGCTCTACAACATCACAAAGGATGAAGCAACCGGTCTGGTAACCTTCGATTATCTCAAGAACTTCTCTCCTACCGGAATCTCTTCGGTCATCATCGGTAAAGACAGACCGACAGCATACTTTGATCTGGAAGGCAGAAAGGTTTCTGTTCCACAAAAGGGCAAGATTTATATCACCAGCAAGGGACAGAAGATAATATTCTAAACGAAAGATAAGGCACGGATTACACGGATTACACGGATTTTTACAAAACCATAAATATGGTTTATTGGCATTAGCGCCATAAATCCGTGTAATCCGCGTAATCCGTGCCTAATTTATACCCGCCCCTAATCACTCCCCGTTCCTAATCCATAGTGCCTTCAAAAGTTCAGGAATGAATGTTATCTTTAAGTTAATCTCCACCTCTTTATATGGCTCTTTCACAAAAAAAATGTATCTTTGCAACTGTCTTATGCATAATTTTAAAAGATTATGGCAAATACTAAACTGCTCCTGGTAGAGGATGATGAAAACCTCGCCTATATGGAGAAAAGCTGCTTCGAGGATATCATCGGAGGATATGAAGTGAAAACCGCCGTTAACGGCAAGGAAGGACTGAAGGCGTGGAGAGACTTTCAGCCCGATGTCATCGTATCGGATATCGACATGCCTATCATGGACGGCATCGAGATGGTGAAGAACATCCGAGAGGTGGATGGAGAAACCATCATCCTCTTTACCACCGGTCTCACCTCGCCCAAGGACCTGAAGGCGGGGTATGCCGCCGGAGCCAACAACTATATCAAGAAGCCTTTTATTCCAGAAGAGTTGGACGCACACATCCACAGCCTCATCCAGCTGAAAGCCGGAAAGCGCAGCGAGAATGCCAGCTGCCAGATCAAGCTGGGAAGATATACACTGGATGCCAACCACGCCACCCTGAAAGATACGCAGGAAGGCAACGAGAAGATGCTTACCGCCCGGGAGGCAAAAATCCTCGAACTGCTGGCGGTAAACAAGAACGAGGTGGTGCGCCGCGAAGCCGTACTGAGCCGTTTCTGGGGCGTGGAAGACAAGGATTACTTCGCTTCCAGAAGCCTGGATGTATTCATCAAGAAAATCCGCACGGCACTGGAAGACGAACCAGCCGTAGAACTGAAAACCATCAGAGGAGTGGGATTCAAGCTCATCGCAGAATGAGCATCCCCCACCCCCGCATAACATTATACGAGAATCAAATTAGAATAAAGAAAAAAAGACAGAAAAGACATCATTATGCTGAAAGCGATATTATACTACATACTGTTCCTGGCTGAATATCTCAGCACCATCTTCCTGGGAGGATTCCTGGTGGGACTCTACATGGCACTGAACATCCCTTCGGGCTCCCACAGCCAGCAGATAGGAGCCCTGGAGGAATCCATCTATCCGTTTATGTTTGTCATCGGATTTCTGGGCATACTCATCGTATGGTTCACCTTCGGACATTACAAATTCTCCAGGTTCTCGCTTGGAAAGGTGGTTCCTGCTGCCAAATGGAAGGCGATGACCATTTGCACCATGCCGATTATGGGCTTCACCATGGTCTTCTATTCCATCATGAACCTCTTCCATCTCGACTTCCTGCCCAAGCAGATGATGGAGATGAGCTATCTCGGCTTCCTGCCTTACAATATCATCGGATCTTTTATATCTGTCTATATCTTCTTCGGTGCCATTCAGGAAGAACTGATCCGCTGCGGCAAGAAGAGATGGGTGCAGCTGCTCACGCTCTCTATCATGATGCTGCCTGCCTGCATGATGTCGGTAACACCCAGTGGTGATATCAATGTAGATCTGACCGTGCTCGGTTTTATCACCCTCTGCTACTGCAGCTGGATATACGGCAAGACTCGCAGCACCATCATTCTCATCGTGCTCTATTTCGTATCCAATCTGGTTCCCTTCCATTTTGAATCGAAAGTGCTCGGCATATTGCTCCTGATAGCCGGCACAGCCTTAACTATAGGTGGATTCGCTGCCCTGAGCAGGAAACTGCCTGAAATGCTTGTGAAAGATGAAAACGAATAGAGCCAAGGCACTCAGCACCACGGCACTGATAGCCGTGCTCTGCATGCAGCTGTTCTGGATGTGGAACTCTTTCGAGATGACCGTTCACCAGATGGGATTTGAGACGCCCTGGAACCTGGCACCGGATGTCAGGGCACAGGCTCTGCTCGCAGCCTTCTACGAAAGCAAATTCACCCTTCTCACCTCGCTCCTTACAACGGTGGTGATCATCCTGAGCCTCATCGACCAAATCAACTACATCGATGAGCAGGAAAGGGTGCGACTGCTGCGCGAGGACTTCTCCTATGCGATGGTTCACGACATGAAGTCGCCGCTCACCTCCATCATCATGGGAACCAAGTATCTGCACAGCGGTGTACTGGAAAAGAAGCCGGAAATGAAGGAGAAATATTTCTGCATCGTAGAAGACGAGGCGCAGCATCTGCTTGCCCTCATCAACCGCCTGCTCACCATCTCGAAACTGGAGCACGGCAAGCTGCATATTCAGAAGGCGGAAGTAAATTTGGAAACGATGATAGAGGATGTGGTGGATAAATACAAGGCGAAATCAGCGAAACCAATCCATATCACCACCCGGTTTGGAGCCACCTCTGCCCTAGCCGACGAGGAATATCTGAAGGAGGCAATCAGCAATCTGGTAGATAACGCCACCAAGTACTCGAAGGAGGAAATCAACATTGAGATTTCCACCCTGGAGGATGACAGAAACGTTTATATCAAGGTTTTTGATGAGGGTATCGGCATAGCCAAGAGCGAACTGAAGACCATCTTCAACCGCTTTGAGCGCGCCGCTGAGCACGAAAAGGATGCCCGCAAGACTCGTGGCGGCTTCGGCATCGGTCTGAACTACGTACTGCAGGTAATCAACGCCCATAGCGGCAAGATAAGTGTGAAGAGCGAGAAAGACAAGTGGTCGGAGTTCACCATCTCGCTGCCGAAATAAAAAGCTGAATAAGATATTCAAACATAAAATAAATAGGAATTATGGACTTAAAAGGAATCTACACAGCCGATGCCAACCGCTATGGCGATGCAGAGGCACTCTATCAGAGATGCGGCAAGAGCGGAGTCTTGCTGCCTAAGATTAGTCTGGGATTCTGGCACAACTTCGGAGGAGTGGATCCTTACGAGAGAAGCCGTGCCATCACCCATTATGCCTTCGACCACGGAATCACCCACTTCGACCTTGCCAACAACTATGGTCCTCCATACGGAAGTGCCGAGGAAACCATGGGCAGACTGATGAAGGATGATTTCCAGCCTTATCGCGACGAACTCTTCATCTCTACCAAGGCAGGATATGATATGTGGGAAGGTCCTTACGGCAACTGGGGCTCTCGCAAGTATCTGATGGCGAGCCTCGACCAGAGTCTCAAGCGCATGAATCTGGACTATGTGGATCTCTTCTACAGTCATCGCTACGACCCAAATACCCCACTCGAGGAAACCCTCCAGGCAATGGTAGATATCGTGAAGCAGGGCAAGGCGCTCTATCTCGGCATCAGCCGATGGCCACTGGAAGCCCTGAAGTTCGCAGATAAATACCTGAAGGAGCGCGACTGTCCGCTGCTCATCTTCCAGGACAGACTCAACATGCTTGACCGTGCGCCGCAGGAGAACGGAACCCTCGACTACTGCCACGAAAACGGCATCGGATTCATCTCCTTCTCTCCCCTCGCCCAAGGTCTCCTCACCGACCGCTATCTCAACGGCATCCCAGCCGATAGCCGCATGGCAAAGGAGCACTTCCTGAAACACAGCGCCCTGACTCCGGAACTCCTGGAGCAGTTGAAGCTATGGAATGCGGAAGCCGGCGAACGTGGCGAAACCCTCGCCGAGATGGCACTGGCGTGGATTCTCCACCAGAAAGGCGTAACCAGCGTACTGGTAGGTGCCAGCTCTACAGCCCAACTGGAAAAGAACATGAAATGCGTTCATGCCAAGGCATTCTAGAAATAGATAGTAGCCAGCTAAAATATCAGGTTTTAGTGGCTACTATTTTTGTTTTTATACCTTATTATATATCTTTATGCGCCTTTTAGTATGATTTTTCAAAGAAAAGCAGTACCTTTGTACCCAAAATAGAAATTTGCATTCATGAATACAAAGATAAACGAATTTGAAGTGATGGCACCTGTGGGCTCGCGCGAGTCTTTGGCTGCCGCTATTCAGGCTGGTGCCGACTCCGTATATTTCGGAATCGGCAAGTTGAACATGCGTTCACATTCTGCCAATCATTTTACTATCGACGACCTGCGTGAGATTGCTGCCACCTGCAACGAGCATGGCATCAAGACTTATCTCACCGTCAACACAGTGATTTACGACAACGACATCCCTACGATGAAGGAAATCATTGATGCTGCCAAGGAGGCAGGCATCTCTGCCGTCATCGCCAGCGATGTGGCTGTGATGAGCTATTGCAATGAAGTAGGAGAGGAAGTACATCTTTCCACACAGTTAAATATCTCTAACACAGAAGCTTTGAAGTTTTATGCACGCTTTGCAGATGTTTCCGTTCTGGCACGTGAATTAAACATGGACCAGGTGAAGCATATCCATGAGCAGATAGAACAGCAGAATATCTGCGGCCCTATGGGCAAGCAGATTCGCATCGAAATGTTCTGCCATGGCGCCCTGTGCATGGCTGTATCGGGCAAATGCTACATGAGTCTCGCTAATGCCAACCGCTCTGCCAACCGTGGCGAATGCGTTCAGATTTGCCGCCGCAGCTATACCGTTACGGATAACGAAACCGGCAACCAGCTGGAAATAGACAACAAGTATGTAATGAGTCCGAAGGACTTGAAGACCATCCGCTTCATCGACCGCATGATGGATGCCGGCGTTCGCGTCTTCAAGATTGAGGGTCGTGCCCGTGGACCAGAATACGTATATACCGTAGTGAAGTGCTACAAGGAGGCGATAGCTTCCGTATTGGATGGTACCTTCACCGAAGAGAAGAAGGATGCCTGGGATGAAAGACTTGCCACCGTATTCAACCGTGGTTTCTGGGATGGTTACTACCAAGGTCAAACCCTCGGCGAGTGGAACAAGCACTATGGTTCTGTGGCTACCGAGAAGAAGGTGCTCGTGGGCAAGGTGATGAAATACTTCTCCAAGCTGGGCGTGGCAGAGGTTGCCGTAGAAGCTTCTACCTTCGACAAGGGCGAGAAACTTCTGATTACGGGTAACACCACCGGCGTGATGTATCTCAATGCCGATGAAATCCGCTACGACCTGAAGCCTGTGGAAACAGCGCAGCAGGGTTGGAGAGTGTCTATCCCTGTACCGGATAAGGTGCGCCCTAACGATAAGCTCTATAAGTTGATTACAGTAAACGAAATTAAAGAAATAAAATAATGGCAACAATTAATGAATTGCAGGATGAAGTGGTAGAGGAGTTCCAGGATTTCTCCGACTGGATGGATAAGTATCAGATGCTCATCGACTTGGGCAACGAGTTGGCTCCTCTCGACGAGAAATACAAGAACGAGCAGAACCTTATCGACGGCTGCCAGAGCCGCGTATGGTTGCAATGCGACTACGAGGATGGCAAGCTCGTATTTACAGCCGATAGCGATGCCCTCATCGTAAAGGGAATCATCGCCCTCCTGATTCGTGTGCTGAGCGGTCATACTCCAACAGAGATTATGGATGCCGACCTCTATTTCGTAGAGAAGATTGGTTTGAAGGACCACCTCAGCCCAACCCGCAGCAATGGTCTCTTGGCGATGATTAAGCAGATACGCATGTATGCCCTGGCTTACAAGACCAAGGAGGCGGAAGCATAAATATACAAAAGAGTAGGGGGGATACCCCTCATTTCAGAATAACTATGCGTAAATTAAGAACGATAGAGATGAATCGCCTCACCCTGGAGGAATTCAAGGAGGCAGAGAAGCTTCCATTGATAGTAGTCCTGGATGATGTGCGATCATTATATAATGTGGGAAGCGTGTTCCGCTCCTGCGATGCCTTCCGTGTAGAGGCGGTGTATCTTTGCGGTATCACCGCCACTCCTCCCAATACCGAAATCCACAAGACGGCACTGGGCGGCGAAGACAGCGTGGATTGGGAATACTTCAAGACCACCGAAGAGGCTGTGGAAAAGCTGAAGCAGAAAGGCTACTTTGTGTATAGCATCGAGCAGGTGGAGGGTTCTACCAAGCTTCAGAACCTGCCGGAGGCCCATGACAAGCTTTTCAAGCAGGGAAAGGAATCCGAAAAGCAGGAGAGTTCTTCACTCCCAAAAGGCTACGCCGTTATCTTCGGCAACGAGGTGAAGGGTGTGAAGCAGAACATCGTGGATATGAGCGATGGCTGCCTGGAGATTCCACAGTTTGGCACCAAGCATTCCCTGAATGTCAGCGTAACAGCCGGCATCGTGGTTTGGGAATTCGCCAAACTTCTGAAGTTATAAACAAAACTCAGGTTATCAATACTATAATCCCCGATAAAGCAGCCAGGCTCTATCGGGGATTTTCTTATTTCAGATATTCTCCAAAATCTGTCAATCTCATATCGCCCTTCTTCAGGAAGGTATCGTGCATGGCGAGGGCGGCACGCATGCTCTGTGGCTCGTGTCCCTTCTCTGCGAATTTCAGATATTCACGAAGCATAGGGCGGTAATCCGGATGGGCACAATTCTCGATAATCTCCTTGGCACGACGCAAAGGACCCTTGCCACGAAGATCGGCTACTCCCTGCTCAGTAACGATGACATCCACATCGTGCTCGGTGCTGTCCACGTGACTGCACATCGGAACAATGGCAGAGATGCACCCATTCTTGGTGGTACTCTGCGTGGTGAAGATAGAAATGTAACCATTGCGCTCGTAATCGCAGGAACCGCCGATACCATTCATCAACTTGCTGCCGCAGATATGGCTGGAGTTCTCATTGCCGTAGATATCACACTCGATAGCGGTGTTCATGGCGATGACACCCAGTCGGCGGATGACCTCCGGAGAGTTCGAAATCTCGCTCTGGCGGATGGTGAGATGCTTCTTGAAGTAATCAATATCATCATACACCTCTTTCAATGTATCGTTGGTTACGGTGAGCGAAGAGCAGGAAGCATCCTTGATTCTTCCCTCGCGCATGTATTTCACTACGGCATCCTGAACCACCTCGGTATAAACGCTGAACACAGGCACGTTAGGATTCTGTCCCAATGCCTCAAGAACGGCGTTGGAAGTTACGCCCACACCGCTCTGCAAAGGCAGGAACTGAGGAGGAATATGTCCCTTCTTCAGGTCGCAGACCAGGAAATCAGCCACATTGTGTCCCATCTGCTCGGTTACAGGATCGAGTGGCTTGAAGGCACGCGCCTCTTCCGGAATGCAGCATTCCACCACACCGATAATCTTATGTGCATCAATCTCCACATATTCCTTACCGATTCTATCGCCCACATTCAAGATTGGGATAGGGGTGCGGAACGGGCATTCTGCTATCTCATACACATCGTGCAGATAGCGGGAAGCAGGACTGTGGAAAGTATTTTTCTCGATAAGCACCTTCTTGGCAAGTCGTGCGATAGTAGGAACGATACCGCCGGCAGAGGTAAGGAATGCCTTGCAGGTGGTTTCGCCTTCTTCCAAATCGGAAACCTCGATGATGGCAAGGTCTATCTCGCCATAGAAACCACGGCGCAGACGCTCAGCCATGTGACCGAGATGCATATCCTCGTAATCTATCTCGCCCAGATTGGTATGAGTTCTAAAGTCCTTGTTGGTAGAAAATGGCGCACGGAACTTGATGGCATGAGCTGCCGCCATGTCACCCTCAATACTTTGTGAAGTAGAAGCACCTGTCAGGATGCCTACTTGGAATGGTCTGCCTGCCTCATGCTCAGCAACGGCTCTCTTGGAGAGTTCGCGGAAGGTAGCCTTAGGCACGCCGTTTGGAGTAAAACCACTCAAACCGATTGTATCTTGATCGTTAATCATCGCTGCTGCTTCAGCAGCGCTTAATCTAATATACGCCATTTTCTTCTTTCTTAATATTCATTAGCGGAACTGATAGCCGCATTCTAAATAATTGATACCTATTTGTGGCTGCAAAGTTACACATTATTTTCGATATATGCTAATCATTTGATGATTTTATACAGATATTAGGCAAAAAACTTACAGTTCGTGAATAGATATGCAGATTTCACTTACTTTATGCAAAAATAAGGCTGGCATCCATGCGCCCTGAAAGGTAGGGCGTAGGGGGCAGAGCCTGCTTGCAAAAGTCTTTCTCCTGATATTCTCTCTCTTTTTCTAAGATAAAAGTGGTATTTTCGAGGTATTTAATAACATTTTGCGGATGATTTGGCGGATATGTCAGAAAAATGAGTTAACTTTGCAGAAAAATATAAATAATATAAAAGAAAGGTTCATACAAGATGGAACAGAAATTACTGATTTACAACACTCTCACTCGTACGAAAGAGAGATTCACTCCGCTCCACGCTCCTAACGTGGGCATGTATGTTTGTGGCCCTACCGTGTATGGCGATCCGCATCTCGGTCATGCGCGTCCTGCCATCACATTCGATATACTCTTCCGCTATCTCAAGCACCTGGGCTACAAGGTTCGCTACGTTAGAAACATTACCGACGTGGGCCATCTGGAGCACGATGCTGATGAGGGCGATGACAAGATTGAGAAGAAAGCACGCCTGGAGCAGTTGGAGCCAATGGAGATTGCTCAGTACTACACCAACCGCTACCATGATGCCATGGAGGCGCTGAACGTGCTCCCTCCTAGCATTGAGCCTCATGCCACAGGCCATATCATCGAACAGGAGAAACTGGTTCAGGAAATCCTGGACAATGGCTATGCCTACGAGAGTAACGGCTCTATCTACTTCGATATCGAGAAGTATAACAAGGATCATAAGTACGGTATCCTCTCCGGACGTAACCTGGAGAACGTAATCAACGAGAGCCGAGAGCTGGCTGGTATCGGCGAGAAGAAGAACCAGGCTGACTTCGCTCTATGGAAGAAGGCTTCACCTGAGCATATCATGCGCTGGCCTAGTCCTTGGAGCGATGGTTTCCCAGGATGGCACTGCGAGTGTACTGCAATGGGCAGAAAGTACTTGGGTAGCCACTTTGATATTCACGGTGGCGGCATGGATTTGATTTTCCCTCACCATGAGTGCGAGATTGCGCAGGCTGTGGCTTCTCAGGGCGACCAGATGGTTCATTACTGGATGCACAACAATATGATTACCATCAACGGTCAGAAGATGGGTAAGAGTCTTGGCAACTTCATCACCCTGGAGCAGTTCTTTACTGGCAATCACGACAGTCTGGAGCAGGCTTATTCGCCAATGACCATCCGTTTCTTCATCCTCTCTGCTCACTATCGCAGCACAGTAGATTTCTCTAACGATGCCTTGAAGGCTAGCCAGAAGGGATTGGAGCGCCTGATGAATGGTTTGAACGACCTGGAGCGTGTGCCTGTGGCTAAGCAGAGCGATGAGCAGGTGAAGAAGTTCGTAAGCGAATTGCGCCAGCGCTGCTACGATGCGATGAACGATGACTTCCAGACTCAGCTCGTTATCAGCTACCTCTTCGAGGCTTGCCACGTAATCAATACAGCCCTCGACCACAAGGCAAACATCTCTGCCGAAGACCTGAAGGAGCTTTCAGACACCATGCAGCTCTTCACCTTCGACCTTCTCGGTCTGAAGAGTGAGAAGGGAGCCAACAACGATGCCCGCGAAGAGGCTTATGGCAAGGTAGTGGATATGGTTCTCAACCTGCGTGCCAAGGCTAAAGCGGATAAGGACTGGGCTACCAGCGACCAAATTCGCGATGCCCTCGCCGGTGCCGGCTTTGAGGTAAAGGACACCAAAGATGGTGTTACCTGGAAACTGAACAAATAAACTCCACACGCCCTGAAAGGGCAGAAGCTCCTAGCCCAGGGCAGCGCCCTGGGTAATTACATACACAAAACAGTCGCCCTGTAAGGGCAAAAGCTTTGTATATTTGAAGCTTTTGCCCTTACAGGGCGTCTTGTTTATTGCTATTGTACCCAGGGCGCTGCCCTGGGCTAGGAGCTTCTGCCCTTTCAGGGCGTGCTGCTTGCGTTCTACCTTTACTTTAGGCCTGTAACCATTGGTTCAGGGCATTTATGGCGTTTTCTTCTTAGCGGCAAGTGAATCTTTCTATCTGCCAGATATAAAATCCCGCAACATCTTGTCTTTCTTATTCTTATATTCCTTATACTCTTTTTCGTAATAATGGGCAAAGTTGGCGAACGGCTCTGTCGTTACCTCATCGCTTGATGCCGTATAGGTATTTCCGAAAGGATCGGATGCCTTGATGATGATTCTGGCATTCGGATTCCTTGGAGTATAATAATATAGGTGGTTCATGATGAGATAACCATTTCCCTTGCTCACGAAACGATAGGATACACTCTCGCTGTACTTATGATGATAGCCAGCTGCAAAGGCATCCTGACCCTTGCTGCTGATGCGGCGCATCAGATATTCCTTGCCATCCTCTATGGCTACCACACGCCAGTGACTGGTGGCATTGAAGACATTGGCTACCAGGATGTTCCTGTTGTTTGCCAACTGCCAGTCCTTGGCATATTTCTCGCCGTTGAAATCGGTCTGCGCACGGAACAAGGTCATCTGCTTGCTCTTGTCCCAGAAAGTTCCCTTGTAATAGCAGTTGCTGATACTGGTACCCACAAAACTATAGACATAATATCCGTTCGGCGTACCGCAGATGTTGATGTTCGACTGCCAGATGTTGCCACACGCTGCAGCATGACAATGCTCCATCACATCCTCGCCCTCGTAGTTGATTTCGTGGTTGCAGGCAAAATGAGTATGTCCGCAGAAGAGTTCGTATCCTCCCTTAAACTGCTTCAGCAGAGAGAGCAGGAGCGAGAGACGGGAAGAGGAATAATGTCCTTCCTCATTGGCATTGGTCAGCGGCTTCGCCTTGCTGAACGGCGCATTGCCGAAGGTAAAAGGAATATGATAGCAGAGCACCACCTTCTTATCCTTGGGTGTAAGGGCCAGATTCTGCTTCAGCCATTTCACCTGGCGCTCGCGCAATTCTCCAGGAGAATAATAAGACATGCCGCGATGGAAGAAGCAGTTGTTGATGCAGACATAATGCACATCGCCACGATCGAAGGAAAAATCGGTAGGACCGAAATTCTCCTCCCACTTCCTGCGGTAGAGTGCCTTTCCATCCTGGTCGTGATTACCGATTACGGAGAAAAGGCGCATCTCGGAAGAGCCCAATGCCTGGCGTATCTGACGCTCCAACTTGGCATTATAGCCACCGTAATACTGTACGTCGTCACCCATGCTGAGTCCATAGACAGGAGTACCGGCAGGAAGACTCTTGATGGTTTGCTTGATGTCTGCCATCGTCTGTGTGGTGAATCTTTCTACATCGCTCTTCTTGATGGGATTATCATCCGGAGAAGTATAGTAGGGGCTGTAGGCATTGGTAACCTGAGGGTCGCCGATGACTATCATCTTATAACTCGTCTCCTTGCCGCCAGGCAATCGCCTCAGGGTAAAGTCATAAATCTTTTTCTTGTTGGAAACAGCCTGGTAAAAACAAGCCGTGCGGTCGGTAGCCGAATGGGTAGGAACCTCGAACTCAGCAGGCACGGAAAAATAGATGAAGCGAGCCAAGCTGTCCCGCTTCATCTTATATCTTCCTCGGGAATCGGTCTTCACACATTTGAAGCCATCGCTCACGATAACGCCAGCCACACCGTTTCCCTCGGTATCTTTTAAAGAACCAGAGATATTGAAATCTCTCTTCACCACAGGCTTTTTCTTCTTCACCGTATCCGCCACCAGCGTGGCAGTCGTGTTATCCACTACCTTGTGGATAATAGGGAGCATATCATGCTTCCGGAGATGCAGGGTAACTCCTACAGCCACAAGAACGCAGCAGATGAAGACGACCAAGCCTGTATTCATCTGTTTTTTATTCATTTTTCCTCCTACACTATCACTTTTTCTGTCGTACTTCTACTTCACGATAGAAGTTATCGGGTTACGGGTACCCTTGGCATTCACGAGGAAAGCCTTGGCACTGCCGAACTTCAGGAACATATCCAGGCGAACAGGGATGTGGTTCTCATCGTCCGTGATATAGAAATCCACAATCTTCTTCCACTTCTCATCCTCATACTCCTGATATTCCAGACGCAGACAGCGGTATTTGATGCCGTTATCTGCCTTCACGGTCACCTTGCCGCCATATTTGAGCTGGGCAGGAGTGCGACCGCCACCATCACAGATAGGGAATTTCACGCTATGACCTTTTTTCCAGTTGGCAGGGTCGAAACTGCGGGCACGCAGGAAGATGTTCATCATATCAAAGACACAGTCATCATAAGAATGCTTCTTCCATCTGTGCTCACCATGCTTGTTTTGATAATGCAGGTTTACATTGCAATTGCCGCCGGCATAGTTGTAGAAAACCTCATCCACGGTATATCGCTTGCCTTCGCGGGCTCCCTTGCGGAAATACATCGGAGCCATATCGGTGCCTGTATAGCAGAGCAGGGTATCGCGGAGAACGAAGAAATCGTCCACTCTCTTATTACCGCGGGTTACCAGCGAACCACGATAGGCTGGCTTGCCCTTGTGGGTGGTCTGCACCACCGACATGCTGGCAGTGCCAGCCTTTACCCATACAAACTTCCAGTTGTAATAGAGATTGTAAGTCAGGAATTCACCCGACTTGAATGCAGTATTACGGAAAGTACACTGGGCCGATACAGAAGTATTGACCAAAAGCAGCAACATGGCTACTATAAATGACTTGAGTAACTTCATATCCTTTACATTTTAGGAACATACTGAATGCCGAGCTTAGCGGCACGCTGTACATTCTGATTCTTAACTTTCTTCTCCTTATCAGGCTTCTGCTTGGTGATGGCTCCCGGTTTCTGCAGCGAGAGTTCACGAGCCAGCGGATCCCAGCTTTCTGTGAGATCCCATTTTGCCTTACATTCTATCGCCTCCGGATAGTAATATACTTCCTCAGCCTGCTGGTCGCTATCATAATTACCCGTATCCCACTTGCCATTATTGTTGCGATCTACGATCAGACGCATATAATACTTCTGTGGTTTGAGATAATAGAATTCTGCCACACCATTCACAGTCTTGGTCTCCTTTACCACATTATCCTGTGCATCAAGCAGTTGCACGATGAGCGGCAGGTCGTGGAGCGAGGTGATGTTCACAAGCAGCGTACCATAGGTATCCAGCGAGTTGACCTTGAAGCCCTGCTTGATCGGTTTGGAAGCCAATCCGTAGATATCCTCAAAGGCAGCAGAATCTACCTCCAGACTGTATTCGATATCCGGTCGCCATTCTCCCCGGAGTTCATATTTCCGGTTCTCCAGCGGCAGGAATTCCATCGGAGCCCGATACCAGAGCGTATCATGCTTGGCATAGAGATGGATGGCGGCAGTATCTACCTTAGCCAATGGAGTAGGGAAGGAGAAGATGACATTCTGGTCGGGATCAAACTGCGATGATACACTCAGCTGTACATCGAGCGGTTTCACCTCCATCACCGAATCGTAGGGTTCGCCTTTCTTCTTCTTTTTCTCCTGCTTCTTGGTCCAGGCAGCCAGTTCCTTTTCCTGTTGCTTCATTCGCTTGGCGTATGGTTCCTTTGACAGGATTTCCTGGGCAGAATCGGTCTTGTTGACCAGTACTCCGGTACTATCCGTCATACGGTAAGTGATATCCATCAGCAGCGTATCCTGATTCACCAGTGCCGTATCCTTCAGCCAGTAGGTAATGGTATCTTTCTTCTCAGAAGCCTCAACCAGGAAAGCATTCCCGGCATCAAAGTTGAGTCCCTTGATCTGTGGAAGAATGGAATCGCCATAACTGAAGAAGAGGGTGAAGCTATTAGCCTTCTGGCGCTCTGCCTTCAGGAAGAATCTGTCGGTCAGAGGCTCCGTAAAGGCTCTGAGCACGATATTATCAGGAAGGAAATGGATGTAATCCACCTGGTCTATCGACTTGATGTGCAGGGAATCCACCCAGGTGGTATCCTGTCTAACATCCGGTTTGCAGGAAGGCACGATGATGTCGTGGGAGAAAGCAATCTTTTCGCTCTTCTGACTGAACTTATAGTCGCCATCCTGATCCTGCAGGGCATAGATGCGGTAAGAACCCGGTGCCACACCCTTGATGACAAAGCGGCCGCGACTGTCGGTACGGCTCACTCGCAACATCGGCTTGGTGCGGAAAGCTGAATCGGCATGGTCGGCATACAATCCCACCAGAATACCCTTGACAGGTTCCAGATTCTCCGATTCCAGCACATGCCCCGATACCTCCATGGTATCAATGGCAGCTCCCGTAGAGAAACTGTAGGTATAGTTTCCCATCGGATTGCCCTCGTTGTTATCGCTGATGGCATCCGAGAAGTCGATGGTGTAGGTGGTATTCGCCTTGAGTGAATCCACAAGCGATATCTGTATTCGCCTGCCGGCACCCTTGATTTCAGGCTGTTCCAGCTGTGGTGGCGAAACCACCACCTTCTCCGAAGGGTTATCGAGCTTGATAAACTTATCGAAGTAGATATTGATTTTCTTCTGGTTTACATTCACGGCGCCATCGGCTGGCGAAGCTCCTATCACCTTGGGAGGAGTCTCGTCAAACCATCCGCCATCCGGCTGTCCCATCTTGGCACAGGAAACCAGCAATAGGAAGACAAGCAGATAGAAAGGCAAAAACAGGGTATTTGCCTTTATCCGATTCTTCAACAATTGTATGATGTCGTTCTTGTTTGTCATTCTTTTCTATCTTACATGTCCACTATTCCTGCAGATTATGCAGTAAAAGCCTTATTCATAAAGGCTTACTATATAAAAAGCCTTATTTGTTCATCATGAGCATCTCGTCGATGTTCTTGCGGCTGTTGCTCAGACGAGGAATCTTATGCTGTCCGCCCAACTTGCCCTTGCTCTTCAGCCATTCATTGAAGAGTCCCGGCTTTGCCTTTACGATTTCCAGGTGCTGGAGGGTGACATCGTGGAAGCGCTTTGCCTCGTAATCGCTGTTGATCTCCTGCAACTTGGTATCGAGCAGGCTGGCAAACTCATTCAGGTCCTTTGGTTCCTCAGAGAACTCGATGAGCCACTGGTGGCGGCACTTGGCATTGCTGTCCATATAGACAGGAGCAGCGGTATATTCCGTAATCTGCGCACCCGTCTTCTCGCAGGCATAAGCAAGTCCCTTCTCAGCATTGTCCATAATCAGCTCCTCACCAAAGGCATTGATAAAGTACTTGGTACGGCCGGTGATGACAAACTTGTATGGATTGGTGCTGGTAAACTGTATGGTATCGCCAATCATATAGCGCCACAAACCGCAGGAGGTGGTAATCACCATCGCATAGTTCTTGCCTACTTCCACGCCCCAGAGAGGCACCACGGTAGGATGATCGCTTCCAAACTCATCCATCGGGATGAATTCGTAGAACACATCGTAATCTACCATCAGCGACATGGCTGGATCTGAAGGATCATCCTGCAGACCGAAGAATCCCTCGCTGGCATTATAGGTCTCCATATAATGCATGTTAGGAGATGTGATGAGCTGCTCATACTGCTTGCGGTAAGGAGTAAAGGCGATGCCGCCATGGAAGAACACCTCCAGGTTAGGCCATACCTCCTCCAGATGCTGCTTGCCGGAGAGTTCCATCACACGTACCAGTACGCTGAGCATCCAGCTAGGCACACCCGAGATATTGGTTACGTTCTTGTTCAGCGTTTCATGGGCGATGCGGTCGCGCTTCACCTCAAAGTCGCTCAACAGTGCGGTTTCCTTCTTAGGTACGCGCACCATGTTGGCAAGCGGATTGATGTTCTCGATGAGGATGGCACTCAGGTCACCCACCAGACTGCCCGAAACATTATAGTTAGGCGAATGGCTTCCACCGAGAATCAGGCTCTTGCCGTCGAATATCTTACTCTTTGGGTTGTTGCGCAGATAGTAAGCCACAGCATCGAATCCACCCTTGTAGTGGATGTTCTGCAAACCATCCTGCGAAACAGGGATGAACTTACTCTTGTCGTTGGTAGTACCCGAAGATTTGGCGTACCACTTCACCTGTCCTGGCCAGAGGATGTCTCTTTCGCCATGACGCATTCTGTCGATGTCGCCCTTCAATTCCTCATAGGTATTGACCGGCACATTCTGCGCAAACTTTTCGTAGCTATTTGTCGTATTGAGTAGATGTTTCACACCATATTCGGTGTTTTTGCCAGATGCCAAAAGGCGCATCAGTACCTCATGCTGCAATTCCTCTGCATCATATACATACTTTTCCAAGCTCTTCTGGCGAGGCTTGAATACATTACTTACTATCGTTGTTAAACTCATATCTAGATATATATACCTTATAAAGTACTTGCAAAAGTACTTCAATCTTTTGATATAGAGAAAGTTTTTACTGTTTTTTAATACAAAACATAACCTATCGGGCAAGATAGGGGATAAGAATGTAAAATATCAAACAAAAAAACTCCCTTGAGACTACCATATCCGTCAGTCTCAAGAGAGTCTTTCCCTTATCTTAATCCAGTTCTATCATCATAGATTATTCCTTATCTTCTGCAAAGGCAGCTGCCTCGGCGGCTGCGATAATGTCCTCGCGGCTCATTTCCTTGGGCTCAGCAGAGATATCACTCAAGTCAAACTCGTCTTCGCTTTCCTGAGTGGCTGTAGTGGTTATTTCTTCAGTAACAGTAGAAGCAACAACATCTTCAGCCTCCTGTTTTTCTGCGTCTTGCGAGATGATGAAATCATTCTTTACCTCGGTGGTAGGCACAGCCAGCACAGGTTCTTCTTCCATCTTCGTACGGTTTGCCTTGGCTGTAAACACAGAATCGATATACTGCGGTTCCTTGCGCAATCGTTCCAGGGTAAGCTTGGAAGCCAGCTGCTGGCTCTCCTTCTTGGAGTAACCCTTGCCTTCTCCGCCCTTTACACCTTCCATTACCACCTGATAGGTGAAAACAGGGCTTCCGTTCTTGTCTTTCTCCTGTCCCAGCATCACGAACTCCAGCTTCACGCGGTTCTTCTGGCTCCATTCGATGAGTTTGCTCTTGAAGTTCACCTCCTTGTAAGCCACCTTATCGATGTTTATCATTTTTGCCAGGATGCGCTTCTGCATGAATTTCATGCAGGCATCATAACCACGGTCCAGATAAATGGCACCAACCAACGCTTCGAAAGCATTTCCTCCCATATAGCTGTTATGAGAAGAACTGTGTCCATTAGATAAAACGAGTTGATTGATTCCCATCTCCTGGGCGAGCTTGTTGAGCGTATCACGCTGCACCAGCTTGCTTCGGGTATTGGTGAGGAATCCCTCTCGCTTGCCAGGAAAGTGCTGATACACGATATCACCCACAACAGCATCCAGTACGGCATCGCCCAGAAACTCCAGGCGCTCGTTGTTCACAGGCTTGCCCTTGGAATTGCGGTGCATGATGCTCTTGTGCATCAGTGCCATCTTGTAATAACTGATGTTGTGTGGATAAAAACCTAGGATTTCGTACAAAGAAAAATAAAGCTCTTTATCCTTGCGGAAAGAGAGCTTTATTCTATCTATAAAATTATTCAGCATACTTCTTGAATACTACACAGCAGTTATGACCGCCGAATCCGAATGTATTGCTCAATGCAGCACGAACCTCACGCTTCTCAGCTTTGTTGAATGTGAAGTTCAGGTTGTAATCGAGCTCTGGATCGTTGTCACCCTCTTCGTGGTTGATAGTAGGAGGAACGATATCGTTCTTCACACTAAGAACACAAGCCATAGCCTCTACTGCACCAGCAGCACCGAGGAGGTGACCAGTCATTGACTTAGTAGAACTGATGTTGAGCTTGTAAGCAGCATCACCGAAGACTGCCTTGATAGCCTTAGCCTCAGAGATATCACCTACGTGGGTAGATGTTCCGTGAACATTGATGTAGTCAATGTCCTCTGGCTTGAGGTTAGCATCAGCAAGTGCGCGCTCCATCACGAGCTTAGCACCGAGACCTTCTGGATGAGAAGCTGTGATATGATAAGCGTCAGCGCTCTCGCCCTCACCTACCATCTCAGCATAAATCTTCGCACCACGAGCCTTAGCGTGCTCAAGCTCCTCGAGAATCAAGCAGCCAGCACCCTCACCCATGATAAATCCATCACGGCTTGCGCTGAATGGACGTGAAGCATGCTCAGGGTCATCGTTACGAGTTGACAACGCATGCATGGCATTGAAACCACCTACGCCACAAGCGCAGATAGCAGCCTCAGCACCACCACTGACAATGATGTTTGCCTTGCCCAGACGAATCAGGTTGAAGGCATCTGCCAATGCGTTGCTTGAAGAAGCACATGCAGATGTTGTGGTATAGTTTGGTCCGTGGAATCCGAAGTGGATTGAAATCTGACCAGATGCGATATCTGCAATCATCTTAGGGATGAAGAATGGGTTGAACTTAGGACCGTTCTCCTCATGAGTAGCGAAATACGCCACCTCATCCTCGAAAGTCTTGATACCACCGATACCTACACCGAATACAACACCAACGTTGTTCAAATCTTCTGTTTCAAGATCAATGTTTGCATCCTTTACACCCTGCATAGCGGCAATCATAGCCAACTGGGTATAACGGTCGAGCTTGCGAGCCTCCTTACGGTCAATCCATTCATTGATGTTCAGGTCCTTTACTTCGCAAGCGAACTTTGTCTTGAAATTAGTTGTATCGAAATGAGTAATAGGGGCAGCACCGCTCTTTCCAGCGAGGAGGTTCTCCCAAGTTTCCTCAGGAGAATTACCAACTGGAGTCACAGCACCAAGACCTGTTACTACAACTCTCTTTAATTCCATTTATAAAATTTTAGTTGCTAATTTACTTAGCGTTCTCCTCGATGTAAGCGATAGCGTCACCTACAGTAGCAATCTTCTCAGCCTTATCGTCTGGGATAGAGATAGAGAACTCCTTCTCGAACTCCATGATCAACTCTACAGTATCCAAAGAATCTGCACCGAGATCATTTGTGAAGCTTGCCTCTGGCTTAACTTCTGCCTCATCAACACCGAGCTTATCTACGATAATTGCCTTTACTTTGCTTTCAATTTCTGACATAATTGTAACCTTTAAAATGTTTATAATTTAATTTCTAATTAAAAATCTGGGTGCAAAGGAACACTTTTTTTTTGATATAAACAAATATTTTAGCAAAAAAAGTGCTTTTCGGTGCACAAACACCCCCTAATTGTGCATATTTTTCGCCTTTTTTCGCTTTTTTGTTGGCTCTTTGAGATTATTTTGTTACTTTTGTACGGTATTAAATCAAATAGTTCAAACCGTATGACATTTACAGAAAACGCTAACAAGATTTTTAATCAGGCGATAGCCGATTATCACATCAAAGACAACATTGATACTCCTATCAATAATCCATTCGAGGAAGGTACCATTGAGAACCGTCTCTACCTCAAGTGCTGGATTGATACCGTTCAGTGGCATTTCGAGGATATCATCCGCGACCCTCAGATCGACCCTGCAGAGGCGCTCGTCTTGAAGCGCAGAATCGATAAGAGCAACCAGGACCGTACTGATCTCGTAGAGCAGATTGATTCTTACTTCCGCGAGGTTTACAAGGATGTAAAGGTGCTGGATGATGCACGCATCAATACCGAAAGTCCTGCATGGGCAGTTGACCGTCTCAGCATCCTTGCCCTCAAGATCTATCACATGAAGGAGCAGGTGGAGCGCCCGGAGGCTTCTGAAGAGCACAAGGCTAAGTGCCAGGCTAAGCTCAACGTACTCCTCGAACAGCAGGTGGATCTTTCTACTGCCATCGACCAGCTCCTGGAGGATATCGAGGCTGGAAGAAAGTACATGAAGGTTTATCGACAGATGAAGATGTACAACGATCCTTCTACCAACCCTGTACTCTACAAGAAGTAAACCCGCATCAATCAGAATAGAAACAGAGTAGGCTTTGTTTTTTACCATAAAAAGCGAAGCCTGCTCTGCTTTACACCTTATTATATATATAAAGAGACTAAAAAAGATGAAGACAGAGCATATTCTCGTTATTAGATTTTCGGCCATGGGTGACGTTGCCATGACTGTACCTGTGATTTATTCATTGGCAAAGCAGTATCCTCACGTAAGAATCACCGTGTTAAGCCGTTCCTTTGCTCGCCCGTTCTTCGAAAATCTTGCCCCTAATGTCGGTTTTATGGAGGCTGACCTCAAGGGGGAATATAAGGGTGTAAAAGGTCTCAATGCACTCTATCGCCGGCTCATCGCCAAGCAGTTTACCGCGATAGCCGACCTTCACAGCGTTTTGCGCTCCAGCTATCTGCGCATGCGCTTCAACCTCTCCAACTTCAAGGTGGCACATATCGACAAGCATCGCAAGGGAAAGCGCAAGCTGGTGGCTTCCTCCGGCAAGGTGATGGAGAAGCAGCCATCTTCCTTCCAGAATTACGCCGATGTCTTTGCCAAGTTGGGTTATCCTGTACAGATGGACTTCACTTCTCTCTTCCCGGAAGAAGGAGGAGACCTGAGCCTGCTCCCTGAACAAGTTTTCCAGGTTACTGTTGATAACAGCAAGGATAAATCCACAGTTATCAACAAGGATGCTCATAACCCAGAAGAACCATGGATAGGTCTGGCTCCATTCGCTGCCCACGAGGGCAAGATTTATCCGGTACAGCAGATGGAGAAGGTAGTAGAACGCCTGATTCACAATCATCCTCGCTGTCGCATCTTCCTTTTCGGAGGCGGAAAGACCGAAACTCCGGTGATGGATGCCTGGGAAGAGAAATATCCACAGGTAGTGAATGCTTCAGGCAAGCTCCACGGCATTTCCGACGAACTCATCCTGATGAGTCATCTCCGCCTGATGATCAGTATGGACAGCGGCAACATGCATCTGGCATCTCTGGTAAATACCCCAGTGGTAAGTATCTGGGGAGCCACCCATCCATACGCCGGTTTCATGGGCTGGCATCAGAGTCCCGACAATGCCGTGCAGCTCGATATGCCTTGCCGCCCATGCAGCATCTATGGCAACAAGCCGTGTATGCGTGGCGACTTTGCCTGCATGAAGAATATCTCGCCGGAGCTGATTGTGGAAAAGGTTGAGAACATATTAAATAAAAACACCAAGAAGAGTCATTAATGTCTCTTCTTGGTGTTTATTTCTAATCAGCAATCTACCCATTATCTTATCTTAACTTTTATTATTTCCACCTTTCCAGCCTGCACCTGCAAGTATCCATCTCCTTCAACATTCATACCACTCATACTTATACTCACATAATAGTTGCCAGGATTCAACTCTATGTCTGTGGTTCTACTACTGCCTATTTTCGAACTTTTAATGCATACTAATTTACCTGAGGCGTATTGATCTGCAAGATAGATATAAACATCACCAGTTCCCACAGAACTAGACCAACTAGGAAACTCAACTCTAACAAATCCGGTTGTAGGAATATTGTCATCATCTGATGAACAACCTACAAATGTAAACAGGCTCATAATAGCAAAAGCTAAACTAATAAGCATACTCATTTTCTTTCCCATAACTCTATTTTTTTATTTATTATTAATATCAAAATACAAACACTATTGAGCGTCAGGAAGCCATGCTGTTGATGTACTTACAGTATTATCTATTATAAACGATTTAGAAAATATTGTTGCTGGCGTACCATCTTTAGGTTGCACCTTTATTACAAAACACACTCCATATTTAAAATCTGGAAAAGGTTGACGGCTAGTTCCTGTTTCCCCATATCTAGTGGTCATATCAGGATCACTTACTACATATCCATTTTCTGTTATTCCAAATATCTCTTCATTTAAAACTGTTATATCTGCTATCTTTTCAACTTCTGGATTAAATTTTAAAAACTCTTCAAAAGGATGATGTTGGCTAACAGTTAGTCGTTCTGTAGTCTCTTTATATATTTGTCCAGGACAATATGGATCGTCAAATCTATTTTGATAAGTTGTATGTATATGAATATCAATACAAGGTCTTCCATCCAACTTGACAACTCCTAAAATTTTATTATACAAAGGCAGTCTTCCAGGTGCATTTGCAGGTATATCAGTGCCAGGAACATACATACTAATTGGCATAGAAGGCATAGAACCATCATTGGTTACGCTTCCAGAAGCCTCCATATTTGTATGAATATTTGCCTTAAATGGAGTAGAAGATGCTGTTTTGGTACCAAAAAGCATAGAATTTAATAAACCGACAGCAGCTCCCCAAACTCCACCAACAGCACCAGAAGCTATCGATCCTGCCTTATTCAGTAAATTCTTATAAGTATCATTAGATAATCCTATTTTGTTTTTTCCTGTTTTTTCATCTCCTAATGCTTTTAAGGCCTTATAACTTACATTAGACAATACAGCCTTACCAGTTTCCTTTTTAAACGCTTTTACAAACTCACCTTTCTTTTGTTCTCCTATTGTCCCTTCAATATCACCAACAATAGTTCCATTTAACTTAATTTCGGTAATATTTCTATAATTGAAACCAAAATTTAATTTTATTTTATCATATGGAATATTAGCTATTTCAGGATCATAAGCTAATTCATATTCAGCCATATACCATCTATGAGCAGCTACAGGCATACTGCCATCAAGAGGTTTGGACTGAATACGTTGGATAGATGTACGGATATCACTATTATTAATAGCTTCACAATCAGCATAGTTTAACAAATACGAATTATAATCACCAGAAAAAAGGGATAAATTTTCTATTACATTAGATGATGTGGTTATAAAACTATCCGTAATATAATAATAAATACGCATAGTTCCACGATACTTATTATAAAGTACAAAATAAGGATTTGGAGTAAATTTTGTAGCGTCCGTAGTAAAAGTGTTATACAACAAGACCCATCCTTCTGATTTTTTTCTGTCATTAACAACATCAAGATCATAAGAACCAATTAAACTTCCAGCCCCAATCCATGGAGAATTTACAGGAGTCATTCCTTGCGGAACAGGCATAAAGTCTGCCGTTTCCCAATCAAAATAATCTTGGGAAACAGAACGTGTTACCAAAGATAAATGCATACCAGCACCATCTTCCGAAACATTATCCTGACAAGAACAAGTCAGAATAAGCAAAATTACAAATAATAAATGTTTCATAAATAGTAAATTTAAATTGTTTTACATTTTTCCGTTTGACACGAAATATTTTAAGTCACTATTATATTGTTTTAATTTATCATCTCATTTATTAATTGAAGTATGGGGTTCAAGGTACTCTTACCTTCCCCAAAATGCCGAAGAAAACTTTAACAAGCCAATATACACCAAAATTTATACTCTATGTAAGACTATGAAGTTGTTGAGGAATAATCCTCAAACTATTCTTTCTTAACGTTGCAAATATACGATAATACTTTCATATATCCAAATTCTTTTTCTCTTTTTAACACGAATATTACACCTTTTTAACAACTGTTTCTTGACTTTTCCTGCTAAATCAGCAAACCTCTAAAAATAAAGAAAGCATTTCTACTTCAGTTATCCCTAATACCCCATGGATAAGTGTATGGAAAACTCTATTAATAACTATTTAATAACTTTGTGGATATCCACCGCTCCCATCCCGAAACCCGAGGAATAGGGATATCCACAGGGTTATTAATAAGTTTTTAGAAACTTTTTCGCAGTTTTTGACGGAAAAAAGATATAAACTTATTAACTTTGCACCGAATTGGGGAAATGTTGATAAAAGAGCTAATCCTTTAAAGACCAAGAAAAAGATTTCCAAGTCGAATACGGATAACTCTGCATAAGATATGGATAATGAAAAAAGCAAATTTAGAAGGTGTTTTTTATCCACTTATCCACGACATATCATCATCCTTATAATCTCTTTTTAAAAATAAGAAATAAAAAATATAATATTAATGTTATGGTGAAAAAAGAATGGATTGAGAAAGGTTACGTGGATGAACCGATCGACGAGACCTTAGACTTGAAAGCTGAAATCAGAAAGCTTTGCAAGGAGAAAGATGCGATTATCCTGGCACACTACTACACTGTAGGCGAGATTCAGGATATTGCCGACTTTGTGGGTGATTCTCTGGCTTTGGCTCGTAAGGCTGCTGAAACAGAAGCTAAGGTGATGGTGATGTGCGGCGTACATTTCATGGCTGAGACCTGCAAGCTCTTGAGTCCAGACAAGATTGTGCTCTGCCCTGACCTGAATGCCGGCTGCTCGCTTGCCGACAGCTGCAAGGCTGAGGATCTGAAGAAGTATAAGGAAGAGCACCCAGGCTACCAGGTGGTAAGCTATGTGAATACCACCGCTGCCGTGAAGGCTTTGACCGATTGCGTGGTGACCAGTGGCAATGCCAAGAAGGTTATCGACAGTTTCCCACAGGATGCGAAGATTATCTTTGGTCCTGATTACAACCTCGGCAACTATATCAACAGCGTAACAGGCAGAAACATGCTGCTCTGGAACGGTGGCTGCCATGTACACGAGAAATTCTCGGTAGAGGCTATCATCAAGTTGAAGCAGGAGCATCCTGAGGCTGTTGTGATGGCTCACCTGGAGTGCAAGGCACCGGTGCTTGCCGTAGCCGATGTGAAGGGTTCTACCGCCACGATGCTGCATTATGCCCAGGAGCATCCTGAAATCAAGGAGTATATCATCGCCACAGAGGCAGGTATCCTGCATGAGTTGGAGCGCAACTGCCCTGACGTCATCTTCTATCCTGTACCACCAGAGGTAAGTGAGGGTGGTGTAGGTTGCAGCTGCAATGAGTGCGAGTATATGAAGATGAACTCATTGAAGAAGATCTACAATAGCCTGAAGTTCGGCTGGCCTACTGTAGAAGTGGCTCCAGAAATAGCCAAGGATGCCGTGAAGCCTATAGAAAAGATGCTTTCGCTCTCATAGGAAAAAGGTTATAGGCTTATGGGAAAAAGGTTATAGAATTATAGAAAAAAGGTGATAGGCTTATAGAAAAAGAGGATAAGCCCTAACGATTTTTTATATTCAATGATTTTGAATCTCCGTTCAATAGTTTTGAATGTGCGTTCAGAAGTTTTGAATGTACGTTCAAAACTATTGAACGGAGATTTTCTTTAATAGTATCAACATTTACCATTAAGGATATTCCTATTTACCCTTAAGGATACTACTCATCCATCCACATCTTGAATCCTTCGCCGCGCAATGTCTCCAGGTGGATGGAGGCATCCTTGGCGAAATATCGTCGCAAGTTGTACATCACATTATTGAGACTTTCTTCGCTACAGTGTACACCTCTCCAAACAGTATCCTTTAGGTCTTGGCGTGGCACGACTTCGCCCTTATTGATCCATAATAGCTTGAGTGTAGCAAACTCGGTATTGCCCAGTGTCTTCTCGCTGCAGCCACGGAAGCTGAGCACATGGCTATCTGTATCTACGGTGTAGGCACCCATGTTTATCATACGGGAATTGCTGAAATCTTTGCGCTTGGCATAGCGGTTTACCCATCCCAGGAACTCACGGCTGTCGAAAGGCTTCTCGATGTAAATCATCGCACCATTATTGGCGGCCTCGGTTTTGAGTTCAGAGTCATGTAACGAAGATACACACATGATAGGGATGTCTTCTGCGGCAAGTCGGATGTCGTTGATTCGTTCCAGACTGTTCTCTTCTCCTATCATCACATCGAGGATGATGAGGTTGGGAGACAGCTTCATGATAAGGCTTTCTACTCCAAACAGCGTGTTTTGAAAATAGACCTCATAGCCTGCTTTTTTAGCAGCAAGACTGCTGTGTTGCCGAAATCCAGGTCATCATCGACCAATAGTACTTTTATCTTTTCCATATTTCTTGTTTTATAATGTTCCTTTAATTACGGTTGTTGCTTTTAGTTGAGCGGCAATGTGAATGTAAAGGTGCTGCCCTTGCCGAGTTCGCTCACCACCTTGATGGTTCCGCCATGTGCCTTGACGGCATATTTTACCATGGCAAGGCCTATGCCATATCCGCTCTTATGGTGTGTGGCTGGTATGCGATAGAACTGCTCGAAAATCTTCTTCTGATATTTCTTGTCGATGCCTACGCCATGGTCAGACACGCTGATGATGGTGAAATGTTCATCCTGTTTGATGTTGACTTCAACATTTGCCTCCCTGGCTGAGTATTTAACGGCATTCTCCATCAGATTGTGCATCACATTTTCTATCAGATACTTATCTGCATACACCAGTGCTTTCTCTTCACGATGGTCGTGGATTCCGATGGCATGTGGCTTGCTGGCATAGTTGATGTCTATTTGTTCTTGCGCTTGTTGCGTCAGCTCGATGATGTCAACTTGCTCTTTGTTGATAACCAACTTGCTTTCACTGGCCTTAGAGGTAATCAGTATTGTCTTGATGGTATTGGCAAGATTTTTGATTTGTCTTTCAGAAGAAGTAATCATCTCCTGCAAGTCAGCATCCTTGATATAGTCTTTGATGAATCCCAACTTTAGCAAGATGCTTGCCAATGGAGCTTTCAAGTCGTGTACAGTTCCATGAAGGCTTACCTCACGATTCCTCAGAAGGTCTTCCTTGTTTCTGATGGCAGTCATCTGGTATCCTACGCAAAAGACGATGATAAGAGCTAGCAGTATGGTAGAGATTAGAGTCTCTATAGAATTTATGATGAAGGAAGATGGAGTCACATCCACCTTTGCCTGTACGAAACGGATAGGTTTGAGCCCGATGGCGATAGGCTTGCTAGTCTGCCAACTCTCAATGTCCTTTGTTTGCCCATAACTCTTAATGACTTTTTTATTCTCATCTAATATTAATAAGGTATAGGTAAATCCCTCATTTAAATTCTTCTTGAAGATTTGGGAGAGTTTGGCAAGGTTGATTGGATTACCTTTTGCAGTAAGTCTATCTTTTGTCAATAATCCCATAGCTTCAGCTTCTGTTTCTACAATACCTTTGTCTCTTAATTCTTGAATGTTGATTTCGTTGAAATCAATGATATCTTCTTTCTTGGGTTTGGCTTTGAGAAGGTCTTCTTCCGGCATATTTTTATAATAAAACCGTTGTTTGCCATCTTTGTGAGGGTTGTAATCCTTATGCGCCCGGATAGCGTATTCCTCATCGATAGCAACTTTGAAAACCGAGTTTATTTTTTCGATTTTGTAGTGCAGATAATCTTTGTATTGCAGGGATATGTTATATCCTTGCAACAATGTGATGACTATGATTGCCAAAATCGTTATACTATAATACCTTTTCATACCTATGCGTTTTGTTGTCTGATACTATAAACTGCAAAAGTACTAATTTATTTTTAAACTCACGCACTTTTCTACATCATTTCTACATCATAATTTGTTGTGTGAAAAATGATATAAGAAATGATGTAAAAAGTTTGGTGGTTTATTTAAAATGTCATAATTTTGCAGGCATTAAATTACAAATAATTAAATTGGGTATGGATATATTAAATGAAACGGAATTAAGTCAGTTGTTGGGAGGAGGATATTGGTGGAAAGATACTAATGGTGATTGGCATTATAGTCCAGATGATGAAATCCCTGATGGTGATGACATCATTTGTGGTTAGTTTTTAACAAGAAATAATAGCTGATATACATTGTAGACCTCACAGTATAAAGGTATGTCTTCAAGGAAACACGATAGTTTTTCAAGATAGATAATATTGTGTTTTATAATGTAAAAGTTATGGAGAAAATGAATTTGTTTGAGATGCTGATGCTTGTGTGTGGAATTTCGTAGAAAGTGCATAGTGTACAATTCTATACATTTATTGTTTGCAGCTACTCCTCTATGTTGAAAGTTCAATCTTGTGATATTGGAGAGTTGTGAAGGATTAAAGTAGCTCAAAAGAGTTCGCCCCAAGATAGTATATAGAGCTCTTAATTTCAGCTTTCAATATGTTGGACTACTGCTTTAGATGTATGTTAAATTCAAAATACAAAAAAATATGAGAAAATTATTTTTGTTATGCTTGATAATGCTTATATCCGTCAC
>OGMF01000994.1_pt1 | contig 29706 bp, 26 predicted proteins | sample 1572921 | NCBI WGS metagenome assembly OGMF01 (sample SAMEA2581919, study PRJEB24529) | metagenome | biome: Human gut stool | place: China | collected 2011 | reverse complement strand
GTGCAGCGTCTGTTATGCGGTTACTTATTGCCCTGCCGGTAGCGTAAACACGAACCGGCACCAGTTGCCTTCCTCGCTCTCGGCGTGGATCTGGCCGCCGGAAAGGTTGACCAAAATCTTGCAGATATGCAGCCCCAATCCGCTGCCGCGGGTGTTCATGCCGCGGGAGCGGTCCTCCTTGTAGAATCGCTCAAACACAAAGGGCAGAGCCTCGGGGGCAATGCCTGCGCCCGTGTTCTCGATGCGCACCTCCACCATATTGCCGCGGCGCTCGGCGGCAAAGCTAATCGTGCCGCCCGCCGGGGTGAACTTGATGGCATTATCCACAATATTATACACGACCTGATGCACAAAATCCGGGTCCGCGTAAATCAGCAGCGGATCGCCGCCCAGACCCTGGATGTCGATCTTGCCGTCCTCGATGCGCTGCTCGTCGGAGAGCACGACGTCGGTGACGGTTTTCCACAGATCGTAGGTCTGCGCGTGGATGGGCACCTCGCCCGCCTCGAGCTTGGTAATATCCAGCATGTTCTGCACCAGCCGCGCCAGGCGGCCCGTCTCCTGCGAGACGATGCCCAGATAATGCTTTGTTTCCTCGGGCGGGATCGTGCCGTCCAGCATGCCGTCGATGAAGCCCTTGATGGTCGTCATGGGCGTGCGCAGCTCGTGCGCGATGTTGCCCATGAACTGCCCGCGGGAATTGTCGATGGTTTGCAGCCGCGCAGCCATGTTATTGAAGGTGGTCGCAAAGTCAGCCAGCTCCACGCAGCCGTCCCCCGGCGCACGGGCCGTAAAGTCCCCGCTGCCCAGGCGGCGCGCGGCCTCACTGATGTCCTCGATGGGGCCGGTGATGCGCTTGGCCAGCACCCAGCACAGGATGCTGCACAAAATCAGGATGACCGCCGCCGAGATGCCGAACATCGTCAGCATATCGGTCATGTAGCTGCCCAGCGCAGCCATCGGGCTGGCGGCAAACAGGTAGCCGTCCTGCCCGCCCACCGTGATGCGGCGGCCCGCCGTGTAATATTTGGCGCAGTAGACACCGTCCAGCGTGCCGGTCTCAAAAATGTCGTTTCCCTCGTTCAGCTCGTCAATGTAGGACGCGGGCACGCCTGCGCCTGTAAAGGCGTCGTCCCCCGTATGCAGCAGGATTTGGCCGTTCTCGTCGGCGATGAACACCAGCGCACCGGAGGCCGTGTTGAACAGCTCAAACCCGCTGTGGGCGCGTTCCAGCACATCCTCCCCCTGCAGGGGCTTTGTGACGATAGAGCCTTCATCGGCGAATCGCTCACTCAGCGCTGTCGCGCCGTTGAGCACATCGGTCAGCGAGCTTTTGCGCTCCCCGATGAAGTACGCCGCCGACAGTGCCGTCTGGATCGCGCACATAACGCTGAGCCCCAGCACGAGCACGGCGGCGATGGTCGCGAAAAATTCGCGGCTGATCGTGTTGCGGCGGCTCATTCCCTGACCTCGAACTTATAGCCGACGCCCCAGACGGTTTTCAGGCTCCACTGTTCGGACGCACCCTCCAGCTTTTCACGCAGGCGCTTGACGTGGACGTCGATCGTGCGGGAGTCGCCGTAATACTCAAAGCCCCAGACCTCGTCCAGCAGCTGGTCGCGGGTGTAGACGCGGTTCGGGTGACCGGCCAGGCAGGCCAGCAGCTCCAGCTCCTTCGGCGGGGCCTCAACGACCTTGCCCTTGACCTTCAATTCATAGCGGTTCATGTCAAGGTGCAGATTGTCAAAGTCGTAAACGCCCTTGTTTTCCTCCTCTTTGGCGGAGGAGCGGCGCAGCACGGCCTTGATGCGGGCCGTGACCTCCTTGGCGTCAAACGGCTTGACGATGTAGTCATCCGCGCCCAGCTCAAGACCCAGCACCTTGTCGTAGGTCTCGCCCTTAGCGGTCAGCATGATGATGGGGGTGTTGTCCTTGGCGCGGAGCTTGCGGCAGACCTCCCAGCCGTCCATGACCGGCATCATAACGTCCAGCAGCACAAGATCCGGGTGCAGCTTGTCGAACTCTGCCAGCGCTGCGCCGCCGTCGTGGACCATCGTCACGTTGTAGCCCTCCTTGACCAGATACAGTCGGAGCAGCTCGCAGATATTTTTATCGTCATCAACGACCAGAATTTTCTCATTTGCCATCTTAGTTTCCTCCTTGCCCGCCTGCGGCGGTATCGATACAAGAGTATTATACCGCATAATTGTGGACAAAAAAAGAACAGATCGTCGGGTTTCCGGGATTTTTTTGCGGTTTTTCAGCGCAGGCGGCGCACCCCGGGGAAGATTATTTCAAAAACGGCTTGAGAGAAAAGAACGCATCTGCTATAATACATTTATATATGCAAATCGGCCTGTGCGCCGATCCCGCATGACAAAAATTCAGCAAAAATTCAAAGGAGAATTTTGAAATATGAAATTAGGTATCGTGGGTCTGCCCAACGTGGGCAAGTCTACCCTGTTCAATGCGCTGACCAGCACCCAGAACGCGCAGGCGGCCAACTACCCCTTCTGCACGATTGAGCCGAACTCCGGCATCGTGCCCGTGCCCGACCCGCGGCTGGACAAGCTGGCCGAGATCTGGCAGACCGACAAGAAAACGCCTGCCATCGTTGAGTTTGTTGACATTGCAGGTCTGGTCAAGGGTGCCAGCCAGGGCGCGGGTCTCGGCAACAAGTTTCTGGGCCACATCCGCGAGTGCGACGCCATCGTCCATGTTGTGCGCTGCTTCGACGATGACAACATCATCCATGTGGTCGAGGACGTCAACAAGCCCGAGAGCGTTGACCCCATCCGCGACATTGATGCCATCGACTTGGAGCTGATCCTGGCCGACCTCGAGGTCGTCAGCAACCGCCTGGGCCGCCAGCAGAAGGCCGCCAAGACCGGCAACAAGGCCGCTGCCGCCGAGGCTGCCTGGCTGGCCGACCTGGCCGCCTGGCTTGAGGGCGGCAAGCCCGCGCGCAGCTTTGACTTTGATGAGAGCGACGACGCCGTGAAGGCCGCCCGCAAGGAGCTGGGCCTGCTGTCCGCCAAGCCCGTCATCTACGCCTGCAACGTCGGTGAGGACGACCTGCTGGGCGGGCTGGACGAGAACCCGTACTTCCCGCTCGTTGCCGCCCGCGCCAAGGAGGAAAACGCCCAGGCCATCCCCATCTGCGCCAAGACCGAGGAGGACATTGCCGGTTCCACGCAGGAGGAAAAAATTGCGTTCCTGCAGGAAATGGGCATCGAGTCCACCGGTCTGGACAAGCTCATCAAGGCCAGCTACGAGCTGCTGGGCCTCATCAGCTTCCTGACCGACGGCAAGAAGGAATGCCGCGCCTGGACCATCAGGAAGGGCACCAAGGCCCCGCAGGCTGCCGGCAAGATCCACAGCGACTTTGAGCGCGGCTTCATCCGTGCGCAGGTCATCGCGTACAAAGACCTGGAGGACGCCGACTTCAACTATGCCGCCGTCAAGGCCAAGGGCCTGCAGCGCACCGAGGGCAAGGAGTACGTCGTGAACGACGGTGACGTTATCGAATTTTTGTTCAACGTTTAACGGAGGTTTGACCGTGATTATTGGCATTATGGGCGCTATGCCCGACGAAGTCGACCAGCTGTGCGCACGGCTGGAGAACGTGACCAAAGAGAGCTACGCCGGGGTCGAGTACCACTGCGGCACGCTGCAGGGCAAGCAGGTCGTCGTCTGCTGCGCGGGCATGGGCAAGGCCAACGCCGCGTCCACCGTGCAGGTGCTGTGCACAAAATACGGCATTGATAAGTTGATTTTCAGCGGCATTGCGGGCAATATGACCAGCAAAATCGGCATTGGCGACGTCTGCGTCGGTGAGACCGTCGTCTACCACGACGCCGAGCTGAGCATGATTGCCCAGAGCGCACCGTTCCAGACCGAGTACCACGGCGATCCCGCGCTGGTGCAGGCCGCGCTCGACGCCTGCACTGCCTGCGGCGTGAAGGCCATCGCGGGCAAGATCGCCACGGGCGACACCTTCGTCGGCGACGCCGAGACAAAAAAGGCGATTGAGGAAAAGTGCCACCCCGACTGCGTCGAAATGGAGGGCGCGGCGGTCAGCCAGATCGCGGGCCGCAACGGCGTGCCCTGCGTCATCCTGCGCGCAATGAGCGACAACGCCGACGAGAGCGGCTATGAGGTGCTCGTTGTCAAACAGTTCAGCATCACCGAGTACGTCAAGACCGCGACGGAGATCGTGGCAAATATGATCGAAAGCCTGTAACAGGCAAAATAAAAGCGGCCACCTGAGAAACAGGTGGTCGCTTTTTGTTTTGCACAAATCTACCGACTTAAAAATATGCCTTGATCTGGAACTTATCTGCCGGGGCGGTGTCCTCGATTTTCAGATGCTCATGGTTAAAGTCAAATTTTACGCTCTTGCAGTCGTCGGTGTTGCGGGTCAGGCGCAGCAGCTGGTCCACGCGCTTTTGCTCCTCCTTCGTGTAGAACAGGTAGCTCGCGCCCTGCTTGCGGGCGCGGCCCGTGCGGCCAATGCGGTGGGTGTAGTGCTCGTTTTCCTCGGGCACGTCGTAGTTGATGACGGCATCCACATCGGAAACATCAATACCGCGCGCTGCCACATCGGTGGCGACCAGCACGTCGATCTCCCCGGCCTTGAACCGCGTCATGATGCGGTTGCGCTCAGCCTGGGACAAGTCGCCGTGCAGGCAGTCCACGTTGAAGTTCAGCCGGGCAAGCTGGTTGGCCAGCATCCCCGTGTTGTACTTGGTGTTGCAGAAGATCATGACCCGCTTGTAGCCCTCGTCAATGATGATCTGCGCGGCGTCGGCCAGCTTGTCACGGCCCGTGGTCAGCAGCTTGTACTGGGCAATTTTCGGGCTGGAATCCTCGACAGGCTGGACGCTGACCTCGGCGGCGTTGTGCTGGTAGAGCCAGCCGATGTCCAGCACCTCGCGGCTGATGGTCGCCGAGAACATCGACAGGCTCTCGCGGTGCTTCATCAGGTCGATGATGTACTTGACGTCCTTGTAAAAGCCCATGTTCAGCATCTCGTCGGCCTCGTCCAGCACGACGGTTTTGACGTCGGAGACATCAATGGCGTGGTGGCGGTAGTGGTCCATCAGGCGGCCCGGCGTGGCAACGACGATTTGGCAGCCGGCTTTGAGCTGGCGCTGCTGCTTGTCCATGCCCGCGCCGCCATAGACGCAGACGATTTTGATGTCAGGCAGAAACTGCGCCAGATTTTGCAGGTCCTGGGCGATCTGCTGGGCCAGCTCCCGCGTGGGGCTTAAAATGACGGCCTGCGGCTTGAGGCTGGCAGGATCGACCTTGGACAGGATAGGAATGCCGAACGCCACAGTCTTGCCGGTGCCCGTGGGGGCTTTGGCGATCATATCGTGCCCGGCCAGCATCAGCGGGATGGCCTTTTCCTGGATTTCGGTCATATCGGTAAAGCCCATCGCCTGTGTAGCGCGGATGATTTCGGGTGAAACGTTCGTAAGTTCGGTAAACTGCATGGTCGTACTGCCTTTCGGTTTTATTCGCCGCCTTGTAGGGGTCGGGCATGCCCGACCCCTACAGCATTCTTTCCTGTTTTTATTATAGCAACATTTTTCTATCCCCGCAAGCCAAAAAAAGGCTTCCCCCGTGGGGGAAGCTGTCACCGAAGGTGATTGATGAGGGGCAAGCTCGCCATTCTTGCCCGTTTGCGGTATTGCCCTTACTTATTTTTACTGGTTCTTCTTGCGGCCTTGCCGGAGGTTTTCTTCTCGGTCTGCGTCCGGGTCGGCTTGGCGGCGGCCTTCCCGGGCGCGGCCTTCGGCGTCGGGGCAGGGGTCTCCTTGTTCAGCAGGCGCTCGGGCACAGGGTCGAGCTTCCAGAGCTGGTTCTCGCCAAAGACATCCTGCCAGATCTGGGCCTGGGTGCCGTTCTCCACGCGCATTCCCACCAGGTCAATGACCTTATCGGCCAGGACGTTGCGCAGCTTGACCTTGCCGCCGCCCGCCTCCACGATCTGCCAGCGCTGACCCGCGCCCGCGGTCTGGGTCCACTGGTGGACCCAGGTGCCGTTGCAGACGCCGGACATGGCCAAGTCCATGACCTTGCCCGTAAAGCGGTTCCTGATGCGGTACTCGCCGTCCCCCGCTTCCACAAACTGCCACTGCTGCCAGGGCTGACCCTCGTAGCTCCATAGGCGGACGGACGCGCCGTTCTCGGTGTTGAAATCGGCCACTTCCAGTACGCGGCCATTGGCGGCGGCGATGGTATAATAGGCATCCGGGCGGATGACGGTCTGGGCTGATTTCCTCATGGTGAATCCTCCTTTTAGACAGAAAGCTGTACATTGTTCTGTCCGTTTTTTTCATTATAGCACAACTGCGGCGCGCTGTTTTACCAAAATTTTGCGGTACTGTTTGGGCAATCCGCCAAGCACTTAGCCGGACGGCGCATTTTTTGTCAGTTTTTGCGGCTGCCGCACTTGCATTTTTTGTGCATATATTATATTATAGAATATATGCTTGTTTTACGGCCATGCAGTGGCCGCTGTGGGGGGAGAGTTCAGCCATGAGAATTGCCTTGATTGCCCACGATTCCCGCAAGGAATTGATGGCTCAGTTCTGCACTGCCTATGTGCGCATTTTGTCTGAGAATGACCTGATCGCCACGGGCGTGACCGGCAAAATCGTCCATGATGCCACCGGTCTGCCGGTGCGCACGCTGTATCCGGGAGGCCGCGGCGGTGCCGAGCAGATCGCTGCCATGATCGGCTGCGGCGAGGTGGACATGCTGCTGTTCTTCCGTGACCCCGTCGGTGCCAAGCCCGGCGAGCCGAACGACATGATGCTGCTGCGCCTGTGCGACATGCACACGATCCCTGTCGCCACAAACATCGCCACCGCGGAGGTTCTGATCCACGGTCTGGAGAGAGGCGACCTGGCCTGGATCGAGCTGCAGCGTGGTCGGAAATAACTAAAAAAGCAACGCCCTGTCTTGAAAAAGGCAGGGCGTTTTATTGTATGGCTGTAGGGGCGGACATGGCCCTATAAATTACTGATACACGATCGCGCTCTTGACCCTGTTGGCAGCGTCGGCACCGGCCAGGATGCGGGCAAGCGCCAGCGCAAACGGGATGGCGGCACCGAGGGCCTCGCCGGTGACGATGCTGCCGTCGATGGTGAGGGGCAGTCCGGTGTAGCTGGCCCCTGCGGCAGTCAGGTCGGCGTCCATGCCGGGGTAGACCGTGGCCTTTTTGCCGTTCAGCACGCCGAACGCCGCCAGTGCGGTGGGTGCGGCGCAGATGGCGGCCACGACCTTACCCTCGGCGGCAAAGTCCCGGCAGACCCGGCGCACCGTGGCGTCGGCCTTCAGGTTGGGCACACCGGGGATGCCGCCGGGCAGGATGCAGGCGTCAAACACCGTGTAGTCCAGCTCCTCGGCCAGGGCGTCGGCCACAACGCTGATCTGGCGGGCACTCTTGACGATCTTCTCCCCGCCGACGGCGGCAATCGTGACCTCGACACCGGCGCGGCGCAGGATGTCCACGCAGAGCAGACCCTCGCACTCCTCAAGGCCGGGGGCAAAAAAGATAACAGCTTTAGACATATTAGCATCTCCTGTTCAGTTAAAAGGGTGGAACGCGCGGGTGATGCGCCAGATGCCCGGCAGCGGGCTTTTGAGTCCGCGCAGGGTCTGCACCAGCCCGACGAGGGACAGCACATCCACCAGCAGCGTCAGGGTCAGGCCCAGCTCACTGCCGTGGGGCAGGAAGCCGACGCAGGCGCAGACCGTGGCCAGCGCCAGCACAACAAGGCCCTGATTCAGGTGGAACTTTACAAACTCATCGTGCCGCCATTTTGTGCAGGCGGGGATGAGGATGAGCACATTCAGATAGCACAGCGCCGCCATCAGCTTAGCCGTGCGGGGCGGCTGCTCCGGCGCGGGCGCGGTTTGGGCGGGGCACTTTTTCTTTTTGCTTTTGTTTTGCTTTGCCACGGCTTACCTCCATCCGAACAGAAATGTAAAGCAGCGCCCCAGCTGACGCCGCCAGTCGGCCTCGCAGTGCCTGCCGTCCAGCTGGCAGTAGGGGTAGACCGTCGCGCCCCCGGCGGTCAGCAGGTTTGTGACCTCCAGCGCCTTGCCGGTGTACTGGGCCAGCGCGTGGCGGCCATTGCCCTCGCGCTCGCCCCAGCTGATATAGACCCGCGTGCCGGGAGCCAGCTTTGCTTTTTTGATGCCGGCCTTCACCTCAGTAAAGCTGAACCGCACCGACGGCGACAGGCAGGCCGCGCGGCTGAACGTCTCGTTATGCGCCGTGACGCCGTACAGGCTCATCAGCCCGCCCATGCTCGACCCGCCGATGGCTGTGTTCTCCCGGTCCGGCAGCGTGGGGTATTTTGCGTCGATGAGCGGCTTTAATTCTTGAACCATCCAGTCCAGATACGCCTTGCCGCGGCCCTTTATATCGTATTCCTGCCACACAAAGTCGTAGGGGCTGTACTCCTCAAGCCGGGCGTTGCCCTCATGGTTGCACTCCGGCGCAACGATGATGGCCTGCGGGTGGGCGTCCATGTATTCCTTCAGGCCCCAGCAGGTGCCGTAGGTCGCGGTAGAGTCAAAAAACAGGTTGTGCCCGTCAAACATGTACACAACGGGGTAGCGCCTGCCGGACGACTGCCAGTCATCGGGCAGGTAAACAAAGGTGTTGCGGTCCAGCCCAAACGGTGTGATGTGGGCGGTAAAATTTTCGACCATGGGTATCTCTCCCCTTTTTGCTGGTTTATTTATAATTGTAGCGCATTTGCATGGCTTTTTCAATCAAACGGATTGTTTTTTGCGGGGCAAAGTGCTAGAATTTTTACAATTCAGAGGAAAGAGGAGAGTATACCCATGGAACAAGCAATCCAATCGGTACAATCGTTTTTCAAGAGTAATGACACTACCTGGAACGATACGCCGGGAAGCAGGAAGATGGTCATCACCAGAACACTGAACAGCACTGGGAATACCAGCAAACCCGGGAAGAACTTCAGGAAGATGAAGAACATCCATTTGCGGCGGCTCACATGTTCCGAAGTCTTCAAATCTACGTGGTGCACACAGAAAAGCATCGTGAGTGCCACGTCGATACTCAGCAGCACCGCCATATCGAGCATCAGCTTCTGGTCGGCTATCCAGGCCGCAATCTGCGTCTTCGACTGCTCGATGGCAAGTGGCCAGGTCATTCCCACGAAGAAGGCTACGAGCACCGAGATGATCATAATCTCCTTCACTCCGTGGAAGGTCTGCTTCAGCACAAAACTGAAGCAAACCAATATCATCATTACTAAAACTAATGTCTCCACTATTAATATTATACTATTTAGTTTAGGGGGATATGTTATCCCCTTTACTATTCTACCATATTCTTTCTTCTCCGTCGAATCAGGATAGCCAACATCACGAAAGCAACGATGACGATGACACCTACAACGATGCCGCTCACCACAGTGGTGGTCTTCTGAGCATCCTCATTCAGCGTCTCCTTCTTCATCACCATACCCTTGTCGCTGCTGTTCTTCGCAGCCTCAGCATCGCGGATCTGCTCTACATTCTGCTGATATTCCTTGGCAGAAGCAGCATCGGTCTTGCTGGCGATATAGTTGCGGAGCTTGGCATTGTCGCAGACAAAACCGGAGCATGAAGGCTTATACTTGTTCACGGTCTCGGTATGAAGCTTGGCAATGTCCTTGAGCTGCTGAGGAGTAGCCTTCCACATTCCCTTGCGGGCACTCTCCATCATCACGGCGGTCATCTCCATCAGCGCTGCCGGATTCTGCTTATCGAAGAACTCCTTGGTTCCGAGATGGTACTTGTCCTTGACATATACATTATATATCTCGTCCCACATCTCCTTATCAATCGCCTTTGGCTTCATCACATTCCAGCCGTAGGTATTGGTTACGATTTCTGCGAATGTGCTGGCACTGCTGGCTCCACCCTTCATCTTCTCCTTGATATAGGCTGGATTGAAGATAGTGGTTCTGCCCTCGATACCGATAGCCTCCTTCACCTCCTGCATTCTCATATTGCTATGGTTGCGATAGTCGGCGAGATAAGCATCCGGATCCTTACCGGTTACGTTGCGCACAGCGAGGTTCATACCTCCCATAAACTCATATACGTGGTCGAGACTCAAGGCACCCCAGGTGTTGCTCTGTCGTGGCTGAACCACCACATCGGTACGGGTCAGCGCTGCCTCGAAAGCAGCCTTGCGCACGGTCTCCCAGTTCTTCTCATCACCGTAGTAGGCACCCATATTGTTCATATAGACCTCGGCAATCTGACTCTCCTTATCCCAACGGTCGCCTGCGGTTACCATCTCCTGGATGCCGGTGCCATAGTTGCCGTTTACGCCACCAAACACACGATACATACTAACCTCGCGGGCTTCCTTTGGCGACATGCCCTTCTCTACGAGCACTCGTTCCGATTCGGTAACACCAGCTTTCACCAGGTTGTCGTATTTATCACCCTTGGCATTTGCAGCCATCTCTATCGCCCTGTTGATGAGGAAGAGACGGGATGCTGCCAGGTCGCGGAGCTGACCGGAAGTCTGAACCACGACATCGATGCGAGGACGGCCCAACTGCTTGGATGGGATGAGACGCAGATCGGTAACACGACCGAAGGCATCTCTTACCGGTTCTACACCGAGCATATATAGAATCTGAGCGATGGTAGCACCCTCTGTTTCGATAAACTCGCTGCTCCAGAGTGTGTAGCTCACCTTGCGAGGATATTCACCCTTATGTCGCTCACAATACATCTTGATGGTATTGTCGCAAAGTTCCTTTGCCTTCTCCCAGGCATCCTCCGAAGGTGTATTCTCCACATTGATGGAGAAGAGGTTTCTACCGGTAGGCAGGGTGTTCGGATTCACAATCAGATCACCACCAGGAGACGGAGCGGTAAAGCCGCCATTCAGGGCATTCATCAGAGAAGACATCTCGTTGAGCGGACTCTGACGGAGCGCCTCCGAATACTTGCCCACATTCTGCAAGGCATGCTCTACGGTAGTAATAGCCTGAGCCAGATGAATCTGCTGACGGGTATATTTAGGTGCTTTCGACATCATCATACCCTTATCTTTAGAAGATTTCTGAGATGCCTTGCCCTTGCCGGCTTTCGCCATCTTTGCCTTCTTCAAATCCTCCTGATACCATTTCTGTCCCTTCTTGATGGCTTCCATCATCTTGTCAGGGAAGCGACCGGTCTGTTCCATCTTCTCAAAAGCCTCACGACTCATCTGCGGAACCTTCTTCTTATGAGAAACCTTGGCAGCACGGAGTTCGCTTACCGTACGGTGATCTACCTTCTTCGGCTTCGCCTCCTTCGCTCCACCCATCTGGTCTGCCATCTGCATCATCATCTGGATAGGATCCGGAGCTGCCTGCATCGCCTCAACCTTGCGAGCCATCTGGAGTTCGGCAGGAGTGATTCCTACATAACGGCAGATGTATTCATCAGAAACCGAGGCTGAACCCAGAAGCTGGGTCACGGTATTGCGTGCCTTGCTCAGATAGAGACGGTCGAAAAGCTGCTTGTGCTTCTCCACACCTTCCTGAGCACGACCTTTCAGCTTATCTACTGCCAACATTCCGTAGGCAATAGGATCTGTAGCCATCGCATAGACACTGGTGCGGACATCATCATTATCGTATGGCACACCCAGAGTATAGAGCTTGCCGGTAATCTTCTCATTAGCCAACTCTTCTGCATAGTTCTCTACTCGTGCGATTTCATCTGCAGAATAAGGCTTGTTCATCTGCTTGGCATCGAGCCCCAGTTCACGGGCGATTCCCATCTTCACGGTCAGCGCCTTTACCTTGAGCGACTGTTCGGTAGATGCCTTCTTCTCGTATGACTGAATGGCATCACTCAACTGCTTGTAGGTCTGTCGCAACTCGCTCTCCTTGAAAGGAGGAGTGAGATAACTCTGAGTCTGAGCGTAGGTACGGCGCTTGGCAATCATCGCCTCGCCCACATTGCCGATGGTATATATATAAAGATGTGGAACCACACCAATCAATCGGTCACTCCAGTCGTTGCTGCCGAGTGCCACCTGCTTTCTCGGGGTATATTCCAGCGATCCGTGGGTTCCGAAATGGATGAGTGCATCGGCACTGAAACCATAACGTGCCCAAAGATAAGAGGCAACATAGGTGTAAGGAGGTGCCTGGTCGGTGCCATGCACAATCTTGAAGGAGTCGCCTCCCACGCCTGCCATCACCTGTGGAAGCAGAGCCACATTACCGAACTGCAGTCTTGCCACCGCCAACTTACCGTCATCGGTAGCCATATATTTGCCAGGGAAGGAACCATAGAGCTGGTTCATCTCCTTGATCATCTTCTTAGACAAAGCCTTCTGGGTCCATCCGGCAAACTGCTGAGCAGTAACCAGGGCAGGATGTCCAGACTGGAGGAATTGGGTATAGGCACCTTCGGCATAGGTTCCGAAGACGGCACCCTGAGCCTGGATCATCTTTGCCAGTTCCTGAGGATTGGCTGGCAACTTGCCTACATTGTATCCCTCATTCTTCAAGCGAACCAGAAGATTGTAGAGCGATGGAACCACTTCCATTCCCGAAGCGGTAAGTGCATTCTGACCAGGACCCTTGAAGTAGAAGATGGCGATGCGCTTGCTACTGTTCTTCTTGTTCTTCAGATTCACATAGCCCTGCACGCTCTCCACGAAACTCTCCATTCTGTCTGGGATGCCGTAAACCTCCTGCAAGCCCTCCTTGTTGATACGCTGTCCGAAAACGACGTATGGACGGATGGCACCATCAATCTCCGGAGTCACGATGCTCTGCGACATGAAGCCGCCGTTCATTCCCTGCTTGTCGTTCTCCCAATCGGTGGTCAAGCGGTTGATATTAAGAGGTGAGAACAGCGGAATATTCTTCTGCTTCAGGAACTCAACGAAGTAATCGCCCAGTCTGCCATGCGCCATATTCACTACGGCATTAGCCTGGATACTGTCGGCATGATGACCGGCGATAAAGCTCTGAAGCTTATTGATGCGATACACCATGAATCCCTTCTTCTCGAAAGCTTTTTCCATATCAGGAGCCGCACCCATAAAACCAGTAAGCATGATGGTAGGAGCACCTTCTTTATATAAACCGTTCTTTGCCAGGAAGGCATTGTACTCGCGGATGCTGTTGAAGCCCAGTTCATCGCCCTTCTCATCCTTCGGGTCGAAATGAGTCAGGAGATAGTCTGGTCGCTCATTTACACGTTCCGGCTCTGGAGCCATGAACTTCTTTCCGTCGATAAACTTACGGATGTAAGCGAGCATACTCTGATAGTTCTTCTTACCGCCGTTCTCGATGTACTGCATCAGATAATCGGCATCGAAGTTATCTACAGATACGATATTGTTGGCAGGGTTGGTAGCTGCATGAGTCAGGGTTGGCACCTTGTAGGAAGCCTCTTCCAACAGCTTGCGCTGGTTCTCGTCGATTCGGAGACCCATACCATTCACGATAATCATATCGTAATCATCCAGATGATCGAAATCATCGGTCGTGATCTCACTCAGTTTAATCATCGCATTGTCGTTGGCATGCGAAATCTGTCCCAGCGCAATAGCCTGATAGTTGAGGAAAGCGATGCGGGTGGTACCCACCCAGGCAGAGTAAGCCTTCGCCAAACCTCCCAGAACAATCACGGCCAATAAGGCCAGGAAGATGTGTTTCTTTTTAATCTTTCTGATTTTTCCTAATCCTTTTCTCATATCTATTCCTTTATCTATTCCTTTTTTCATATCTATTCCTTTTATCGGGCTGCAAAGGTATAGCTTATTTAGAATTTGTACAATACCTAGAAATTGTGATTTTCACATTTTTTATACTTAGAAGTTGGTATCAGATTGAAAGGTTCGAATCTTCATATCCTAATAAATGAGTAGTCTTTTCATGGATTTACGGAGTTTAGTTTGGTAGTTTCACATAAAAGCAGTAACTTTGCAACATAAATCAAACAGAAACTTTATAATAATGAAGAAACTGATTCTTAGTGCTGCTCTTCTGGCAGCTTCTTTGGCATCCCAGGCCCAACAGGGTCCGCTGTGGATGCGCTACCCTGCCATCTCACCGGATGGCTCTACCATCGCCTTTGCCTATAAGGGCGATCTCTATTGCGTTCCAGCCAATGGTGGCGAGGCACGCCAGTTGACGACCCATGCTGCTTACGACTCCCAGCCTATTTGGAGCCCTGACGGCAAGAAGATTGCCTTTACTTCCAACCGAGAAGGCAGCCTGGATGTTTACGTCATCTCTGCCAAGGGCGGTGCGCCAACCCGACTCACCACTCACAGCGGCAAGGAGACTCCAATCGCCTTCAAGGACAACGACCATGTACTCTTCTCTGCCAACATCATGCCTACAGCCCAGAGCAATCTCTTTGCTGCCAATGAATTCTCACAGGTTTACGAGGTAAGCACTGAGGGCGGTCGTCCTAAGTTGTATTCCGTTCTTCCGATGGAGAACATCAGCATCAACAAGAACGGTCAGGTGCTCTATCACGACAAGAAGGGTTATGAGGATGCATGGCGCAAGCACCATACTTCTCCTATCACCCGAGATATCTGGATGCTCGACAACGGAAAGTACCAGAAGCTTACTACCTTCAAGGGCGAGGACCGCAACCCGGTATGGGCTGCCGACAACCAGAGCTTCTACTATCTCAGCGAGCAGGACGGTTCCTTCAATATCTACCGCCGCAACATCGCAAGCGGAAAGGATACCCAGATTACCCAGCAGAAGAAGAACCCTATCCGTTTCCTCACTTCTTCGAATGACGGTTTGCTCTGCTATGGTTTCGATGGCGAAATCTATACCGTAAAGGAAGGTGCACAGCCTCAGAAGGTCAGCATCTCCATCACTACAGACAACGATGAACCAAGCCTCATCCGCAAGGTACAGTCTTGGGGCGCTACCGAGATTGCACTTTCTCCAGATGCCAAGGAGGTGGCTTTCGTGATGCACGGCGATGTATATGTTACCTCTACAGAATACAAGACCACCAAGCGAATCACCGATACTCCTCAGCAGGAGCGCAACCTGAGCTTTGCTCCTGATGGCAGAAGTCTGGTCTATGCTTCTGAGCGCAATGGCGTATGGCAGATTTTCCAGGCTAAGATCAAGAACGAGAAGGAGAAGAACTTTACTTACTGCACCGAGATAGAAGAGGAGCAGCTCACCAAGACCAATATAACTTCTCAGTATCCAGCCTACAGTCCTGACGGCAAGGAGGTGGCTTTCTATGAGGATCGTGCTACCCTCCGCATCATCAACCTGAAGTCGAAGGAAGTGCGCACCGTGCTCGATGGCAAGTACAACTATTCTTACTCTGATGGCGACATCTGGTTTGAATGGAGCCCAGACAGCAAGTGGCTCATGTGCAGCTACATCGGTAATGGCGGATGGAACAATACAGATATCGCCGTAGTAAAGGCTGATGGAAAGGAAGTTCACAATATTACCGACAGCGGTTACAGCGACAGCAACGGCAAGTGGGTACTCGGAGGAAAGGCTATCCTCTTCGAGAGCGACCGTGCCGGTTATCGCAGTCACGGTTCATGGGGTGCAGAATATGATGCCTATCTCATGTTCCTCGACCTCGAAGCCTACGACCGCTTCCGCATGTCTAAGGAGGAACTCGAATTAGCCGAGGCCAACAAGGACGAGAAGGAGAAGAAGGCTGACGAGAAGGAGGAGAAGAAGAAGGAAAACAAGAAGAAGAAAGAGGAGAAGACCGGAAAGATTGAGGTGGATAAGGTAAAACCTCTCGAACTCGACTTCGAGAACTGCCGCGACCGTGTGGTCCGTCTTACCGTCAACTCATCCAATATGGGTGATGCCATCATCGACAGCAAGGGAGAGAAGGTTTATTACCAGGCTGCCTTCGAAGGTGGCTACGACCTCTGGTGCCACGACCTGAAGGAAGGCAGCACTACCCTGATGATGAAGGGTATCGGTGGCGGCGGCTTCGTTGCCGACAAGGACATCAAGAACCTCTTCCTCTGCAATGGCAGCAGCATCAAGAAGATTGACCTGGGTAGCAAGGCTACTACCAACATCGACTTTGAGGCTCCATTCAACTACAAGCCTGCCGAGGAGCGCCAGTATCTCTTCGACCATGTATGGCGTCAGGTAGCTGACAAGTTCTATGATCCTAAGATGCAGGGTGTGGATTGGGAGTACTACCACAAGGTTTATGAGAAGTACTTACCTTATATTAATAATAACTTCGACTTCGCTGAGATGTTGAGCGAGATGCTGGGTGAGTTGAATGCCAGCCATACCGGTTGCCGTTATTATGCCAGTGGCGCTTCTCTTTCTACCGCAGCTCTCGGTGCCTTCTTCGATCCTAACTACGAGGGCGACGGCTTGAAGATTCAGGAAGTCATCAAGCGTGGTCCGTTCGCTGTGAAGAAGAACGAGGTTACTGCCGGCTGCATCATTGAGAAGATTGATGGCGAGGCTATCAAGGCGGGTAAGGATTACAACGCATTGCTCGATGGAAAGGCTGGCAAGAATGTACGTCTCACCATCAAGAACACCAAGGGCAAGACTTTCGACCTCACCATCAAGGCAATTTCGCAGGGTGCTCAGCAGGAGCTTCTCTACAAGCGCTGGGTGGATAGAAACCGTGCCATCGTGGATAGCGTTTCAAAGGGCAGAATCGCATACGTTCACGTCAAGGCAATGGACAGCGAGAGCTTCCGCACCGTATATAGCGAACTCTTGAGCGACAAGAACCGCAACAAGGATGCCGTAATCGTGGATGAGCGCCACAATGGTGGTGGCTGGTTGCACGATGACCTCTGCACCTTGCTCAGCGGCAAGCAGTATCAGGAGTTTGTGCCTCATGGAAAGGTGGTGGGCAAGGATCCATTCAACAAGTGGACCAAACCATCCTGCGTTCTGATCTGCGAGGACGACTACAGCAACGGTCATGGTTTCCCATGGGTATATAAGGAGTTGGGCATCGGTAAGCTGATTGGTGCACCGGTGGCTGGAACAATGACTGCCGTATGGTGGGAGACCTTGATGGACCGCAGCCTGGTATTCGGTATTCCACAGGTAGGTTGCCGTGATATGCGTGGTACCTTCGGCGAGAACACCACCCTCTATCCAGACATCGAGGTATATAATTCTCCAGAGGATTACATCAATGGTCATGATACTCAGCTCATCAGAGCCGTAGAGGAAATGATGAAGAAGTAAGGAAGAGGAATTCTTCGGATGAATCATCTTATACATCAAAAGAGCGTGATCGCCAAATGAGGCTATCACGCTCTTTCTTTGTTAACATTAAAATATTCGAAGATGAAAGAAATCTAGCAAACTTTCTTCTTTCGCTCACAATAGCGTTCGCATTGAGCACAAATGTCATATCCCAGCATGGCACCCAGGATGAAATCCTCTTCCGGCGTAAGCTGGCATAATGGTTTGGTGACTATCATGCGGATAGCATCCAGGCATTCCTTCTTACCAAAGAAGAGATTCAGACGGTCGTTGCCAACCGGCTGGATGATATAATCAATGTTCTGACGCTCTAATCTTGTTATGGCAAAAGACTCATATTTCTTGTTGAAGGTGTAGAGCACCAGGCGGCGCACGCCCTTCTTATATTCATATATATGATTCATCAGAACCTTCAAATCTACTGGTGTTGCGATTTCCTGCTGCATACTATCCGAATTAATCAAGTTTCTTATCAGGAATCAGAGAATTCTATGATTTAAAAATCTATGAACCCAAAATGACTCAAGATTCTATAGTCAGAGATTTCTATGACTCCTGAAAAATTATTTTTTTATACTAAAGCGCTGGTTTGATGGCCTCAATCCAGGCATCTATACGCTCCTCTGTCTTGTCGTCCTCGTTCACCTCGTCGAGTGCGAGTCCCAGGAACTTGTCGTCCTCAACAGCCTCACTGTCATCATAGGTGTATCCCTCTGTAGAAACACCAGGCAATACGGTAGCACCAGCCTCAACAGCGGCATCATAGAGTTCCTTCATGCCGCCACAGAATGTATCAGGGTAAGACTCGCTGTCGCCGCAACCGAAGAGGGCAACAGTCTTGCCAGCCAAGCCGGCACTCTTCAGCGTCTTCACGCCGTCATACCAGTCATCCTGCATCTCGCCGGCACCCCAGGTAGAAGTACCGAGAATGAGATTCTCATGACTTGCGATAGTAGCATCATCGATGTTAGCTACATCTACAGCTTCCACGCCCAACTTAGAGGCGATGGTTTCGGCAATCGACTGGCATGAGCCAGTGGAAGAGCCATAAATTACGATAGTTGTTTTCATTTGTCTTTTATCTTTTAGTTACATTTATTTTCGGGTGCAAAGATACAGCCTTTTCCCATCATCTGCAATACCTAAAAATGATGGTTTCGGGAAAATACCTAGATATGGGGATAGGAGAAAAGGTTTAGGATGGTTGAGCCTAAAAAATAGTATCTTCGCAGCAAATATATAATCAAAGAACAATGAAATGATATGAAACGAATAGAAAGAACGGAATATCTCAATAAGCTGATTGCTTTCAAAGACAAGTCTCTTATCAAAGTGAGCAGACAATATCGGCAACATCCTATCCACCAATCGCATAGCCGACATCATGACTACCGACGGAAGAAAAACAGACCAGAAAACCGTGGAACGATCTTACACTTGATGAAGACCCTACTGTCGATTACAACGGCATCAAGAGAATCAATGCCATAAGATGGCTGATGGGAGAAACAGAGTTGAACCAAAAGAAGGTTTGGAAGTGACCTCTATGAGGTCACTTCTTCGTTCTGTTGGGTGCTTTCAGCCAGATATTCTGAGTATATCGCATACCTCTCAGATAGTGACACCAAGAATAACTGAAAACCTTATTTCGCAACCAAGAATATTCGAAAAATACCCTGTTGACTGCTTTAACCCTGAATTGTCCAGAATATGCAGCAGGATTCTTCACTGTCCAATACCAACAGTTGTGTAGGTTGATTGTGTTACGAGACACCAATGGAGCCTCATGCATCTTAGCCTTGAACCCGTTTGATGTCACCGGAGCATCCGCCACATCATAATTCCACCGTGCTCTTCCACTTCCACCTTCCAAGGATTTGTTTGTTATAGTCACATCAGAAACATTCATTGTATAGCTTTCGGATATTGAGCCTCCTGCACTAAATCCAGCACTTGGTCCAGAAGTATCAAGCCCGATATTACCTCCAAAATCAACACTATATCCCGAAGTTGTACTATACGAACCTTCAGAAGTCGCAGGTCTAGGATCATGCACAAAGACTTCAGTTGGTGAGAAGCTTCCACCGTTTGGTTTAAAGATTTCGTGGTCATTGTCAATCTCTCCCAAGTAAAAACCATAGCACGTACCCTTGTTTTCCTTCCATTTATCAGAAAGCATCATCGTCGAATTGTTTCCAAGGATTTCTTGATGTACCATATAGTAATCCATGTTTTGATCAAAAGAGTACACTGCATATATGGTATATGTTACTTGGTACAATGCGGAGCGACCTTTAGCCTTGTCATGCCCTGGATACGTCGGGTAATATATGTACGTAATTGTCTGCGCCTTTGTCATGGAATGAATATCGTTTGAGCCACCGTTGGTATTGGGCTCGCTTACAACAGCTTGTTTTTCTATCCATGTGGCTACGGCATCTGCAAATAAACCATATGTGTAAGGCGTGTGCTCTTGGGAAAGATTGGCTTCTGCAAGCTCTGTCCTTGTGGTATCACCGTCCTCTTTGATTACCTCTGACGATATTTGAGCCTCATCTGAGTCGTTCAGATCTTCGAGATGCATTTCTCCTCCCTTCTTATTGAAAGCATAAATATCATTGAAGTGCCCATTGCCATCATCGTCGTCATAGTCGTGCATAAGCGCATCTCCCAGTTTATATTTTTTTAGTCTTTCCATTGTGGCCTTCGACGGTTCAGTTATGGCTATTACGCCTCCTTTGTCATAAACCTGTTTCACTTTCTCCAACATATCGCCATCAATGGTCAAGGCGGTTTCGTTGTCGAGAACCACCACCCTCACGCTATTGTCATTTATTGACACGTTCTTTGTCAGGCGGTTTACAAGAGCAGAACCTGCTTCCTTAAAATTGTTACCCAACACTGCCGTTGGCAAATTGAGCTTAACGGAAAGTTGATCGGTCTTTGGCAGGACTTCTCCTGTTGGTGCGTCAAGTTCTTCCCAAGATTCGCTATCATCAGAACATGAGCAACATAACGAAGTCAACATTACCAAACACAACACAGACTTTACAAAAAACTTCATTTTCATTCTTATATTATAGTTCATATTTTAAAGAATTAAATGATTAAAGAATTCACTGGCAGCCTTATCAAGATTTTCTGCCTATTTTAAGTTGAACGTAAATTTATTCTTATAGTCTCGATTCACACAGACCGTAGCCTTGCGCTGAGAAAGATTATACACCACCGACCACTGGGTATGGCTCGTAGGATTGCCCGGAGTTTCTGCCTGACTCACGCCATTGAGCAGATTCATGGCTCCTTCCTCAGACAACTGATTGTTGTTCTGCTTGATGACGAATTCCATCATGTCATAGCGGGTCTTGCCGTGGTTCGAGAGCTTCGGACCTTTATCAGAACATGCCATGGTTTCAGATACATAGAAGTTGCTGGCATAGCGCTTTTCTATCACCTCGCGGGTGTTTGGTAAGATGTCAGGATATTTGAAATAAGTTTTGCCATCCTCACCCGTATATTCATCGTCTATGTAAATCTTGCTCTGATGATCCTTGTCATACACGAATTCTACGATGGCATAACGGCCCGTGGCATCTGCCATGTAGAAATGATAGTTGCCGTCGTTATCCGGTATCCAGAGGTCATATCCGTCCAGAATCTTGAGAGCTTCATCCACAGTTCTGGCATGATCCAACATCATGCGCAAGGCAACGGTTGTAGTCAATTTCTTTCCCGTACTAGCCTGCTGGGTCGGTTTGCCGTCGAGATGGAGCACGGAAACGGCAAAGCCAGCCTCGTTCATACCGTCCATCAGGAGATATGGGAATGCCATGATATAGGATAGGTCTTGCGTCTTATTCTTCTCAAACTCAGCCTTGTTATATAGGATGTAATGCCAGAGATCCTGTCGGTAACCTATCCAGTAGGCATCCACCATACTGATGGATTTCAGTCCGCCTTCGGGTGCCGTGCGAACCAGGGCAGCTGCTATCGGTTCGTTATCATGGGAGTAATCAAAGTTGCGCCCCATCAGATAATCGCCCGTATCGGGTGTCGTCACGGCAAAGGCACTGCAGCCTGCATCCAGCTTAACCCTTGCCTTGAGCCAGGATGGCGTCTTGTCGCAGAGGGTTTTCAATACGGCACCAATCAGATGGGTGTTGTCGGTGAGATTGAATCCTGATATGGTAGGGAGTTTGTAATCCTCCGTATAGTCAAGATAGAAGAATCTTCCGTCTTTCAAGTCCTGGATGGACCGGACCATCTCCAGTTTCTTGGCATCGGTCAGCAGACTGGCCGGTACGTCCTGATAGTGAGCCTGGTTGTATACTTCTTCAGGGTCATCATCGCTGCACGAAGACACCATAACCATGAAGAAGGTAAAGCAGAAAGTTAAGCATGCAAACATTAGCCACTGAATGCGCTTGCTGTTGAAAGTATTGTTTCTTTTCATAATTAGTGATATTTAAGAGATGAATGATTCATTTTATTTTTCAATGCAAAAGTAATGGAAAATAAGGTTCGATATGGGAAAAAATAACCTGAAAAATACTGATTTTTTAGAAAAACGGGAAAAAATAACCTCAAAAGCCGTCAAAATCACAGATTTTTATTATCTTTGCACAATAATAAAGCAAAGCTAAGCAATGCAAGGTTATGCTAAGCAATTCATCTATCAATAATGAATATATCCCTACAGAGTATGAAAGCAAAGAACTCAATAAGAACCAAGTTACGCAGGTTGGAATTCTCCTTGCTGAAGAGGGAATCCAATTACCTCGATCGCCAGCGCCAGTGGCTTCTGGTATGTTTTGCCGTGATGCTTTATCTAGGCATCCTGTCTAATATCCTGGGGTTGTCGGGAGCCTTCGATCCATTTTTTACAGCATCTAACATCGTCTTTCTGGTAGTTGTGGTGTCCTCGTTCGCTGCCTATCTCTTGGGTAAGATAGGGGTGGTGAAAGGGATAACCTTCCTTGCAGTAGCAACCCAGGTTTTCATAGGCATGGATATTCTGTATAGTGCCTTCGTGCCTACATTGAAAGATAATACGATGGTAATTCTCATCAACATGCTCATTCTTGCCGGCAACATGTTTTTCTCGCTGGCAGCTTATCAGGCTCGTCTTACCCGCTGGCTGGTAGGCATAGCCTTGGGAGTTTATCTAGTCTGTGTGATAGTTACGGGCAATGAATCGCTGCGTAATTATTTCTTTATGATGCTGTTGATACTGCTGTTTATCAGTGTGCTGAGTCTGGGCATTGCCCGAAATGGCGAGTATCTGGTAAATGCCAATAAAATATTGCAGCGAGAAGAGAAGGAACTGCTCCAGGTGTTGAGAATCAACAAGAAGCAGATTAAGGCATACGTGGCATTGGCCAAGGAGCGGCATGATGTGAAGCAGACCGAGCATTTGCTGGATTTGCTGGGTGAGGCATCGCAGAAGAATGTGATAGATAATGTATTGCAGTATATTCAGACCCGGGAATTGAGCAAGCAGAATCTGGAGCGTGTTTTTCCGGAATTGAGTTCATCTGAAAGGGAAATCTGTTATCTCATCCTGCAGAATAAGAAGTTGAGTGAAATCGGTATCCTGCTCAATAAGACAGAATCCAATATCACCACCCAGCGTGGCAATATCCGAAAGAAGCTGGGGATGAATCCTTCTGATAATCTGCAAAAGGTATTGGAAAAGAGAATAAGGGAATGAAAGATTTTGCAGCGATAGATTTCGAAACGGCCAACCAGCAGCGTACAAGCGTCTGCTCGGTGGGCATTGTGATAGTGAGGGATGGTGAGATAGCAGACAGCTACTACAGCCTCATCAAGCCCGAGCCGGAGTATTACTCTTATTGGAACACCCGGGTTCACGGTCTGACCCTGGAAGACACGATGAATGCAGATGTCTTCCCGAAAGTCTGGGCAGAGATAGCGCCCAAGATAGAAGGCCTGCCCCTGGTTGCCCACAATGCCCCCTTCGACGAAGGCTGCCTCAAGGCAGTATTCCAGATGTATCAGATGGAATATCCCGGCTACGAATTCCATTGCACCTGCCGTGCCTCCCGAAGAAAGCTGGGCACTCTCCTCCCCAACCATCAGCTCCAGACCGTAGCTGCCTATTGCGGTTACAACCTCACCCAGCACCACAATGCCCTAGCAGATGCCGAAGCCTGTGCCTGGATAGCAAGAGAGCTGCTATAAGCCAAATAGAGAAAAGAGAGCTACTATAAGCCAAATAGAGAAATTTGTGGTGTTTTTACCACAAATTTCTCGTATTTTTGTAGGAAATTTACCACAAATTTCGTATATTTGCACCAAAAATGCTAAAAAGCATTCAAATAAATGAATTAATAACAGAAGAAATATGGAATTATTGAAGCAATTATCCGACAATCTCATCAAACGTACAGACACCCGATACGTAAGATATATGTATCATCAGATTCCATGGAAGAATCGGATGACAGCCCTTGTGGGACCTCGTGGCGTGGGTAAGACCACACTCTTCTTGCAGTACATCAAGCAGAATCTCAAGTTGAAGGACACCCTATATGTGAGTGCCGAATCCATCTATTTCGCCAATCATACACTCTTTGAAACTGCCATGAAGTTCAATCAACTTGGCGGCAAGCATTTCTTTATCGACGAAATACATAAATATAAAGGATGGGCAACGGAGCTGAAGATGATATACGATAATCTGCCCGACCTGCAAGTAGTGTTTACAGGATCATCAGTGCTTGACATCTATCAGGGAACCGCCGACTTAAGCCGTCGTGTCCTCGCCTATAAAATGCAAGGTCTGTCGTTTAGAGAATATATTGGCATGAAACTAGGAATCGACCTACCAGCCTACACATTGGAGCAAATCGTTAATCATGAGGTAGAGTTGCCGATAGAGATAGACCATCCCCTATCCCTCTTCAACGAATATCTGCGCCAGGGGTACTATCCTTTTTATGAAGACGAGGGCTATAAGATGCGCTTAAACCAGGTAGTAAGCATGACGTTGGAAACCGACATTCCCCAATATGCCAACTACACAGTAACCATATCGAGGAAATTGAAGGAACTGATGCAGGTGATAGCAGACAGTGTGCCATTCAAGCCTAACATGAGCACCATCGCAACAATCATCAAGGCAGACCGCGGCTTGCTTCCCGACTACTTTGAACTTATGGAAAAGGCAGGTCTCATCGCCCAACTCCACGATTCAACAAAGGGAGTAAGAGGTCTGGGAAAGGTTGAAAAAGTATATCTCGACAATACAAACCTCTCTTTCGCCCTCACATCTGAAACTCCCGATATAGGAAATCAACGTGAGACCTTTTTCTTTAATCAGATGAGAGTGAACCATACCGTTTACAATTCTCCCATCTCTGATTTTCTGATAGACGGCAAGACCTTTGAGATAGGTGGCAAGAAGAAAGGTCAGAAGCAGATAACCGAGGCAGAAGAGGGATATATCGTAAAAGATGATATTGAAACCGGTTTCGGCAATATCATTCCTCTCTGGACATTCGGAATGAATTATTAAATTGTGATTGTTACATAAAGGATTACATTCCCCATCTTTTTGGTACGCAGATTGTGACTATGAATATCGGGTTCGATAATAATAGATATTGCATAGACAGAAATTACAAGGTAGACTTTTAGGTTCGGTTTTTGAAAGTGAATCCTGCTGGTAGTGATGCCAGCAGGATTCTGCGTTTTTTGGATGCAGCAGCATATACATAGATTTCAAAAAAGTAAGCTAAAGAAAAAACTCAAAAGTTTAATAATTAAAACGATTCGTTCATCATATTGTTTGGCAATGCCAATCACATCTTCATAATCCAATATCCAGTCTTCAAAGACAAGAGCATGTATGATAGAAGAAACGATAAACGCCTTCAAAGAGCAGTAAAATCAGAATAAACCAAAATCTCCTCTCTTGCAAAGACACAAGAGAGGAGAAAGAGTTTCATCCCAAATATTTCTCTATTTACCGCAAATCGAGCGAATCCATCCAAAAAGTTCGTTCAAGGCGTAATCACCTGAGTGAGGACGATTCCAAGGCAGCTTGAAGTTAACATCCTTACCCTTGTTTTCAAGCTTGGTAGCCAAGTTGATAGGAATAGGGAACGCCGTGTCTCTGTCTATGGCTCCATGACGGATGTACCAATGAGGTGCAATGCAAGAACCTTCTTCATCCATCATGCACATCGGATTGAGCAACCTTACATTCTCTTCTATTTCCTTGCCAAGAACAGCTTTGGAATTTCCTGTGGCTTTTACCAACGAATAGGTGGTAAAGTTAACAGAACTACCCTTGCTATTGCCAAACTCCTCATTTTCTCCATTGGCCTTACTTCCTGCTACTCCTTTACTATCGAAAGCCGGCACACCTTTTAGGGCTGTCTTACTTGCCACATAAGAAAGATACTTATCCAAGTCAAGACCAGTGATGTATTCTCCCTTTGACTTATTTCTCATTGGCATCATCTTAGGACCATCTTTTGGCACATCCATTGGAAACTTCATTTCTCCCTGCTTCTTGCCACCATTCATAGGAGCAATGAACTTCATGCCTGAAGAGAATGAAAATCCAATACTATCTGGTATATCAGCACCATAATCCTTTGCATCCTGAGCACTTGTCATCAAAAGCTGCTTGATATAATCACGATAGTTGTCTGCGTTCAAATCACTTCCATCCTTTTTCTTTAGTCCCAAACTATTGATGTAAGCAGGAAATTGTGCAGCCAACTCCTTAGAAACAGCAACTTGCTCGCTCGTTACAGGTCGAATCTTTTCATCCACACCTCCATACAACCACTCATACGCCATATCCGCATGGTCAAGATCGATGATAGGGCAAAAACAAACTGCCGCAAAAACATCGTCTCTTGTATCAGCTGCTCCCATGGCTTTGAGCATAGGCTCATAAGAAGGATTATTGCCGGTGGAACCCAATAAAGACGACATAGCTCCACCTGCACTTGTTCCATCGGTAATAATATGCTCGGCATCACCCAGCATATCCCTGTCAAAGAAACGCAGATAGCGAACTGCCGCTTTCAAATCAAGCAGTCCCTTAGGAGCACGACCCGTATAAACTGTCTTCCCCTTCTGTAGAATCATAGAGTTTCTACCTCTTGCACCAGGTATAGCTACAACATAGCCTTCTGCCAAAGCTCTACCTGATGCATCACCCTCATCTATCATCCTTGGAGCAGCTGCCATATAGCCACCCACATAATTGGGCATAAAGATAGGAGTGGATTGCGTCGCACCCTCAGGAACAAACACATTCATGTACTGATACGTAGAATCCTCTACATGAGTAACATAATACAAATTTGTGTAAGCAGTATAGTTGACCTTCTTCCCATTAGGAAGGGTAACAGACCCCGCCACGCCTTTCGAAGCATCAAACACCAACTTTGGTGTAGGCTTCTTCGCTGCCTGGGCACATACACAAAGTACCAAGGCCAGCGATGCTACGAAAAACTTCTTCATTGTTACTTGATATATTTGAACGATGCAAAGTTACTTAAAATCCTGAAGAAATAGAACAATTAGCAGTGAAAAATTACGATTTTAATAAATAATAACACTAGTATCCCGTTAAAACGAGACCGACGATTATCAAATAAGTTATTAATACTCAAAAGTTTACGGACTTTTTATAGTGTATTCGATTTGATTTTGTATCTTTGCACGCATATTTAAAATACGTGTGCGATGAACAAAGGCAAAACTATATTCTCTCAGATTATGTCACTTATACCAGAACGTGATTTCAAAACTTGTGTAGACCGTTATAAGGGAAACTACAGAGCAAGAAACTTCTCTTGTAAAGACCAATTCTTAGTAATAAGGTGTATAGGTTTCTCACAAACAACATGGAATATGAAGCGCTTACCATATCTGAATTATATAGGGAAAGATGGAACGTGGAACTTTACTTTAAATGGATTAAGAAACACCTTCACATTAAATCTTTTTACGGAACTTCCGAGAATGCCATATATCTGCAAATCTGGATTGCCATATGCACATACTTGCTTTTAGCTTATGCAAAGAAAGTGATGCACATAGATCAATCGCTACACACTATTTCAAAGAACGTGGGTCTATTCCTTACGGACAAGACTCCTTTAAATGATTTGTTTAACAAAGCTGTTCCAACAGAAGAGACGGAAGATTGGCTATATCCTAGCCTTTTCAGCCCCGACGATTTCTAAACGGGACAGCAGTGATTGCAATATTTTTGCTTTCTGAGCTTGGAATTCATATTCTGTAAGAACTCCGGAATCTCTGAGTTGCACCTATTTTGTCAATTCATCAACAATGAATCCACAAAGAAAGTAAGTAACATTAATATAGTAACAATTTTAAAAAGATAAGATTATGAAGAAGTTCATTTTGCAGCGTTATTCATATTAATAGGATTTAGTTTTTAAAGGTAATTTTATTAAACATTCCCAGTTTTTGACATTTGTGTCATTTTTCGGGAATGAACACACGAAAAGCCATTGACATCTTACTTTCTGGGGCTTACGTTACGAGATTTTGAATGCAAAAGCCCACAAAGGAGCCGATTTATTCCCGATTTTTGTCATTAATGACACTTTTCGGGAATAAAATTCTTTTTTCCCGATAAATAGCGTACCTTTGCATTCCCGAAAGTTGACACTAATGACACTTTTCGGGAACGACTATGATTATAAAAAGAGATTATTAATTTGCAATGCCTGATGATGCAAAAAGAGAGCAAGAATGCGCTTCATTAAAAAGAATCGACGATTCCTTTAAGAAGATAATCATAATGTGCGATGACATAAAACCATATCATGACAACAATGGCTTTTATATTGTCGGGTTAATGGATTTCTTGCTAAAGCAAGATTTGATGGAACAATTATAGAAATCGGAGAAAGAATCCATTCGTCATGAGTGGACTCTTTCTTTTGAAAATCATAGCTTACTTATTATTACATGGTTGGTTACCTTACATTCCCCAACTTTTTGGGGAATGTTTCCACATACTTTCCTCATTTTCCACACCATCTACTTTTGGTACAAAAAAAAACATAAACGTCTGATAATCAATCCATATCATTTTAGCCCATCTTTTTGGCACGCAGATTGTGACTATGAATAGCGGGTTCGACAATGAATCCACAAAGAAAGTAAGTAAGAAACATTAAATAGTAACAATTTAAAAAATATACGATTATGAAGAAGTTTATGTTTGCAGCTATCGCAGCTATGGTAATGGTTTCAGTAAGCAACGTTTTTGCATCAAGCAGAATGGTAGGTAACGCAGAGGTAGCACCAGTTGATACCGTAGCTCCGGATGCTCCTTCAGATACAACAGAAGTTGGCACTCCTATCCAGCCACAGGCTACCACTGAGGATTCTACCCAGCAGGAGACACCAGCAGAAACTACTACTGATACTCCTATAGCAACAGAAGAGAACACCCAGGCAGAGCAGTCAGCTACAGTTCAGGAAACTCCACAGGAGAATACTAAGGAGGAGACAACTCAGCAGCAGGCTACAGAGACTGAGCAACAGGCAAATGCTGAATAAGAATTCACAAGAGTTCCATCAAGTTCAATTGAGTTCATTATGCAGACGACATATTTAAGAGAATTAATTGGAAAAGCGTAGAATCCTGCTGGCAGTGATGCCAGCAGGATTCTGCGTTATTATCACCCATTGATAAATATCACTTCATCAGCCGCTCTATCCATTCATTGAACAAAGGGCATTTCTCACGAATCTTCTCCAAACCAATGTCCATAGCAACACAGATGCCAACAACTACCTTATTATAATCAGGAATAGCAGCTATCAATCGTTTGGACGGAGCTGTCTCAGGACTATTGTTGATAAGCTCTGGTGATTGGAAAGCCTCTGCCGTAGCCTGCAACTCAGCATAATCAAACTCACTCTCCTCAAAACTGTTCAAGAATGCACTCACATCACTGAACAGCAACCCCTCAAACTCATGAAGTTGTATATATGGAATGAAGCGAAAGCGATATTGTTCAGAAATATCCTTCGCCATTCTATCTATCAAGAAATGAATACGCTCCGCCTTATCCACTATTTCCTTAGATTCTTCCCATCCTGGAAACCCGAACTGGTCTTTGATGCCATAGTAATCCACCAACATGCTGACATAGACATCTCCTTCTTGGAGATGATTCAAGATTTGCTTTTTGATGGTAGCCCAAGGCACTATACCACCATGCGAATGTTTGATGACAGGAGCTTCCACATAAATATCATGCTTAGCAAACTCCACTCCTAGTACTTCGGTACAAAACTCTTGTTCCGTAGGACCTTCACACACTATGATTAGTCGTTTCATCGTGGCTGACCTCCTTTCATAATATTTTGTTTCCACAAATCACCAAGTGTATAATCCTCA
>OGMF01000985.1_pt1 | contig 29845 bp, 17 predicted proteins | sample 1572921 | NCBI WGS metagenome assembly OGMF01 (sample SAMEA2581919, study PRJEB24529) | metagenome | biome: Human gut stool | place: China | collected 2011 | reverse complement strand
TGCATTGTGCGGCGTACGCCACCCTTGACCGCTTGTACTGCGGTGAATCGTAAATTATGCTTTCCATAATATCTCCTTTTTCACTGTCAGAATTTACTGCCGGATTTCTTTAGCCATTATAATATAACACCGTTTTTTAGGCATGTCAAGTCCGTGAGAATTTTTTTCTGTCTGTTTTTTCGTGAGGATTTTTTAACTTAAAAATCACCAAAATCTAACAAAATTTTTGCCATCACAAAGCCGTGAAAGCGCTTCGGCAAAATAATAATCTCCCCAAATGCACGCCTCGTCAACGCCCTCGTTTCCCGGAACGGTGTAAGCGGCATGGTCAAGCAAGGCTTCGCTTTCATCGGGTGACATATAATTTTCGCACAGAGAAGTGACAATCCTTTCCGCCGTTTCCCGATAATATGAATTTCCCGAAGCTCCGGCAAGCTCAAGCAGTCCGCATGCCGCAATCGCCGCAGCCGATGAATCGCGCGGCTCATTGTCGCCGTCGTTAAAGCACAAATCCCAAAATGCAACCATATCCTTCGGCAAATGTTCAATGAAATAATCCGCCGCCTTTTCCGCCGATTTCAGAAAGGCTTCGTTTTTCGTATAAGTATAGCTTATGGCAAACCCGTATATCGCCCACGCCTGCCCCCGCGACCATGCGGAGTCATCCCCTGCCCCCTGATGCGTTTTTCCGCACAGCGGCTTTCCCGTGTCGTAATCAAAATAATAGGTGTGATATGCCGAGCCGTCATTTCTGAAAATGACCTTGTTTGTTGTCACGGCATGGTTATATGCAATTTCAAACAGCTCTCTGTCACCTGTTTTTTCGGCGCACCAGTATATGAGCGGAATATTCAGCATGCAGTCGATTATCAGGCGGTAATTATCCCTGCCGTTCGGATTGCCCCATGCCTGAATGAATTTTGCCCCGGGATGGTATCTTTTTGCAAGAAGCCGCGCAGCTTTTTCCGCCATGGCGGTATACTTTTCGTCACCTGTCGCTTTATACCCCGCCACTGCCGACAGTGTGTACAGAAAACCGATGTCGTGATTATCAAGTCCGCGGTTTTGCTTTAGCCGCTGCTCAAATTCCCACATCTGCATTTCAATATTATGATATATTGCGGCGTTTTTTGTTCTGCACTGATCGAGCCATAACATTCCGACGTAAAAGCTGTCCGTCCAATTCGTTCCGTCGCTTATGCTATATGCTCCGCCGTCAGCATATATATAGGGCGAAACGGAATCAAACTTCGTCCCGTTTTTTATAAGCTTGTCATGTACTTTTTCAATTGCTTTCCGATATATTGTCATATTATCCATACTGTCTCTCCCAAGCTGATTTTTATTTAAAGCGGTAAGTGATTTCTCCGCCGGTACTGTCGTTTTTCAAGGTTAGTTCAAGCCTGTATAATTTATCGTTCCATGAGTGAAGCAGGCAGCTGTCGGTTATCGGTATTTCTTCAATTTCGATGTAAAACAGGCTTGTATTTACAGTCATGCAAAGCTCCGTGTCATTTTGCCTGAATTTAAACGCATTGTCCTCTCTGATTGGCTTCACCGCGCACATAAAATTAAGCGTGACGCTCATTTTGCGTTTGAAACAGTATTTTTCCGAAACGGTCACATCGCCGTTTCGCCAGTCAAAGCTCCGCACCCACTTATCGATATTTGCCCTGTTTTCGTAAGCGGCGCCGATATCAAGTGAGAAGCTGTCCGCTCCGCATAAAACATTCCGCGCCCGGAAATCCTTTCCGCTGTGCTGATTTCCGCTCCCGATTGCCGGAAGATTGTGATACTGCGACACGTTCGTCCAAATCGTGTAACGCTTTTCACTGAAGGTGTCCTTTGTATATGTCATATTCCCCGTGTCAATGATAAACGGAGCGCCGTTTTTAAAAATGATGAAATTGCCGACATCGTTATGATTGTGGCTTTCATCGTTATGACCGCCCTTTGCCGCCAGAAAGATTCCGCCGGGGAGGCGGCGCGTCATCAGCTGCACGCTTTCAAAATACGAAGCCGCGCGCAATTCGGGCGTTTTTTCCGAAAAAGAGCTCAGCTCGTTATTTGCAATTGCATAATCAATTGTGCGAATCGGTTTTGTAAGGTCAAGCGAAATTTTTTCACGGCTGCTGTCATATATTTTTTTACAAAACGCGACCATCATGTCATCCTTCATAAGCCCGGCAAGCTTATATGCAACGCCGTAATCAAAAATGAATTTTGCGGGCGCGTCAGCAAAATTGGTTACATAATCATCGGAAATATACACCTTTATGAAATAATGAAAGATGTTCTTTACCTTTTCCTCATCAAAAATATTAACCGCCGCGGACGAATATTCATACAGGCTGCAAAGACATTCCAAAAGCGATATTCCCGACATGAACCAGTAAGACGGACCCTCGTCGCATGCGCCGTCCTCCGGGATTGAATCGGCATAATAATCCAGCGTTTGCATGATTTTAAGAACAAGCTTGTCGGCTGTGTCGCGATTTTCGGCGAGCGGCAAAAGCAGCAGAATATTTGAATTAATCCACGGATTCCAGTTATTCACCCGATTTCCGTCAAGCCCCATCCACCAGTCATGCTCATGCTCAAGATACGGCGTTATAAGCCGCTCATGCAGCTGCCTGACAATTCTCGGCGAAATATTGCGGCTGACCTCGTCAAATTTATCACGCATCACCCCGAGGACGAACGCAAGCGTTGCCCCTGTTTCCGCTGCGAACAAATCCACCGCATTGTCGTTATATGAGGGCAGGCAGTCCGAACCCTTTGCCAAAGCCGCATGCGCCGGAACAGCCCATGTTGTTTCCTCCAGAATCATCCACACAATATCAATAATCCTGTCAATATATCTGCCGTTATTTTCAAACGCTTCCTTTAATGTATAATATAAAAGTCCGCATCTTCTTTTGAAATACTCCGCTTCGTAAATGTGCCTGTCACCGCATCGCTCAAAACGCATGAATGAAGACGCCGTAAGCGGAGGAAAGCTTTCAAAGCTGCCGTCAAATTCATTTAGCCGACCGCCCATTCCCTTTTCAATATCAGACCAAAAGGCTCGGTTATTTATGCCGAACCCTTCGTAAATATCGGTGTATTTAAAATGCTTTTCGATAAACTCCCTGTTTTCAAACCTTTGCAGCATATTGAGAATCTCCCTGTATTGTTAAAATTCGGATTCGTATTTTTCCGGAACAGCCTCATAAGCAATCTGCCTGACGCAAATATCTTTTACCCTTATTTGTGCGCAGTATGCCTCAAATCCGATTTTTCCGTACTTCGTATTGTCTATGGGATCGGGATCGAATGCTTCAAGAAGAAGCTTTCCGTCAGCAAAAACAAACGCATGTCCGTCTATGCTGCCCATCAGAATATGATATTCCTTCCCCGGTTCAAATCCGAAAAGCGGCGTTCCCGCTTTTAATTTATATTCGGGCGATTTTTCAAAACCGACTTTTCCGTTCCACCACCCCTGAAGACCGGCAACATATGCAAGTCCGCGGGTGTTTGTTTCATCATCCCAGCTGCCGTTCCACATTGCGTTAATATCATGCGTGCACGGGAGAATTGTCGCCGCAGTAAACTCCAGCATGATATTTCCGAAATAATCTGCCTTGGAAACAATCATACCGGGATTGTTTAAAGGATTTTTTCCGATAATCCAGCCGTCCCGAACAGACCAGCTTCCCGTTTTTATGTCAAAATCCTGTGCAAGCATTTCCTCGGAAACCTTTCTGTTATACAGAATTTTGCTGTCATTATAATTAATCTTTTTTTGCATGAGTTTCATAAAAAACACATCCTTTCATTTATATCTGCCTAAATACTGATCAGCAGAATTGATATAAGACCGAGTGCAAAACCGATTCTCTGATTTTTGCTTATCCTTTCATGAAACAGCGCCGTGCCGTACAACGTTGAGAAAAGTACCGTTGAAATGTTAATCGCCGGTGTGAGAAGAATGCTTTTAAACACTCCGCTCAGGTACAGAACGCCGCTGTTATAAATTCCGAGAATAACGCCGATGAGCGCTGCAAAGGAAATGATTTTCGGTTCAAGCTTCAGATGCTGCCGCTCTTTCCGGCTATATTTGAAATACAGATAGGAGATGAATGACAATATTGAAGCAACCAGATATGCAAACACAATAAACTGACTGTATTCGCCTTTGAACTCACTGCACTGATGAACCTTTTGCGATGACACCGTGCTGCCTGCGCAAAGCGTGCAGCAGATTACCGATACAATCCATTTCGCGCTCAGAGCGCCTCCCAAAGCGCCGCTTTCTTTTTTCACAATAATCATGTAGAGCGAAACAACAAGAAACACAAGTCCGATATACTGATTTATACCGGGGATTTCCCCGTAAAGAAATGCCGAAATGATAATCGGAATAACCAAATGAAATGAATTGATGAAAACCGTCAGCGACATGGGTCCGTTTTTAAGCGCGTCCGTATATGTAAACTGAAAAACAACGCTGCATGCCCCAAACACCGCCGCACAGCCGAAGGTGTAAGGCGACGGGATTTTAAATCCGAAAACTGCGATGAAAACAATTACAATTGCAGAAAACATCAGCGAGTTAAAAAACAGATTGTCGGTTGTTGTCCGCATTTTTTTCGCTATACCCCCCTGCACGGCAGCCTTGGAGGCTGCCATAAACGCAAGGAAAAACAATAATACCGTATGCATTGAACACTTCTCCTTTGTGCTACTTATACTCTATAAGGAAGTGCGTTTCTCCGTAACCGGACGCATATATAATGCGCGAATATTCCGAGGAGTTTTCCACATATCCCGTCAAATCGCTCACTCTGACTTTCTTCACACGTTCCCCGCGTCTTGCCGATGGGTCAACGCTTATAACTGTTCTTGCATAACCGAGCTGCAGCTTCCCCTGCGGATTTCCGGAAATAGTGTTTCCGACAACATATTCAAAAACATCTCCGTTAACGCGGTAAACAGCGCCGTTAACCAACCGTTTTGACGAATACCAGTAATTTGCATCCTTTATGTTGACCGAGCCGCTGCTGTAATCAAACACGCGTATAAAAGATGAAGCGTTTCCGAGCGAATCAAAGCCGATTTTAATAATATCGCCGACATCAAGATCAAGATGTGCCTGCGTGTCAAAATCGGGGAAGCTCATATCCTTTGTCACAACGCTGCCCTCCGTTCCGCTGCTGTTCATGTAATCAATTTTGTAGCCGTAATCGCCTTCGCTGTTCTTTCCGCAGCTGATATTTTTGACAACATAGCAGGTTGACGTTGAATCCGGGTCGGACGATGAATCGTTTATAATTGCAACATATTGCGCAATCATTCCGTCCTCACCCTCAAATGTGTAACCGACGGGAGTGCAGGAATAATCGTTTCTGAGACTGTCCGGTTTTTTTACAGAGTAGTAATCCTCCCTGTCATTGGTAATGTTTTTTGATGGAACAAGCATTATCTTTGTGCTTGCCGACATAGCCACAAAGTTCATATTCGATGTGCCCGATTCGTACGGGAAGAAAAACATTCCGTTTCTTTTATAGTTCGCATATGATTTTGAGGGCTCGGTGAAAAGCGTTTCAGTGTGATTCATACTGCTGCAATAGCCGAACTCCCCCTTCGGAGCGTTCTTTTTTGCGGTTGAAATGCTTTTAATCCGTCCCGATGAATCAAGCTTGTAGTAAACCATTTCGTACATGAGAAGATCTGTAACCTTCGTTTTCTTTCCGCTTGTATCGGTGATATAAGGCAGCTCGCCGATTTCCGATTCAACTTTAATGCCGTTTACCTTCCACGCGTCGGAATTTTTTAGCGTTTCAAAATTGCCGTTACTGTTAAAGATTTTAAATTCAAGTCGTCTGCGTTCGTTTTTTGCTTCTTCTATTTTTACAATGTTTCCGACATCGGACTCGGATGAAATGCCGAACCTGTATCCGCTTATATTGCCGTTATGATCAAGCGCAAAGGTATATTCCTGCCCCGGTTTAAGTTCCGAAGCATACGGAAGCATTATTCCCGACAGTTCAAAATCCGAATCGTCAACGGTTAATATCTTTTTCCCGTTTTCTTCCGACACTGCGTCAAGCTTACCCTCGCACACGGAATCGGAAACAATGATTTTCCATTTCTTTTTTCCGTCAATCGTTTCGAAAACGGACGCAACGCTCCCCTGCTTCACGGATGAAAGGTTAATTTCGGTGCCCGATGCGTTGTAAATCTCGGTTTCGGGCGAATCGTCCGTTTTCTTAAGATTCAGAACCGTATTATTCAGGCTGTTTTTTATAATCAGCTCGTCACCGTTTGCCGATTTAACGTATACCGGTAAATATGCGTCTATTTTTATAAGGTCGGCGTCCGAATCGTTATCCGTGTCGATGAGGATAACTTTGTCGATATTGTAATCGGAGCTTTGTTCAAGCAAAGCATAAACAAAGCTGTGCTGCTCGGTGTATCTTCCGTTATAAATTATATCGCAGCTTTGGGGAACAGTGCATTTTTTAAGCTTTCTGCTCGATTCCCACCTTGTCGACGATTGCCGCTCGTACCACGTGAGCTCGCGCTCGGACGATGAAAATCCGGATATATCGCCGCCGCTGATTTCCGCAATAACATCGTCGTTGCCGCTTTCGCACATATATACAAGGTTATCCTCGTTATCATAGTATATCTTAACCCGTCTGCCCATCAATTCGGACGCGCTTTGTTCATAATGAAGCTCAAGCATTTTGCCCGACGGAGCTTCCCTGAACTTCAAAAAGCCCTTTCCGCACGGCTCACCGTAGAGCGATGAAGCGTCGTCACCGACAAGCTGAGCCTTGCTCACCGTTATTTTGTACATTGATTCGATAAGCGGCGACAAATATTTATCATTGTTCGCAAGCTTTATTTTTTCCGTTGTGATAAGGTTGAACATCATCACACATCCATCGCCGACGGAGAAATTCTGAGCCGACGCGGCGCGGAGTTTTTTTGAAAGTCCGAGCTGCGCGGCAATTTTTTTGTAATTAACGGCTGTTGCATTATAGCCTGCCGCACTTGTCATCAGCATCATCGCAAAATCCGAATCGGCGCTTTCCTCGGGGCGGAATTGCTTTCCTTCGGGAAGAAGCATTCCGGCAGATTTCGCAAAAGCGGCATATGCCGCCGTTTCTCCTGTAACGTCGCTGTAGCCGCAGTCGGCGGAATCGGAAAGAACCATACTTCCCTTATGAACGAGATTAACAACATATTTAAGCATATCCGCACGCGTTACCGACGCTGCATTTGCAGCGAAAGCATCGCTTTCCTGCACTATGCCGATTGCGTTCATCAATCCGCACGCTTCCTTATAATATAAGGCGTTATAGCCCGACACATCGGCGCTTGCCGATATGTTAACAAGCGGCAGAATAAAAATCAGCGCAGCCGCCAAAGCCAATAATCTTTTCATCGGTTCACCTTCCAATCCGGGTTATTGCTTCGTAAATTATCTTTGCAGCCTCTGCACGTGTGCAGAAAGCTGCCGGAGCAAAGCTTCCGTCACTGTAGCCGGAAATAAGCCCGTTTTTCTTCATCCAGCTTATGCCTTCCCTTGCATAGGGCGCAATTTTATCCGAATCGGTAAATAAACCGTCATCGAAAGCTTCGGGCTGCGCGCCTGCCGCACGGAAAACGCAAACCGCCATGTCCTGCCTTGTGATATATTCTCCTGCGCCGAACAGCTCGGGCGAAATTCCGTTGATAACTCCGTTTTTAACGGCGCTTGCAACATAAGGCTTAAACCATGCGCCGCTGCTTACATCGCTGAAGCTGCAACCCGCATTTTCATCCGAAAGCGAAAATGCAAGCACAAGCATTTTAACAAATTCTTCTCTTGTGACATTTGAATGGGGTTCAAACATTCCGTTTCCCTTTCCGTTGATTATTCCTTTTTCCGAAAGGTATGAAACTGCTTCCTTTGCCCATTCAAAGTCCGTCATATCCGAAAAACTCTCGTTATTCTTACCGTTATCTTCGGCAGGCTTGTTTTTGTCGGGCACATATACCGGGGACGATGTGCCGCCCTTGGAAGAGCCGCCGCTGCCTTTTGACCCGGAATTATCCTCCGCCGCTTTTTCAAGATACTTTTCCATATACTCAACCATCTCGCCGACGGAATTAAACTGCTTTTTCAAAAGCTCCTTGTTAAGGCTGCTTCTGTAGCTGCTTTTCTGATAAGCGCCGTAGTCAAACGCTTTCAGCACATCGTCTTTATAAAGCTCTATAATTGCGGATATATCTCCGTAACCGCCGCAGTTTTTCATTTCGTAATTTATAACCGATATATAAATCTTTTCCGCAAGCTCATCACGGTTAGACCACTGCGCCCCCAAAGCGCTGCTTAAAATTGCCGCGCGTGCAGCGCTGTCCTTTTTTTCAAGTGATTTCATGCACGACACGCTTTTATATACATCCGCTCCGCTCAGTTCCTTTATAACGGAGGTAAGCTCCGTTTCGTTTTTTTCGGGAAACAGGAACAGGTCAAGCGCCGCGCCGTCCTTTGAATAATCCAGACCTACAGCTGCGCAGGCTCTGTTCATTTTTTCCGAAAAATCGGCAACCGACGTAATCGCTGTGTTATTAAGCTTTGCGGCAGCTTTTTTCTTACCCTCTTCTGTCAGCTTACCGTACAGCGGTATATTAAGCTCAAGCAAGCCTTCGGAAATTACGCCTTCGGTTTTTTCGTAAACTTCGGCGCCGCTTTTTTCCGAAACCGAAGCTATAAACTCATTTATGTACGACTCGGTAACCAGCTTAACATTGCTGAGCGAATACACCTTGTCGGAATTGAAAACCGTGACATAAAAGGAATACTCCCCCGATTCGCCGTTTAAGAAAATATCCGGGAAAATGTATGTTCCGTTTTCATCGCTCGCGGTATAAGCAATTGCGGAAAACGCGTCGGTTGCCTGCTGCGTATCGCTTTCGGCAGGCACCTCGCCAAGCCCCGAATCGCCCTTCATACAATAAAGCATTAACATTCGGCGCGAATTATCCTTGCCGAGCTCGCCCGACACGCGCACGCTTGCGTCAGTCTGATTTTGCTTTATGTCCACATCCGCCGCCATGCACGCAGCCGCCGGAATCAGAGCGGCAGCAAGTACGGCTGTTAAAAATTTTCTGAACACTTGTACAACCCCTCTACTTTCTGACGATTTCATATTGAATTGCTTCGTTTGAGGAAGCAAGCTCAAATTTTGTGTATCCGAGCGCTGTTTTTGTCACCGTGAGCGGCGCTTTTCTTTCTCCCGACGATGTCAGGGGGTAAATATCATAATTCCCCGTTGTTTTTATCACTGCCGAGCCGGTGATTGCCTCCACAACAATTTTTTCCTCACCCAAAGAATCGTATCTGTTTCTTATAAGATTAACGCGGCTTTTATAATTCTGATTTCCGCACAGCGCCGTGAAAAGCATATGATCCGACGATGAGAGCTTCTTCCCGTCAAGCGAGATGAGCGCCGCTGTCACGAAGGAATTATCTGCGTCAACAGTGAAGGTCGGAAGCTCCTCCGCTCCGTTTAAAAACCCCGACACAACTTCGCCTGTATCACATCTTGCTTCAAACAGACCGAGCGAAAAATCCATATAAATATTATTTGTTTTATAAACGTTCGGCGATGATTTCATGGCATTGTCGGGTTTTGCGGAAAACTTAATCCGCGTGTTTGCTTTAAAGATGCCGCTGTCGGGTATAAGTCCGTCCGTTTTTTCCTTGCCTGCCGAAATCTCCTCCCCAACGTTTTGCACCTTTGTTTTCTCCGACGGGAAATTGTAATACAGCGCCGCCGCAACGGGCGCAAGCGCAAGCCGCACGGGATTGTTATAAATACTGTAAAAATCATCAATATAATTTTTATCGGAATATTTTTCGTTCGCAAAGGAATGCTGAATTGCAGACCAGTTCTTTTGCGCTGAAAATGCCGCTGTCATAACAGACGCTTCCGAAAAATACAGATTCGGCATTGCCGAGCCCCAATTCGCGATATAGGGCTTATCGGCAGGTGCGCCGCACGCAAGCTGCGAAATCATATTTTGCTTGTTTTTCGTCATCGAACCGTACTGCTCGAAGGACGAATCCTTGGTTATAAAATCGCTTGTACCGAACGGCGCCGCATTAAAGCTTTTTCCGACAATAAAATCCGTTTCGGCGCTTAATGCAGCACCTGCCGCCGTCATATTTCCCTGTTTGGGAGAATTAATCGTTATCATTATTTCGGAATTTTTCAGAACCGATTTCATTTCCGCGTAAAACGATTTTGCAAGTTTTTTCATAAACTCCGCCGCATCGGCTCTGCACTGATTTGAAACAAACCGATTATCGAGCTTTGTTCCGAGCTTAATATTCATAAGCTCAAGCTTTTCGTTATCCTGCTTATCATAAACGGATGTCCATGCCTTCGACAGCTTGGCATCGTTTTGATATTTTTCGGTCAAAAACTCGTTAAACAGCCTGTCAAGCTCATCTCTTTGCGCACCGTCCTTTGCGGCGTTTGCTCCGTATCCGCTGCCGTAATCAAAAACAGAGAGCGAATCGACAAGCTCGAGCATACAAACCGCCGGGTCCCGGCTCAGCGCCATGCCTGTGTACGGATTATTGCTGTTCATCAGGCTATTAAGAAAGTCTTTCTTTTTTTCAATAACAACTTTGTCAAAATATGTTCCGATTCCGTCGCTGTCACCCGAAAAAGCCGAAATATACGAATATACACCTTTTTCTTTGAGCTTGGAAACGAAATAATAAAGCCTATCCTTTTTCTGTTCGTCAAAGCCTTCTTCAATACGCGAAAATCTTATCAGGTTTATTCCGCAGTGCGCAATCCTTTCGGCTGCGCGGTCAGCCTCTGTTTTTTCGGGAAAAGCAGCTCCGCCGATAATATCCGCGCCCCAGAATTTTGCCGCCGTTCCGTCCCCGAATTTAAGCAGCTCGCCATCCGCCTTAACATATCCGTGTTTTCCTGCCGGTGCGTCCAAATACGATGAAAAATCAAGTGCGCTGCCAGAAACCCTTTTATCATCATGCTGCGTATAGGTGTACCAGCCGAAGGTCGAGGTTGTGATTGATTCCGAGCTGCTTGTTTTTGAAAGATAAGGTCCTTTATCCGTCAGCGTTATTGCCATTATCATAATATAAGCTCCGCCGCCGTCGGTTGAAAGCTTAAGGCTTTTCACCTTTTTTTCGGGATAGGGGTTATTCATCGCGAACAGATAAAGGCTTCTCATCGAGCCGTCGCCAAGGCTTGTTGACCAAACGGGGCGAACATAGTCGTACGAGCTTCTTCCCCAAAAATCGCAAATATGCACATTCTGAACAATGTCCATATACGCTTCCGTCCCATCCTCATAGACCCATGTGTATCTGCCGCATGTTCCCGAGCAGAACGGCGATGCCTGAACAAAATATGCGCCTGCCGTCACGCGGTTCACGGGCACCTCAACAGAAGTGGGAAGCCCCGTATCATTTTGCCCGCGCAGTCCGAGAACGGCTTTTCTTCCGTTTTTATCGGGATCGATAAAATCAAAAGGTACTCCGAGCATGACCTCTGATCCGAACTTGTCAAAATTTCTTAAATCGTTATCGCCCTGATCCGACCAGCCGCCCTTATGGTCACCGGGAACATCGTCCTTTATATCTCTGTTCACAAGCGACCTAAGGTCAATTTTATAAAACTTCTGACCGGTGCTTTGAATTTGTTTTTCGCTTAACATTCCGACATCGAGGTCAAATTTTTCGCTCGCGTTATCCGCAAAAGCAGTGAGCTGCACCAGCATGGCGCAAGCCGCCATCACGGCAATTATTTTCTTTTTCAAATAATTCAGCCCCCTATCAGAATGTTGTAAATCAAATCCCGTACTTCCGCATTCTCCGCCGCGGAAGCGTCTGCCGACACAGCGGCAAAGCCGCGTTCGTCCCATTTAACCGTCATTTTGGCGGCTTCGGCTGCGGCGCGCAGCGAAAAATATGTTCTGTCCCCGATTCTTTCAGCCGGGAGAAGCCCTGCGGCATTACCGCCGTTTTTGCTGACCGTTTTTTTGTTTAAATCAAAGATATATTCGTCCGTTCCTATCGTTCCGGTGCAAATCATTCCCGTGTCATCCCACGCAAGGCTGAAATTAAACAGGCTTGTCAGCATATCGGAAGAAATGTAAAGCGATGAGTTAAGGTTAAGCGCCTGCTTGCCGGAATACTTTTCATAAATGCTCTCCTTATTTCCGAACACAAATACATTATCGTTTCCGGCAGCAAGCGCAATTGTCTTTTCCGAAGCCGCCGCTGCGCGCTGCTGCGGTGTTACAGACGCATCTGTTTGCTCAAGCGAAAGAGCATATAGCGACAAGGGATCAAAGGTGTACGACAAAATCGCCGAATCGGATTCAAAACTCTGCTCCGTTACCGAAACTCTGTCGGGATTGTTATACTCCCACTGACTTCCCTTTCTGTACCAGTTATCAGCGCTTTTTACATCACCGTGTATTCTTCTCACGCTTTTAATCCGATAATTCCCGTTTTTAAAGCTGAATTTAACCGTCGTGGGCTCTTTTTCCGATCTGTTTGTGAAAATCACATTCAGATTGCTGTTCTTATCACGAATAACCGCTCCGGCAATATCGGATGATTGATTCTTAGAGAATGTTTCAAGCTCGGATTTAACCATTTCGCCCACGCCGAATCGTGCAAAGGTGTTTATCACATCACCAACCGCCGAGCGCGTATGCTTTCCGTTTTCATCACGGTATACAATTGTCCATACCGCGCTGTCAATGCTGTGGCACGTTGTTGCGATAACTGACGGGCGCAGAAGCAATCTCAGATAAAATTCAGATAATGCCGTTGCTCCCCATATTGTGTGCGGAAGGCAATAATCGTACGGCTTTTCCTTGTTATAGGTGTACACATTGGGCGCCGGCGCCTGCTCCGATATATAAATTTTTATCCTGTCCGAGCCTGTTATATCAATAATATCCTTTTCCATTCTGTCAAGCACCACATCCGCCCTGCGGACATATCCTGCCGGATAATAGTAATGAAATGCAAGCATTTCAATCTGCGAACCGAGCTCCTTAAGCACCGATCTGTGCCAATGCTCCCACCCATCACCGTTCGCATGTGCGGCAGTGTTCGCAAAGCATGTGATATTCGCATCCGGATCAATCGCGCGGATAACCGGAATGATTTTTTTGCAGTATTCTATGTATTCTTCAACCTTCCACCGCGGCTCCTCAGACCAGTCAAGCTCGTTTCCGAGCTCCCATGTGTAAACGTTTACGGGTTTTTCGATTCCGAGGCTTTTTCTGACGTTCGCCCAGTTTTCGCCGCCGTTATAGTTCACCGTGCCGTCACCGAGCAGAAATTCCGCAAGGTCGGCAATATTTTCAACGCTGTCCGTGCACATATTAACCGTGTAGCAGATTTTCGCATCGGGATTGACGCTGTAAATCGACTGAAGCCATTCAATAATTCCGGCATACACCTTATCCGTCAGCGTCCACATTGTTTGATTTTTTCTGCCTTCGAACGGTCCGAGCGCGTCTTTCCATATAAAATTCTGTGAGGAGCAGCCCGCCATTCTGCCGAAGGTAAACGTATCTTGCCATGCGTCTTTAAAGGTTGGGCTGAGAATAATTCCGTCCTCCGTGCTGTCAAGGTAATTGTCATTGACTCCCACGCTCCACTCACAGTTAATGCCGTAAAGCTCGGGGTCGGCGATGCGAATCACTTCATTTTCGTCAATCGCCATATTCACCGAAACAGCCGCCGCATTGGGCATAAACGGAAGCGCAAGCCCTGCCGCAAGTATTAACGATGTAATTGCTTTTTTTACCATGGTAATATCCTTTCCGAAGCTGCGGCAAAATGAAATTTCATTTTGCCGCAGCCACCGATAGATTAATAAATCACACAAGCCGAAAGCGGCTTCATGCTTTGTTTGTCGGTTATGATAACCTTAACATCATATTTTTCCGCGGTGTAGTCCGCAATGCCCGGTATTTCAAGGCTTATTCTTCCGTTTTTGTATGCCGCAGTGTTCCAAAGCTTAACGGCGCTCATTGCCTTGAGCTCGCCGGACTGCTTGTCATAAGCTGCCGCAACGCACATAGCGTTTGTTATATTCGCGTCCGCGCTCTGCGCGTCAACCGAAAGCGCAAGCTTTTCTCCGTCGAACCGTGCGGAATTAAGCTTTATTTCGCTCTTTAATGTCATTTCTTTTGTTCTTGTGCCTGTGATTTTAACGTTGTCAATTTTAACTGCTGAATTGTACGCGAAGAAACCGATTCTGCCCGATGTGAGCGTTGTTGTGTCGTCAACAGTCCAATTGTTTTTCTTAACACCGTTGATGTAGATGTCGGGCGTGCTTGTGTCACTGTTCGAAACGATTTTAAGGTTAACCGTTCCGCCGTCCGTAATGCTTTGTTCGCCCTCTGCCGGGTCTATTGAGTAGTCCGTAAGCTTATCGCCGTTTCGTCCGACATACACTCTGTGGTTTGTACTTGTAACATCGGTAAACAGGCTTACATGGCTTCCGGCAGCCGTTCCGTCGGCATTTACTGCCGCCATATATGCAATACCCGCCTTGCTGTTGTTGGGATTACCGCCGATCGAGCCTGCCTTTGTTATATCGGCTTCAAATGTAAGACCCTTTCTCTGAACATCGTCAAGGTCAAGCAGCAGGTATCCGCCCCTATACCATTCTTCGCTTTTAAGCACAAGTGCACCGCCCTGTACCTTCGCCGATACCTTGCCCGACCAGCCTGCATCATAATCGTATACCGTCCAGCCTGACGGAAGAGTTCCGTCCGCAAGAGTGTCAAAGCTTTCTTCATATACAAAGGTTTCCGCAACGGCTGCGGCAATCTTTGCCTTGAGCGTTGCAATCACCTTTCCGCCGTACTCAACCGTGATTGTGCAGTCAGTTCCGTCAACCGCGGGTGTGATTGTTGCGTCCGCTGTAACATCGGTTTTTGTTCCGTCCGCTGCAGTTTCCATTACCTTAACTGCATTAACTGCCGCCTGTGCGCTTTCAAATTCGTTTGTTCCGGTGGTAAATTCAGCAGCATATGTGCTTTCATCAACAAGCGTTTCATATTTTTTACCTGTGATAACGATATTGTCATACGTCGCGTTCGCAACTCTGCCCATCAGTCCTATTGCGCCGATGTTGCCCGTTGTTCCCGTAAGTGGATAATAATTTTCTTTACATTCCGTTCCGTCAATGAATACCGAGGGCGAGCTGTTGCCGCTGAACACAAGCTTCAGTCTGACTGTCTTATTTGTTACGTTATATTCTGTTGACGAGCCGAGTACCGAAGCCGTTGACGCAGTAGCCGGATTTTCTATGCCTGTTTCCCTGAACTCTACCTGCGGCCACCATGTAAGAATACCTGCCGAGCCGATATAGCCGTCGGCTTTCATATAACCGAAGCCGTACTGATTTCTTGTGCCGTAGCTTCTCGCGGATGCATCGTACGAATTAAGTGTCACATCACCCTCAATCACAAGTCCGTCACGCAGAACCTTTTCAAGCCCCGGAATCAGAACGCCGCACTGACTGTACCACTCCTTCATATCCAGAACAAGCTTTCCGTCCTTAACCGAAGCAGTTGCATCATTATATGTTTTCCATCCTGCCGGAAGCGTTCCGTCAGTGATATCGTCAAAGTTTTCTTCATATCTGAAATCGACAAGCTTTTCAACAACCTTGTCGGATTCAACCGAGGTTGTTCTCATTCCCGTTATTTTAACGTTATCAAACTTAATCTTTGCAGCTACGGCAAACAGACCGACATCACCGCTGTTCTGCGCTGTGCCCGTAAGATTGTAGTATGTGTATTTTTTGCCGTTCACATAAATGTCGGGGCTTGTTGTTCCCGTGAACACAAGCTTTATTTTTGAGGTTGTTCCGAGCGCTTGGAAACCGTCTTCCATTCCGTTCGCCGTCGGTTTTTCGTTCTGCCCGGATTCGGTAAATTCGCCCTGATTCCAGAATGTAAGCCTGCCCGCAGTGCTGAGGTTTTCACCGTCTGCCATGTAAGCAAAGCCGCCCTTGTTTCTGCTGCCGGCATTTCTCGCATCTTCATCTTGCGCAATTGCCGTAACGTCGGCCTCCATTGTGAGTCCGGCTCTGTTTACGTTGGGAATATTGCCGATTCTTACCCAGCCCGGTTTTGACCAATCTCTGCTTTCGATTATAAGCGCGCCGTCCTCAACGCCGGCAATCACGCCGCCGTTCATTACTTCCCAGCCTTCGGGGAGCTTTCCGTTTTCCACATTGTCGAAATTTTCCGTGTATGTAAAGTTTTTTTCAATATCCGTCATCGAAACGGGTGTTTCGCTGTAGTTTGAAATGCAAGCATTGTCCACGGAGCAGTTCACATCGTTGAAAAGGAAGCCTGTGTAGCCGGTGCTGTTCTTAAGTCCGCCGCTGCGGCTGTAAGCCCTTTCGCCGTTAATATAAAGCTCAACCGTTCCATCTGTGGAAGCGTCAACCGTGATATGTGCGCTGTAGCCTGCCGCAAGTCCGCTTGTGACTGCCGTTGCGATGCTTGCTCCGTCTATTCCGCCTGTGTATACAACCTCATCTGCCGCACTGCCCCGGAAGCGAATCATATTTCCGTTTTGCAGCACGCCGCCGCTTGCATCGGCATTAAGGATTATGCCAAGCATTGCTTCGTCAAAATTAACGGCGTCAACCGTTATATCGGCTTCATATCTGAATGCTGCCGATGTGTTGTTAAACGGAAGGTACGCATAGTTATTTGTAAGCGTCATTTCGTCGCCGCTGTAAAGCACAAGCTTTCCGTTTTCGGCTGCAGCTGTGCCCGTTCCCTCAACCTCAAGCTCCGAAGCTGTTGAAAAATCATTGCTGTAGAGCACTGTTTTTTCCGCGCTTGCCGTCTTTTCGAGCGTAACCGCGCACACGGAGTATGCCGGCAGCGTGTACGACGAAACAGCCGCACCGTTTGAATAATATTTGTTTATCGCTATCTTGTTTTCAGTGTTTGTTATGTCTGCTTCAAGACTGTCTGCGCTGATTCTTGTTTCCTTAACGATTCTGTACTTTGAGTTGTCGCTGAACGATATGTCAACGTTTGCGGCATCGGCAGCCTTATTCGACATAATAAGGTTAATTCTGCCGTCCTCGGTACGGATTGCAACGCCTGTTGCGCCGCTGCTTCTTTTGTCTTTCTCAAAGCCTGTAAAGGTCGATTCCAAAATATCGCCCACACCGTACTCCGTAAACATTTTAAGAAGATTGCCTATGGCATTGAGCTGCATTTTGCCCGTTGCCGAATCATAAACAACGTTCTGCCAGTGTGAGGAATAAATTCCGTGATAGGTTGCGCTTTCGATTCCCGTATGATATGTCATTCTCGAAAGCATATCCGCCGTTTGAAGTACACCCTCCATATTATGAGGATTGGTTGTTTGATCGCCGTATGTGTAAACCGACTCGGCATATTCGGAAAGGAAAATCTTTATGCGGTTTGCGCCTGCCGAAGCGGCAATATCGGACTCAACAGCGCCGATAACCTTATCCATTACCTCATTCAAATAATGAGAATAGTATGCATGAACGGCTATATAATCTATCTCGCCGGCAAACTCGGCATCGGCAAGGATTGCTTTGTGCCATTCGCGCCAGTCGGAGGGGTCGTTTCGAGCAACTCCGTTATATGCCGCCGTGTTTGCATGCGCCGCGAAACGCGCATCGGGCTGAACCGCCTTTATGGCAGCGATAAACTCCTTGCACTTTGCGATATATGTTTCAACCGTAATTGCGCCGTCACCCCAGTCGAGCTCATTTCCAAGCTCGTAAAGGCGAACGTTAACCGGGGCGGCATGCCCCATAGCGGCGCGCTTTGCACCCCATTCGCTGCTCGCGCTGCCCGTGAGGAACTGCGCAAAATCAGCAGCGTCCTGTGCGGAGTCTGTCGTCATATTAAGAGTGACGGTAAACGCAGCGTCCTTGTTAATTGTTTCGTGCAGGTTAATCTTTTCAATAGGGCCTGCCTTAACGATTCCCGTCTGATTCCAAAGCGTCTGATTCTCTCTTTCGGAAAGAGTGCCGATTGCTTTCTTCCATTCGAAAATTTTTGAGGCGCCCTCGCCAAGCCGCACAAGCGGAATCTTGTATTCGTTGAACGCCTTTACCATATTGGGATTGGGCGAGGTGTCCCCCGCTTCATAATCCTTAATCGACATGTCATCAATCGAATAATCCGTGCTTATTCCGTACATATCCCCCGTTGTTGTTTTCACAACGCTTGATGTGTCGATAACCATTGTTGCGTTGCTTTCGGCTCTTGCCGCCGTGAACGACCCAAGAAGCATACAGCCCGCAACAACGGCTGACATAACTTTTCTCGTTTTCATTTTTTAACCCCCATTATTTTTAATTTTTATATTACTTATCTGTGACTGTCTGCGGAGGCGCCGCGGCACGGAATGCAGATATTGTGTCAAGGCAGTAGATTACCGCGCTGTCCGCTCCGGAAACATTCGAGATATCAATATCACCGTTTATCGTTCCCCCCGGGTCAGCCGTCATTCGCTTGTACAGCACTCCGTTCGGAAGAATTTTATTTTCCGAATACAAAACCGCAAGCACTGTCACAAAACCGCTCTCGGAGGAATTGTTTTTCAGCTTGAAGGTTATCGCGTCCGAAGCGATTTTCGCACCGCTCAGCGTGAACGCGTCCTTTGATTTAAACTCCGTTTCGCAGTCAGCAGTAAGTCCGCTTTCGCTCATCACTCCACTGATTTTCACCGTGTAATATTCCGACGGCGAAAGAATCGGAAGCTGCAGTTTTACCGTTGTTGAATTAATCACCGACACGGCGGTATTCTCAACAAGATCCCCGTTAAGATACACCTTAATAGTATCATTGTTAACAGTATCACGGTTAAGAAGCGAGCTGAAGGTTATCGGCATAATGCCCTTTCCGTTTATGTCGGCGGTAGCGGTTGTTTTTATCACACCGCTGAAAATCACCTGCTTTATCGAAATGTTGTCAATCTGCACTTCGGACGATGCGTTTGCACCGGAAGCAACCTTTGTGTAGTACTCAACACCGGTTATGCCGGTAAAATCGTAATCGATGTTCATCGGCAGCTCGCTGACAACGGCATCGCCCGACTGTACCTCCTTAACCGTAAGCCTGCACGCAGCCGAAGCATCGCCCGCGTCCATAAAAAGCGACACTCTGTAGAACACGTTTTTCGAATACTGCCCGATTTCCTCTCCGCCGAACATTATTTTACCGTCCGGTAAAAATTCAATAACCGGGGTTATGCCCGTTCTTCCGCAGTCGTGCCCGGGATAAGCCAAAAGCGGCATTTCGGCAAATTTGTTTTTTGTGAGCGAAAGGTATGCCGCGCCCTTGTCCGCCATATTGCCGATTTTAATATCGCTTTCCCACAGCACCGGCTTTGAAAAGTCGATTTCGTCATAGCCGTACCAGCACGATGCGTCAACATAATTATTGCTCGGTGCGCTCAGGTTAAGCACCTTCCCCGTTCCCGATTTGACAACGGCAACGCGCCTGTTATATTTGTTAAACTCTGATGAAATTCCCTGTCCGCCGGCAAGGTAGAGCATCGGGTGCGAATAAAAGCCGTGCCACCCGTTGTTAAGACCTCCGCGCACGGCAATTGCCTCCGTGTCGCTTGTCTGCGCATAGGTTACGATGTTTTCGGCGGCGTTGCCCTCATAAACCTCGTCCCCGGTATAAATACCGCCGGGAGCATTTATAATATACTCGTTTGTGAGCGTTTCTTCCGCCAAGCCCGGGTATGACACCTTAAGCGACCCCGTATTGTATTTCTCCGTAAGACTGTATTTTTCAAAATCCTCCGCCGTGATTATGCTGTCATCCGCCGATGATGCCGACGGGAAAGCAAGAACGGCGAGCATTGTCAAAAGAATCAGTTTTTTCATTGCCGCTTCTCCTCCTTTCTCAGCCTTTAACGGCGCCTGCCGAAAGACCCGACACAAAATATCTGTTTCCGATTGCATATGCAACCAGCACCGGAATCAGCGCAATGGTTGTTCCCGCAAACACAAGGTTATAGCTTGCAGCCGATTCGCCCGATTTGCTCAGCGCGATAACGCCGACAATCAGCGGACGTTGCTTCGGATCGCCGAGCGTGTAAATCATCGGCATAAGATAATCGTTCCACGACCCCTGAAATGCAAGCACACCAATCGTTGCCATTATCGGCTTTAAAAGCGGAAGCACTATTCTGAAAAATATTCCGGAAAAGCCGCAGCCGTCAATTTCGGCAGCTTCCTCTATTCCGAACGGAAGCGAATACACATAACTGCGCACAAGATAAATATTTACAATACTCACTCCGAAAATCTTCGTAAGCATAAGCCCCGGAAGCGATTTCGGAACGTGAAGAAAATTCAGAATTTTCAGCGTCGGATAAATCGTCACGCTGCCCATGCTGAAAAACATCAGAAGCGAAAACGCGGCAAGCCAAAAGCTTTTTCCCCTGAATTCCCCTCTTGCGAACACATAGCCCCCGAGCGCGGAGGAAAGTATTGTAAACGCAACAACAACAATCGTGTAATATGTGCTGTTAAAGGTCATCCGCTTTACATCGAATGTTTCGGAATGAAGCGCGTCGATATAATTCTGAAATGTCGGATGCGTCGGAAATATTGCCGCAGGATTCGCCATTATTTCTGCATTCGTTTTGAATGAAGCGAATATTGTGTATATAAGCGGAAACACAGTCACCAAAAGCACTGCCGTCAGCACAAGATGCGTCAGTATGTCCGCAAGCCTTTTTCCTTTACTCATATCGCTTCTCTCCTTAATAAACGTCTTTCAGCTTATTGCTGAGCTTCATATATGAAAGTGTAATCGCCGACAGCATGATTCCCGTTACAAGCGACATTGCGCAGCCGTAGCCTACATTAACCTGCCCGTTCGTTATTCCCGGAGCATAGTTATTGAATATGTAAGCATTCACCGTGTATGTCATGCCTCCCGGGGCGCCGTTCGTCAGCACAAGAACCATTTCGCTTGTTCCGAGCGTTCCGATAAGCGACAGCATAAGAATAATCTGAAGCGTCGGCGCTATCATCGGAAGCGTTATCCTGAAAAACGTCTGCACGGGCGTTGCCCCGTCAAGGCGTGCCGACTCGTAAACATCATCGGGCACGTTGGCAAGCGCCGCTATAAAGTAAAGAACGTTTACACCGAAGCTTTTCCATATATCAGCAATTGTTATTACCCACATTGCCTTGAGCTTTGTTCCGAACCAGTCGATCGGAACGTTCATCAGCCCAAGCTTTTGCAGCGTGGCATTAAACACGCCGAAGAACCCGAAAATGTTTGAAAAAACAAGCGCTACCAAAGCCGTGCTTATAACATGAGGAAGATAGTAAACCGCGCGGTAAACGCCTGCGCCCCTTATCTTTCTTGAAAGCAGCACTGCAAGAATCAGCGCAAGCGGCAGCTCAATCGGCATTTTCATCACTGCAAACAGCAGCGTTGTTCCGACAGAGCGCCAGTACGACGCGTCTTTAAACAGAAGCTGAAAGTTTTCCCAGCCGACAAAACGGGTTTTCATTGTGTCATAATATGTCCATGACAGCGATATCGCCCATATCATCGGAATTATCGAGAACACAAGAAATCCGATTATCTGTGGCGCAAGCATCAGATAACACGTCCGCTCCTTCTGCCTGAACTTTCTGTCATAAACCATTTTGCCGGTTTTCACCGAAATTCCCCCATTCATTAAAAAGCCTACTTTCTTTCAATATTCCAATCAGGCTTAATAAGAGCATTAAAATCCTTATCGGGATTATTTTTGTAATATTTCTTCATTCCGATATTTGTTCTCTTTGTCAAATCCGCAAGAGCGTCGTCAACGCTGACCTTTCCCGTCCAGACATCTTCCAAAAATACATCCTTCGCGCCCTTTTCGCCTGTCATCTCGGTGCTTGCGCTTCGATACCCGGCCGTGCTGATTGACACAAGATCGGAAAATTCCTTCCATCCCTTAAGACCCTTTTTCGGTTCAATACCTTTTGTAACGGACGGATCGAAGCATATCGTCATGCCTTCCTTATACAGCGTCCGCGCCAAATCTTTTCCATACACAAACTTAAGAAGCTCAAGAGCCGTTTCATCGCCGATCTTTTCCACCGTCTTTTTGCTGATTGCCGCCCAGCCGCCTTTTCCCATGTGCTGAAGATACTTATGATTTTTGTCAGCAACCGGATAAGGAGCCACACCCCAGTCGCATTTTGCCGGGAACTGACTGTTAAACACGCCGACATCAAACGAGCCGGCAAATTTCATGCCGATATTCTTTTCCGCAAAATATGCGCGCGCCATATCGTTATCAAGCGATTCCGAACCGGGGAAGTAGCTGCCGTCCTTTTTGATTCCGACATACATATCCATAACAGGCTTATAGCAGCTGTAGTCATATTCTCCCGTCACACAGTCAAATTCCGTTTTTCCGCATGAACCGATGACAAGCTGACCGATGTCAACGGAGAAAAATGCGCCCCATTTCATCGGCATTATGATGCCGTAATCCTGCTTTGACGGGTCTGTCATTTTCTTTGCATATTCGCGCACCTCATCAAAGGTCTCGGGGGGAGTGGGTTCGCCGTTTTCATCAACTATCCCGTACTTTTTAAACATATCCTTGTTATATACAAGTCCGAAAGTATTAACGCCGTACGGCAGACAGTATATCTTGCCGTCGTCACCTTTAAACTCGGGACCGTCATAATCCTCCGGTTTATATGTACTGTCAATCCACTCTTTTCCGCCTTTTATGTCATCAATGGCCATGATATTGCCTGCCGTGCGATTCTTCTCGATAAGCACCGAGGTGAAAAGATCGGGGCCCTGATCCGATGCAAACGCCATCTCCGTTGCCTGCTGAATGTCTCCCTCTTTAACTGTGTATACTATTTCAACGCCGAGCTTCTTGCCTTTCTTCTCATTCCAATCCTTTACGGCGTCGAGCATCACATTTTTACTGTGCGAGTCCGGCGTCCAGTACTCAATCTTTTTCAGCGCTTCCTTTTTCTCCCCTCCGCAGCCGGAAAGGACCGAAATCAAAAGCCCTCCGGTGATAAGAGCTGCGACCGTTCTCTTGACAATTTTCATAAAAAACCCTCCGTCTTTTCATTGATTTGTGTTAATTATAACAAATAAACGCCCGATTTTCAATATGACAGATTGTCAACAAAAATGTTGATGAATTATCATCATCTGCCGTTTTTGCTCAATGCCGCTTGACATTAATATTTTTTTGAATTATAATCGTAAAAGCAGATATATCTTATTTATGTTTTTGATTGGAGTATGCAATGCTGTACATTTCATTTGTGATTCTGATCTCGGCAATCTTTATTTTCACATTAAATATAACGGGAAAGCAGCTGAAATTTGTTATCCTTGCCTGCCTGGGCATAATACTGCTGATGATTTCCTCAATACTCTGCTCATTCCGAATGTCGGGGGTTTACGGCAGCGCCGCATTTTCAAATTTTCGAATTATATACAAGTTTGCGGAATATCTGAAGCTTTCTTACGGAAATATCTACAAAATTGCCCTTGCCGGAAGCTTTTGCATATACTGCTCCGTTCTCTCCGTTTCTCTTTCACTGATGCATTTTCAGAAAAAGACAGCGGCATTTCTTTTTCTCATCCCTTTGTATGTGTATCTTTTTATAAACGACCCCGATTTTTTATTCGGGCTTTATCTGCTTTCCGCAAAGGAGGATATTTCCCTTTACAACGGACTTATTGACCTTTACAATATTGTTTTGACTGCTGTTTATTTCTTTCTTCCGATAGTATGCATATTCAGGTATTATACAAGTACCGAGTTTGTTATAAAGAAGCGGAACGCCATTCTTCAGTTTATATATTTAACCGTTTCATATCTGCTGATTTTCATGCTTAATTCAGTCGGACTGATTCATTTTCTTCAGCGGACAAACGTGCTCATAGTGCGCCATTCCGACAGCGCGATATCGCGTTTTGCAACGCTTGCGATTTCATGCTCCGGAGCGGTTATGATACTTACCATAGTATTTTTAACCTACAAAACTTCAAAATTTCAGAAGCCCTCAACGTCTTACATTATTAAAAATACCAATCTGATTGATAAAAACCTGAGAATGATTCTTCACACCTATAAAAACAGCTTTTTTGCAATCAACAATAAAATAAAGCTGCTCAAAGCGCTGAATGAGAATTATTCCGACAACGCAAAAGCAATTATCGATTCAATTGAGGACTTTTCGCTCAATGAGCTTAATGAAATTTCCGACCGTATCAATTCACTTAAAAACGTTAATCCCCTTTACAAGCCTGTTGACCTTGTAAAATGCGCCGATAATGCAACAGAGCGCCTTTATATCCCCGAGGGAATTTCACTTATCAAGGATTATCAGTCAGAAAAAGCCATGCTCTTTTCCGAAGAAAAAAGTATGACCGAAATGATTTTTAATCTCCTGCAAAACTCAATTGAAGCCTTTAATGTTATACAGGCGGAGGAAAACTCAACCATTAAAATCAAAATTGCGGCAGAGTATGACTGGGTGCTGCTTGAGGTTACCGATAACGGCTGCGGCATAAGCAGCAAGGAAAGAAAGAGCATTTTCACGCCGCTGATGTCTTCGAAGCGCGGCAGAGATAATTTTGGAATAGGGCTGCATTATGTAAAAAAAACGGTTGAGGCGCATAAGGGTTATATCTATCTTGACAGCGTTAAGGGCAGCTATACAACCTTTCAGATATATCTGCCGACTGCAATTGAAGAAAAAAACGGGAGGGCATTAAAATGGAAACCGATAAAATAAGGATTCTGATTTGCGATGATATGCCTTTTATCGCAGAGAGCACCAAAAGCATACTTGAAGCAAACGTTGACCTTGAGGTTATTGCGATTACTTCAAGCGGCAAGGAGTGCATTGAAGCGGCGCTGAGGCTTTCACCGGATATTATTTTGCTTGATATTCAAATGAGCCTTCACGATGAGGGAATAATCACGCTTGAAAAGCTCAAGCAGATTAATCCCGATATAAAAATAATAATGTGCACAATTCACAGCGAGGACGAATTTATTATGAGAAGCTTTGTCTTGGGCGCAAGCGGCTATCTCGTTAAAACCGACCCGACGGAAACCATTGTCGCCACAATCAGGGATGTTTACAATAACAACGTTTCGCTGAATGCAAATATTGCAAGAACCATTTTGTCCAACTGCATTGCCATTAAAAGCGAGCAAAGCGGAATATCCAAGCTGCTTGACACGGTTGCAACACTTACCATATCGGAATATGAAATATTAAAACTCATATATGCCGGAAAAAGCTATATGGCAATCGCCGATGAGCGTTATGTTGAAGAATCGACAATCCGCTCGCAGGTAAATAAAATCCTCAAAAAGTTTGAGTATAAAAACATGAAGCAGCTTATTAAGTATCTTAAAACATTAAATATTTTCGAATAAGGAGAAGCAGCGAAAAGCGGCAACGGCAAAATGGAATCGCATTTTGCCGCTGCCGCTTTGTTTTATTATTCTGTTTTCAAAAGCACTGCAACGCCGGAGTTCGGCACGGAAAAGCTGTTTATGCCGCTTCTGATAATGGTTTTGAATTTACCGCAAACACTTCCCGTGCAGTCATACATAGTACATTCCGCACCGTAATCGGGCGCGGAGCTGTTTATATAAAGCTCCTTGTCCCATGACCCGTTGATAAAAACAAGCTTGTCATACTGTTTATCAACATCAAGGCAGTTTTTCACATAGGAAGCCGCAAGCATTATTCCGCCTTTTTCCGCCGATGCGATGCTGTACCCTGCCTCGGGATTTTTTGCCGAAAGCTTACCGTCAAGCAGGCAATCGCTGTTATCATTCCACAGCTTAAGGAAAAATTTCAGCATATCCCTATGGCTTTGCGGAAGCTTCTCTATCAGAACGGAAATCTGCGGAACCGCGAAAAACACATTGATAAGCTGAAGCGCCGCAGATTCGGGAGAATCCGAATAATTCCACATGAGCATGTCGGAATGAACCGCGCATTTTCCCGATGTGAGCCGCAAATCGAATATGCCTGCGCGGTTTTTAAGCGCGTCGAGCGGGCAGTCGGCAACGCGCAGCATATTTCCGTACCCGCACATAATCGGACCTGTGTACGGCTGGCGAAATTCAAGCATAATGTCAGGCTTGATTGCAGTGAGCCTGCTTTTAACCTCGGAAAGAAGCGCGCAGATTGCGTCCTCAAGTGATTCAAAATCCATTTTTTCATTTGGGGTACTGCTTTCGGGCGTCAGCTTGAAATTATTGATAAAATCAAGCTTTAGACCGTCAAGCCCCCAGTTTTTCACTGCCGATTCATATAATCCGATGATATAACCGCGTACCTCGGGATAACGGGGGTCAAGCACGCACCATGGGTGCTTGTCATCATATTCGTCCAAAAACATATTGCTGAATTTGTCCCATGCTTTTGAAAATCTGCCCACAAACGGAACCGAATACCACATCATATATTTCATTCCGAGCGCGTGCACATCGTCAACAAGCTTTTTCATATCGGCAATCTTTACGCTTTGCCAGTCGCCGCAGTGACTGTAGCCGCGGCTTGAATCGTCGGTCTGCCAGCCGTCATCCATAATAACGGTTTCCATTCCCAGCTGCTTTGCAAGCTTAAGCTCGTTCACAATTGTTTCATGGTCAACATTCTGGTGGTACGCATACCACGTTGAGTACATGGGCTTTTTTGTATTTTCGGGCGGATTTTCGCCGTTTCCGTACTCCGACCACTGTTCACGCGCAGCCGCAACGGCTTTTTCTAAAGGAATGTGCCTTGTGTCAATCAAAAGCGTTGCTTCGTATTTTTTAATTGCGCTTACTCTCTCGGTAAAAAGAGAAAGTCTGTATGAAATTTCCGCTGTTTCTTCTATTATGCCCGTTGCAATTTCCATCGGTGTCAGGCAATCTGACACGGAAACCGTTACGGCATTTTTTCCGTCAAGCGAAAGGTGCGACTGCACGGGCATTCCCCCCGCCGAGCGTGAAATATTTTTTATCGGCATCCAGTTCGGGTTCAGAGTTCTTTCCGACCACAACGCCGGATTCCACTGTGAGAAAACGTTTCTGCACGGCGCTGTCCATCGGATTACAACCGTTTCGGGCACAATTTTCTGTTTGAAATCAAGCTCAATTCTGAATTTGATTTTTTCCGAAGTCTGCTCTGCTGCGGAAATTTTCAAGTCGTACTTACATTCAGATTTAAAGGTTATACCCCCTGTTTTAAATTCCATATTGTTTTCCCCTTTCATCCGCAAAATACTGTTCCGACGCTCCAGCCGCTTATGCTCGGGAGCTTAAGAATGAAATCGCTTCCTTTTCTTGTATATTCAAGCTTCGCGGTTTCGGCATACTGCGACATAAAACGAAAATCCGCCGTTTTCGGATTTCGCACCGTCAGCTCAAAAGCTCCGCTTTCGCCGATTGTGCAGTTCACAACCGACACGCAAACCGTTTTTCCGTCCATATCCGTGCGCGGCAAAAGCATTGCCTGCATCGGTTCGTCAATTCTTGCGGCAAGCGAATTTCCCGAAATATAATCCGCGGCATTAAGCAGCTGATTCCGTTTTGCGCTGCTTATGACATTTCTCCAAAGCGTGTACGCAAAAACAGCCCACTTTGCCCCTCCCGAAAGAGTTGTGACAACGCTTGCCGCCTTGCCGACCGCCGCTTCATTTCTGTCCTCCTCAAGGCTGCTTTCATAATACGACAAAACCTCCGTTTTACCGGAAAAACTGTCAATGTAATAGCTGTTGTCCTTTCCCGGTGCATATGAATTTGACTGCCATTCACGAAGCCTCGGCGGATTAACGGGATGATTTGTCATAACCTCTTTCAGCTTCCCTGCTTCTCCGGCAGTCAGATGATGAGCCGACATACCAAGCCTCACACCCCTTTTTTCAAGCACATCAACCGTTTCACCGTCGGTAATAACATTATGATTAAGCAGAAAATCAAGCTCTTCATCCGATGCTATGCGCGCAACATCCGCTTGCAGCAAAAATATTTCGGAATCATTGTCGGAATAGAAAATCGGAATACCGTCGCGCACCATATTATCGGTGCAGCTGTAATAAAGCCCGTCCAAATCACGAAGCGTGCTCTCCGGCGCAAGCTCCTTTTTCCACTCGAATTTTGACATATACAGACCGATGCCGCACGGGCGCGTGTTTTTATTATACTGTGCCAGCGTTTCCCAATACCGGCGCTGTTCGGAAAAAAGCCGAAATGCCTTTGCATACCATGAGATCGGTTCGACATTGTTTTTTGCCATTGAATAGCTCATATCCGTGTTTCCGCATGCAAAATACAGGCTTGTTTCAAAGGCGGTTGATGCCGGTGATTTTCCGAACGACACATAAGGAATATTCTCAATTTCGGGACATTTGCACTGCACATAATCGGGGAGCAAATAGTTCTGAAAATTGATTGACATTGCCTTATTTATAAACTCAACGGGGTTGTGCCCGTCATATACCCCTCCGCCCGGACGCGACTTCGGATTCTTTCCCGTGCTTTCCCGAAGCGCGTCAAACAAAAAGCCTATTCCGTGCCCGATATATGCTCCGCAAACCGTTATCTGCAATCCGACGGTTGTATCGGGAGAGAATTGCTTTACGGTTTTTCCTATCATATATGTAAAATCATACAATCCCTCACGGACAAAGCTTATCCACCGCTCGCGCCAGACAAGGTCGCCGTGAAGAATTTCCGAAACGAGCTTTTCCCTGCTCAGGTTACTGTTATATTTCTCATTAAAAAGGCTCAGGCAGCTGTCGCAGAAGCACCCGTGCGTCAGCGGCGGATGGTGCTGCGCGCGCAAATCATCGTCAATCCAAAGCGTGTCGGGCTGAACAGGCATGTAGTATTCAAGCTCTTTTTTAACATACGCTTTCACATTCTCACCGCGCCAGCAAAAGCTGTACCCGGCAGCCGTGCCGTCCGGACCGACCATTTTTTCGTAGGGTGAATTTTCATATACCATTCCCGAACAGTCACGCTGCTTTGCGCCGTGCCCCAAGGTGTTTGAAAGCTGCAGGGAAATGTTCAAGTCCTTTGCCCTTATTTTTTCCGCATATCCGCACAAAACCTGTGCATAACGTTTATGTTCCTCAAGCTTCGGAAATCCGTACTTCGTGGAAAGCCAGATATTGTCGCAGCTGCCTGAGTGCTTAAGCATTTCATCGACATATTTCAGCATTTCGTCCTCTATTATTGCAGCATTGAATCTCTGCATCAGCTCCATGATAAATCCCCCTTTTATATTCCATAGCTGCGGATTATCCGCGCCAGATTTTCAGCCATAACCGGGATCGCGGTGCAGCTCGGATGAATGAGATCCGCCGAAAGCCCCGTCGCTGCTGCCAGGACATCAAGCCCGTTAATATATACGGTGTTTTTTAAGTTTAGCTTTGCAAGCGTTTCGCGCATAATGCTTCGGAACATTTCCGCGCGGCCGTTCTGCACAAAATCCGAATGTGTGTAAAAAATATCAATACAAAAAACCTTTTTGTCGGGGTGACTTTCGGCAACCTTTTCAATGAAATATGTTATCCGCTCTCTGTAATCCCCGGGTTCAATATTCAGCACATTTATCCCCATTTCAAGCGTTGCAAAATCCCAGTCGTTTCTTTCCGCAATGTAGTCCGCCATGCATTTTTCAAGCCTTGCCGAGCCTGCAAAGCCGAGGTTGATAAGCTCCGCGCCGAGCAGTTCAGCCGTTCTGTTCGGGTATGT
>OGMF01000981.1_pt1 | contig 29954 bp, 26 predicted proteins | sample 1572921 | NCBI WGS metagenome assembly OGMF01 (sample SAMEA2581919, study PRJEB24529) | metagenome | biome: Human gut stool | place: China | collected 2011 | reverse complement strand
TATAAAAATAGTACTTATGAATATGAATATTTTGATGATGAAAATAAAATCTCTTTTTACATTTTAAACATATTTTTACTTGAAAAGTGTTAAAAAAAACAAATGTGCAGGAGTTATGAAAAACAATGGAAAGGATGTGAATTATGCTAGATAAAAATTTTAAAGATATTATTAGTAATATTAAAGAAGAAATTATAAATACGCAAATTAAAACTATGCAAGAAGTTAATAGTAATTTAATTATGTTGTATTTTAAATTAGGAAAAATCGTTTCAGAAAACAAACAATATGGAAATAATTTTACGAAGCAAGTGTCAATAGAACTTAAATTAACTTTTCCTAATATGAAAGGCCTTTCTGAAAGAAATATAAGGTCAATGAGATTATTCTATGAAGAATATGCTGATGATGAAAAATGGCAACAGCTTGTTGCCAAATTACCTTGGGGACATAATTTATTACTAATTGAAAAAATTAAAGAGAAGGATATTAGAAAAATATATGCCGAAAACACTATTAAAAATGGATGGAGTAGAAATGTACTTGCTATTCAAATTGAAACAAAATTTCATAAAAGAATAGGAAATAGTAACAATAATTTTAATGCAATGTTACCTCCAAAAGATAGTGATTTAGTGAATAATACCATAAAAGATCCATATATTTTTGATTTTATTACATTAAAAGAAGAATATAAGGAAAAAGAATTGGAAACCGCTTTAATAAATAAAATAAGAAATGTATTGCTAGAATTAGGAAAAGGCTTTAGTTTTGTCGGAAATCAATACAAAATTTCAGTTGATAATCAAGATTTTTATATTGATTTGCTATTTTATCATTTGGAACTTAGATGTTATGTAGTTGTTGAATTAAAAGCAAGCGAATTTAAACCAGAATATATAGGACAATTAGGATTTTATGTAACAGCAGTTAATGAAACAATAAAAAAAGAATGTGATGCACCTACGATTGGTTTATTATTATGTAGAGGGAAGGATAGGCTAACGGTAGATTGGTCTTTGAAATCTACCAATGTTCCTATAGGGGTTTCAACTTATGAATTGAAAGAACAACTACCAAAAGAATTAATGGATAAATTACCAACAGAAGAAGAAATAAATTTGTATTTGAATGTAGAAGATGAGTAACAAATGTACTGAAAACTTTTACTATTTAAGGATATATATTAGATAAAGAAAGAATGAAAAATGGCTCTATTATCGATAAGGATTATTTTGAAAAATTATTAGAAGAAATCGATAAATAACACTTATATCAAAGTGATAGAGTAAATCAACTAAAAATTATAAAGTTTAAAAATATTTATAAGTAAAATAAGATAAAATTTATTAGAAAGGTTATAATGATATTATGATTATTAATTATTCAGATCAAACTATTATAAAAAATAAAAAATCTATATTTTTGGCTGGCCCAACACCAAGAGATGAAAAGACAAAATCATGGAGAACTACTGCTTGTGAAAGATTAAATGAGTTAGGTTTTGATGGCGTAGTTTATGTTCCTGAATATTCGACCTGGAAACCAAAAGCGGATTATGGGGATCAGGCAATGTGGGAAAGAGAAGCATTGACAGAATCAACAGTTATTATGTTTTGGATTCCTAGAAGTTTACCTGATATGTGTGCTTTTACTACAAATGTGGAATTTGGATATTGGTTACATTCAGGTAAAGTAATATATGGCAGACCAGATAATGCTGCAAAGATAAAGTATCTTGATTGGTTATATCAAATGGATTATAATAAAGTTCCGATAAATAATCTAGAAGAATTGTTAAAGGAATCAATAATATTGGCAGACAAATTATATGATGAAAAAAATACTGAAATATTACCGCTAAGTAAAAGAAAAATTTTAGAAAGAAAGTGAAGATAATGAATAACGAAAACAAAGCAAATATAAACTGGTATCCAGGTCATATGGCTAAGACTAAACGTGAAATTATTGAAAAACTTAACTTAATAGATGTTGTTTATGAGGTTATTGATGCTAGAATGCCATTGTCATCTAAAATAGTTGATATAGATGATTTAATTAAAGATAAGCCAAGAATATTAGTTATGACTAAGTATGATTTGTGTGATAAAGTTGAAACTGATAAAATTATTAAATATTATGAGAATATGGGATATAAGGTTGTGCCAGTTGATTTGATGAGTGGTTTGAATGTTAAAAAGATTCTTGATTATACTAAGGAAATTATGGATATTGAAAATAAGAAGAGAGAGAGTAAAGGTATGAAGCCTAGAGCTGCTAGAGCTTTAATTGTAGGTGTTCCTAATGCTGGTAAGAGTACTTTAATAAATAGACTTGTTGGAAAGAAGTCAGCTGGTGTTGGAGATACTCCAGGATTTACGAAGAATCTTAGTTGGATTAGAATTAATAAAGATGTAGAACTTTTGGATTCTCCGGGTATCTTATGGCCTAAGATGGAAGATCAAGAGGCAGCACATATACTTGCGTGTTTATCTTCAATAAAAGAAGAAATATTAAATCCAGATGCAATTGCGGTTTTTATATTAAGAAAACTTTATGAATTATATCCAGAAAGATTAGAAGAAAGATATGGAATAGTTGAGTTAGATGAAGATTTAATTGAAGTATATGATATGATTGCTAAGAAGAGGGGAGCTTTATCTAGAGGTGGTATTGCTGATTATGATAAAGTATCTAATATTATTATTAGGGATTTAAAAAATGGTTATTTTGGTAATATTACTTTTGATAGGTTAGATGTAAAGAAGTAGAAAAACTACTTTTTTTCTTTCTTAATAAAATATTAGTGTGTTAAAATATTTTTTGGTGAAGTATATGAATGATAATTATATGTATGAAAGAGAATTAAGAGAAAAGGGAATTAAATATGTAGCAGGTGTTGATGAAGTTGGAAGAGGTCCTTTAGTTGGACCTGTAGTAGCAGCTTGTGTTGTATTGCCTGAGGAATTTAATTTAGATGGGTTAACTGATTCTAAAAAATTATCTGAAAAAAAACGAGATTTCTTTTTTGAAGAGATAAAAAGACAAGCACTTGGTGTTGGTATTGGAATAATTGATGAGAAAAAAATAGATGAAGTTAATATATATGAGGCTACTAAACTTGCTATGAAGAAGGCGATAGAAGAATGCAATAAGCAAATAGAAATAGAGCATATATTGATAGATGCTATGCCATTAGAGTTAGATATTTCAACAACCTCTATTATTAAAGGAGACTTAAAAAGTATTACAATTAGTGCGGCTTCAGTTATTGCGAAAGTTACAAGAGATAGAATGTTATATGAACTTGATTTAAAATATCCAATGTATGACTTTAAACATAATAAGGGTTATCCGACAAAGAAGCACTTGGAAGCAATTGATAAGTATGGAATAATAGATGAACATAGAAGAAGTTATGGACCAGTTGCGGATTACGTAAAAGAACATAATTTATAATTTTTTTAGAATATCTATAAAATTATTCGTATAATAATTATAGAAGAGATTGACAAATAGTTGTTTAATCGTTATAAGTTAATAAGGGAGGGATTTTATGCCTAAAAATTTAGTTATAGTGGAAAGTCCTAGTAAAAGTAAGACAATTGAAAAGTATTTAGGAAAAGATTATAAGGTAGTATCATCTAAGGGTCATATTCGTGATTTAGCAACTACTGGGAAATATGGTTTAGGGGTTGATATAGATAATGGTTTTAAACCTAGTTACGTTCCTATTAAGGGAAAAGGTAGTGTTATTAAAGCGTTAAAGAAAGATGTAAAAGATTCTGATATGGTATATCTAGCAAGCGATCCTGATCGTGAAGGAGAAGCTATTGCTTGGCATTTAAAAGATGCTTTAGGTATTAAAGATAAGAATTATAAGAGAGTATTATTTAATGAGATTACACATGATAAAGTAGTTGATGCAATTAATCATCCGACTGTTATTAATACTGATTTAGTAAAGAGTCAAGAAACTAGAAGAATACTTGATCGTATTATTGGATTTAGACTTTCTAAGTTGTTACAAAGTAAAATTGGAGCTAAGAGTGCTGGTAGAGTACAAAGTGTTGCTTTAAAATTAATTGTAGATAGAGAAAGAGAAATAGAAGCGTTTGTACCGGAAGAGTATTGGACAATTACGGCTAAATTTAAGGATTATGAGGCTAGTCTTTTTAAGTATAAGGAAGATGATATTGAGTTAAAAACTAAGGAAGATGCAGATAAAGTACTTAGTGAGATTGGCGATACTTATACTGTTATTGATATTGATAAGAAAGAAAAGGCTAAGAAGAGTAAGACTCCTTTTATTACTTCAACTTTACAACAAGAGGCTTCTACTAAGTTAGGTTTTCCAGCCAAGAAAACTATGAGTATAGCTCAGAAGTTATATGAGGGAATTGATTTAGGCAGTGAGACTGTTGGTCTTATTTCATACATGAGAACTGACTCTATTCGTTTATCTGATGAGTTTGTTGGACCAACTATGAAATATATTGAAGAAAACTATGGAAAGAATTATGTTGGGTATGTAAAGAAATCTACTAAGACAGAAAATGTACAAGATGCACATGAAGCAATTAGACCAACTAGTATTTTAAGAGAGCCTTTAAAAGTTAAACAGTATTTGAGTAATGATGAGTTTAAGTTATATAGTTTAATATATAAGAGAACTTTAGCATCTTTAATGAGTGATGCTAAAGTTAATCAGACTACGATAATTTTTGATAATAATGATTATAAATTTAAGACTACTGGTCAAATAATGATTTTTGATGGATACTTAAAAGTTTATCAAGATTATGAATCTAGTGAAGATAAAATTTTACCTGAATTTGGTAAGGATGAAAAGTGTATTTCGACTGATGTTTTATCAGAACAACATTTTACTAAACCTCCTGCTAGGTATACAGAAGCTAAATTAATTAAAGAGATGGAAGATTTAGGAATAGGTAGACCTTCTACTTATGCTAAGACAATTGATACTATTAAAGAACGCAATTATGTAGAAATGGAAGATAAAAAGTTTAAACCAACGACTATTGGAATTGAGACTACTGATAAGTTACAAGAGTTCTTTAGTGATTTAATTAATGTTGAATATACAAGAGATATGGAAGAAGAACTTGATGATATTGCGGAAGGTAGTTTAGTTTGGAATGATGTTTTAAAGAAATTTTATGAGTTATTTGAGCCTAGAGTAAAAGATGCTTTTTCTGATATGGAAAAAAAGGCTCCAGAAGAGACTGGAGAAGTTTGCCCAGAATGTGGTAGTCCTTTAGTTAAGAGAAAGGGACGTTATGGAGAATTTGTTGCTTGTAGTAATTATCCTGAATGTAAATATGTAAAAAAGGAAGAAAAAGAAGTAGTTGAGATTATGGATTGTCCATTTTGCAAAGATGGAAAGATTGTAGAAAAAAAGACTCGTAAAGGTAAGATTTTTTATGGATGTAGTAATTATCCAAAATGTAAGACTGCTTGTTGGGATAAACCTATTGGAGAAGTTTGCCCAGAATGTGGTAAATTATTAGTTTCTAAAAATGGAACTATTAAATGTAGTGAATGTAGTTATGAAAAATAAAAATATTTAGTAAAAAACTAAATATTTTTTATTTTATATTATTTTTCTGTTATACTTTAAGTGTAGGGTTACTATGTTATTAGGAGGGTAAGGTATATATGGGGTATCGTTTATGGTGTGGGGAATTTGAAAATATAGATTTGTCTTCTTCTTTGATACCAGCACAACTTGATATGTTTGGAGATGAAGTTAAAGAAAGAGCTAGAGCAATTACAATTGATGGAAGAGATGAGTTTAATATAGAAGATATTGATTCTTTGACTTCACTTTTTAAGAATGAAGATGAGTTTAGAATGTGGCTTATTTCTATGGGGTATTTTGAAAATGATTTGGATTCTCATATTGTATTGACACATAAATATAAGGGGTTAAAAGAAGATTATGTTGTTTATAATAATTCCTTCCTTGGAAAATGTGCTAGAGAAGTTCAAAAAAAGAAACTTAATGGAGCGTTAGATAGTGATATTTGGCTAGAAAGGACAGATGAAATAATTTCTTTTGCAAGAGGTATTACAAGATATTTAAGAAATGTTGATACAAGGAATGAGTTACTTGAACTTGGGTTTGCTCCTGGACTTTATAATGGATTGCTTGAATACTCTGGTTTTCAAAAAGATGAAAGCTTTAATATGATAGTTAATGGATGCTTAAGATATAGAGATTTAAGAAAGCTTGTTGTTTTTGAAGATAAAAAGAGAAATTTAAGAGAGAGGGAGTTTGCTCAAATATTAGAGAGTGATATAGTAGATAGGGAATTAAGATGTAGTCCAATTAAGAGTTCGATAATAGAAGATGTTTATAATACTAGAGATTCTTTAGGAGAAATAGATTGGGAGAGAGTTTTTAATACTATTAGTACAGATGATTTATTTAGATGTGAGAATTTTACTGATTTACAAAAAGTTGGATATTTTAAAAGTTATGAAACGAGAAAGAGTTCGGGGTATGATGGTAGGTGATATAAGTAATGATAAAAGAATTACAAGAATATTGTGGTTATTTAAAATGCAAAAATACGTATTCATGGTATTCTCTAGAAAATTATTGTAGTGATATTATACAGTATTTAGATTATTTGGATAGTGAAGAAATTAACTTTAAAAAGGTTGAGTATAGTGATTTAAGATTTTATCTTATGTATTTAAAAGAGAAAAAACAAGAAAATAATTCTTCAATAGATAGGAAACTTAGTGCGTTAAGAGGTTTTTATAAGTTTTTAGCAACAGAAAAAATAGTTGATAATAATGCTTTTTCTTTAGTAACTGGATTAAAAAAAGAAAAGAAATTACCGAGATATTTTGAATATAATGAGTTAGAGGAGTTGTTTAAAGTACCAGATTTAAGAACGGCTCTTGGACAGCGTGATCGTTTAATAATTGAAATGTTATACGCTACTGGTTTAAGAGTTGGGGAACTTGTATCAGTAAAGGTTGGTGATATTGATTTAGGTAGTAGAGTTATTTTAGTAGTTGGAAAAGGTAATAAAGAAAGAAGAGTTACTTATGGAGATTATTGTCATGATGCTTTAAAACTATATTTAAGTGATGGATATCTTAAACTTAATAAGAATGTTAGTGATTACTTATTTTTAAATAATAATGGAGAAGTTATTACAGAAAGAGGTATTAGATATGTACTTGATCAAGTAATAAAGAAGACTAGTTTAAATAAATCTATATCCCCACACGTTCTTAGACATAGTTTTGCAACACATTTATTAAACGAGGGGTGTGACTTGTTAACAGTACAGAAATTACTAGGACATGAGAGTATTAGTGCTACTCAGATTTATACACATGTTACGACAGATAGATTAAAAGAAGTATATTATAATAGTTTTCCTAGAGCAATAAAAAAAGATAATAATGATAACTAGAGTTAAATATTCTAGTTTTTATTATGTAAATTATTTGATTTTACTTTATCTTTTTTGACATTTTAGTTATAATAGTGTTGTCAATGAAGGATGTGGTGTCTTTTTATGGATTTTGAATTTTCTAGTAAAGAAGAACTTTATCAGAGAGTTAAGCCAGCACTTAGAGCTAAAGCCATGGAACTTAAAAGACTAGGTTATTCGCATATAAAAGAGAATGATGTATGGAATTATTTAATTGAAACTAAATGGTGTAAGGCTCATGATTTAATGCTTTCTGATATAGTTAATGATATTTTAAGAACTAATAATGAGAAGATAGATATGTATTTAAAAGAAAAATTAAATGGTGATAGGATACAATATTTTGATAAGAATTTAGAAATTTTATGAGGTGAGGTTACATGAAAAGTAAAAATGGTAAAAAGAATGTTATTATTACAGCTATTTTAATGGGTTTATTAGCAGTAGTAATTTGTTTGTTATTTATTCCACTTTTTAAGAATTTAAAATTTGGATTAGATTTACAAGGTGGATTTGAAATATTATACAAAGTTGATTCTATTGATGGGTCTAAGATGAATAGTAGTAAGTTAACAGCTACTTATAAAACTTTAAGTAAGAGAATTGATAGTTTAGGTGTTAGTGAACCTGAAATAATATTAGAGGGTAATGATAAGATTAGGGTTAAACTTGCTGGAGTTACTGATCCTGAACAAGCACGTACACAATTATCAACTGTTGCGACATTGTCTTTTAGAGATACTGATGATAATTTATTGATGACTAGTGAAGTTTTAAAAGCAGGAGGAGCTAAAGTTAGTCAAGACTCTTCTGGTAATCCAGCTGTTTTATTAACAGTTAAAGATAAGGATAAATTTTATGAAGTTACTAATAAAGTAAAAGATTATGAGAAGAATATGATCGTTATTTGGTTGGACTATAATGGTATGACTGATAGTTTTGCTAAAGAGGGTAGTCTATGTGGTACTTCTGGATCTAATTGTTTAAGTGCAGCAACTGTATCACAAGGATTTGCTAGTGATGTAATTATTCAAGGAAACTTTACTGAAGATGAAGTTAATAATTTAGTTGATTTAATTAATTCTGGGTCTTTACCTAGTAAATTAAGTGAAATATCTTCTAAGACAGTTGGTGCTTCGTTTGGTGATGATACTTTACAAAAAACATTAATTTCAGGTGTTATTGGTGTTGTATTAATTGGTGTTATATTAATTGCTATTTATCACTTTGCAGGATTTGTTTCAACTATATCAATGTTGTTATATACATTCTTAGTATTCTTAGTATTCTGGCTTGTAGGTGGAGTTTTAACTCTTCCTGGTATTGCTGCTTTAGTACTTGGAATTGGTATGTCAGTTGATTCTAATGTTATTACCTTTGCACGTATTAAAGAAGAATTATATAAAGGTAAGAGTCTACCTTTAGCATTTAAAGAGGGTGTTAAGTGTAGTTTTAGTGCTATACTTGATTCTAATTTAACTACTTTGATAGTTGCGATTATTATGTTTATATTTGGTGAATCTAGTATTAAGGGATTTGCTACAATGTTAATTATTACAGTTATTGTTACAATGTTTACAATGGTATTCTTAACTAGAATTTTATTAAATTTATTTGTTAAGACTGATTACTTTAATGATAAGACAAAATTATTTATTGGAGTAAAGAAGGAAGATATACCTAACGTAAGTAAAAATGAAAAAGTAAAGAAAGTACCATTTGCAAAAGTTGATTTCTTAAAAAATAGAAAATTATTTGCTGGTGTATCAGCAATCATTATTTTAGTTGGCGCAGTTACTATTGGATTTTGTGGATTAAATTTAGGAATTGATTATAGAGCAGGATCGGATATTACAATAGCAACAGATAAGAATTTAACTAAGAAACAAATAAATGGTGATTTAAGTGAATTAAAATTAAAGAGTTCAGATATTACTATTGGGGATGAAGAGACTGTAATTAGAATTGATTCAGCACTTGATGGAGATAAAGTAAAAGAAGTTAATACATATTTTGAAGATAAGTATGATGCTAAAGTTAATATTGGAGTTGTTTCTAATGTTGTACAAAGAGAATTAATTAAGAATGCAATTCTTTCAGTGCTATTAGCACTTGTTGGTATTATTCTTTATGTATCTTTCAGATTTAAATTTAGTTATGCTGTATCAGGAGTTGTTGCATTATTACATGATGTATTAATTATGATAGCTCTATTTGGTATATTTAATATCGAAGTATCATCTATGTTTATTGCAGCACTTTTAGCAATTATTGGTTATTCAATCAATGATACAATAGTTACATTTGACCGTATAAGAGAGAAATTAAAGAATGAAGATGAATCAAAGTTAAGTTATGATGAATTTTATGATCTATGTAATACTAGTATTAGAGAAACATTTGGACGTACAGTAAATACTACTATTACAACATTGATACCAGTTATTACATTAATAATATTAGGATCTAGTGAAATACTTTCATTTAACTTAGCAATGTTAATTGGATTAATTGCTGGTACTTATTCAACTATTTTTATAGCAACAGCATTATTCTTAACATTAGAAAAGAAAAATTTAGGTAAACCTAAAAAAGTAAAAAGAGTTTATACAGATGAATTTGAAGAAAAGAAAATAAAGGGAATTAATTGTTAGAGAGGAGTTGGTTCCTACGTCAACAAAACATGATAAAATTACATTTGATGATGTACTAGAATCTGTTAGTACATATATTGAAGATGAGGAACAGATTTCAGTTATAAAAAAAGCTTATGACTTTGCAAGTTGTAAACATGCAGGTCAACTTAGGAAGTCTGGAGAGCCATATATTATTCATCCTTTGAATGTGGCTCTAATCTTAAGTAAAATTTATGCAGATTATGAAACTATTTCAGCTGCTTTACTACACGATGTATTAGAAGATTGTGATTGTACAGTTGAAGAGATGGAAGATAAATTTGGAATTAATATTACACGTTTAGTTACTGGTGTTACTAGACTTAGTAGAATTAATTTTTCAACAGAAAATGAATATTTGATTGATTACTATAAAAAAATTATTGTAGGTATGAGTGAGGATGTTAGAGTAATCATCGTAAAATTAGCAGATTGTCTTCATAACATGAGAACTTTATGGGCACTTCCAGAAGATAGACAAAAGGCTAAAGCACATGAAACATTAGATATTTTTGCTCCTATTGCACATCATTTAGGTATTCATAAAATTAAGAGTGAATTAGAGGATTTATCGCTACGTTATTTAAAACCAGATGTTTTTTATGATATAGCAGAAAAACTTAATAAAACAAAACTAGAACGTGATAAGACTGTTTTTGATATGCAAAAGTCAGTTTCAGAACTTTTAGATGAACATCATATTAATCATGAGATTAAAGGTAGAGCTAAGAGTATATATAGTATCTATAATAAATTAGATAAGGGTAAGAAGTTTAGTGATATATATGATTTATTAGCACTTAGAATTTTAGTTCATACTGAGCAAGAATGTTATTTAGCTCTTGGTATTATTCATTCTAAGTTTAGACCTTTACCTAAACGTTTTAAAGATTATATAGCAATGCCTAAACCAAATATGTATCAATCATTACATACAACAGTATTTGGAATAGATGGATATTTATTTGAAATTCAGATTAGAACTTATGATATGGATGAAGTTGCAGAAAATGGTATTGCTTCACACTGGGCTTATAAAGAAGGATCTGGTCCAGTAAGAGTAGATGTTATGAATCAGACGGAACAAAAACTTCAGTTCTTTAAATCAATTATTGATTTATCTAGAGATAAGATGAGTAGTGAAGATTTTGTTAATAGTGTTAAAGATGATATTTTAAATAATAATATTTATTGTTTTACTCCTAAGGGTGATGTTATTGAATTACCTGTTGGCTCAACTCCTTTGGATTTTGCATATAGAATTCATACAAGAGTTGGAGAAACTACAGTAGGAGCAATTGTTAATAATAATATCGTTCCTTTAAATTATGAGCTTAAAAATAATGATATAGTTAAGATTAATACTAATAAGAGTTCAACGCCTTCTAAAGAGTGGATTAACATGGTTAAGACTACTCAGGCTAGAAATAAGATAAAGAGTTTCTTTACGAAGAGTGAGAGAGAAGTTTATGTTGAACGAGGAAAAGATGCTATTGAAAAGGAACTTCGTAAGAGAAAGATTGCTTTTGCTGATTTCTTTACAGATGAAAATATTAAGATTATTTGTGATGAGATTAATGCAGATGACTTAGATGAAATATACTTAATGGTAGGTAATGGTAGATCACCAGTTAATTCAGTTATTAATATAATTGATAAGACTCATGAGACTTTAGCACCTAAAAATATTAAAGTTACACCTACTAATACTGATGCAGATATTATTGTTACTGGTATTGATAAAGTAAAAGTTAATTTAGCTAATTGTTGTAATCCAGTATATGGTGATGAAATAATTGGTTATATTACTAAGGGTAATGGAATATCAGTGCATAGAATTAATTGTCATAACTTAGAGATGTTAGAGGATAGAACTTTAGAAGTATGTTGGGGTAATAATATTAATAAGAGATATTTAACTTCATTACTTGTTTATACTAATGATAGTAGTAATCATATGTTAGACTTAATGCAAGCAATATCTATGCTTAATGTTAGTGTTGATGAAATTAAAACAATTAACAGAGGAGATAATGCAATGTATGAAGTTGGATGTTATGTTACAGGTCTTGAACAATTAAATAAAGTTATTATGACTCTTACTAAGAGTAGTTATGTTGAGAGAATTGAAAGGGTGATGCGATGAGAGCTTTACTACAAAGAACTGGAAAAGCTAAAGTAGATGTTTCTGGTAAGACAGTTGGTAAAATTGATCAAGGATTAGTTGTGTTTGTTGGTTTTACTGAGGGAGATACTTTAGAAAAAATAGAATATATGGCTAAGAAGATTGTTAATCTTAGAATCTTTCCAGATGAAAATGATGTTATGAATAAGAGTATTTTAGATTATGGGGGCAAGATACTTTCAGTTTCACAATTTACATTGTATGCTAGTTGTGAAAAGGGTAATAGACCAAGTTATATGGCTGCTATGAAAAATGATGATGCTATTAAATTTTATGAGATGTTTAATAGAGAGCTTGAAAAGTACATAGAGGTTGAAACTGGTGAATTTGGTGCTGATATGGATGTTGAAATTAATAATATTGGTCCCACTACTATTTGGTTAGAGAGGTGATTTTCTTGTTTCCTAATAAGTTGAATTATAAAATTATAAATTTAACATTTTTACTAGGACTTTTATATATTGCGGTTACTAATATTGGTGTTTGGTGGGGAGTATTATTAAAGATAATTTCTGTTATGGCACCATTTATAATAGCTTTTGTATTTGCATATGCTATTAGACCTTTTATTAGACTTTTAGAAAAGAAAGGCCTTAGTAAAAACTTAGCAATTTTAGTTACAGTACTTGGACTTGTCTTATTAGTTGGAGGATTGATTGCGATAGTATTACCATTATTTTATGATCAGTTATCTTTACTTATTAAGATGCTTAAAGAAGTAATTGAAAATGTTGGTACGAAGTTTAATCTTAATTTAGGAAGTTTTGAAATTAAAGTCACTGATTATTTAAATGCTGCTTTGAAAGATGTTGGAGGAATTATTTCTTCGACAACAATAGATGTAGTTTCTAAGTCAATTGGATTTGCTGGTAAGTTTATTGTAGGATTTGTAGGGTTTATTTATTTCTTAGCTGATATGGATAAGATAAGACATTGGTTTAGAGAAATGCTTTTATCACTTGATAAAAAAGCATATAAGTACTTTAAATGTTTGGATGTTGAAATTAGTAATTATTTAAAAGGACTTGGAATATTTATGTTAATTCAATTAGTTGAATATAGCTTTTTATTCTTTATTATAGGGCATCCAAACTGGTTAATACTTGGACTTCTTGCTTGTTTAACGACAGTTATACCTTATTTTGGTGGACTTATTACAAATATTATTGCTATAATAATGGCAAGTGTTGTATCTACACCTTTGGTTATAGCAACGATAGTTATTTGTTTAATATTCCCACAAATAGATGGATATTTTACATCACCTAGAGTTTATGGTAGAACAAATGATATAAATCCACTTATTACAATTATGATGGTATCAGTTGGTGGTACACTAGCAGGAATGGTTGGTATAGTTGTAGCTTTACCATGTTATTTACTAATTAGAACTACTTATAAGTTCTTTAAGAAGGATTTAGAAAAGGGATTAGATAAAGTTAAAGAAGCTATATAGACGGCTTCTTTTGTTTAAGGGGAAATATTTATGAGGTTGAATGCAGATTATAGTGATATTAAAAGACAACTTATTGAGTTAGAAGAGGGGTTAAAACATAGTCCTGATAAAGATGACTTTTATAGTAAGTATATGACTTTTGGAGCACTTAACTATGTATATGGTTTGAGAAGAAGAAGTAATATATTTTTATCAAATGAGATAGAAGAGTTTGGAATAAAGTGTTATGATGAGAGTTGTCTTAAGGCTAAGGAAAATTTCTTAAGTAATAAGTTATATCACAGAGAAATTTTAGGAAAGAGTTTTGATGAAGCTAGTGAAGCAATGGTAGAGATTGCTCTTAGTAGATATTTTAGAAGAAAACATTTTCCTAGAATTAGAGATGGAGAACGTAGTGAGATATTAGAAGCATTTTTTAAGGATTCTTTTCCTGAGGGAAGAGATATTTTAGAAGAATTACTTGAAGATGGACATTTATATAGATTTGATTCAATTACTACGATGGGAGTTCCTGCTTTTACAATATTTAATACTGATGAGAAGTTTGGTAATGTATTTTTATACAAAAAACCAAGGTCAGTAGTAACTTTGGCATCTTTGATTCATGAGATGGGACATGTTCATGATTATTTGGATGTTACTAGTACTTTTTCTAATAATGGGATAGTTGATTATTCAGTAAATAGTATTTTTGTAGAGACTTTGTCTTGTTATTATAATCAACTTTTCTTGGAGTATTTATTAAAAAATGGAATTAGAGAAGAAGAAGTTATATTTTCTTTTAAAGAGTTTTTTACTAGTTTATTTTCTTATTTAGAATCAGGACTATTACTTACATTATTATCAGAAAATGAATATAGAAAAGTATGTGATGGGAATGTTATGAAGGAAGTGGTAGTTAAGAGTCTTTTAGAGAAGAAAATAATAGAAGAGGGAGAATATTCATTTTCTTCACTTTCTTCTATGATGAGTGGAATAGATGAGAATCGTTATAGTTATGGAATTTTAATTTCTAATATGATTATTAATGGAGAAATTTCTTTAGATGACTTTATGAGTATTAGGGGAAAAGACTTTAATAAAGAGAGTTTAGAAAGTATTGGTTTTAGTGCTTCAAAAGCTACGAAGTCTTTAGTTAGGACAATGAATAGAACAATGATTAAAAAAATATAAAAAAAGACTATCTTTTTAGAAAAATATGTTATAATATTCATATCTTCTTGAGAAAGAGTAGACTTTATAAATGTTTTAGAGAGAGTATGGTTGGTGAAAATACTTATTATTTAGAAGTTGAAGACATCTCATAAATGGGAAGCGAGTTACTTCGATATCGGTTTTTAAAGTATAAAATAAGGTGGCACCACAGTAATAATACTGTCCTTTGTAAGTGTCATCTTTTTATTTTAGGAGGTTATTTATGATACAAAGACAAAAAGGATGTAACGATATTTTTGGAAGAGAAGCTAAGATTTGGAAGTATGTTGATAGTGTAATTGATGCTGTTATGGAAAAGTATAATTATACTTATATTCGTACACCAATCTTTGAGGCTACTGAATTATTCCATCGTGGTGTAGGAGAAACTACAGATATTGTTACTAAGGAAAGTTATGATTTTATAGATAAGGGTGGAAGAAATATTACATTAAGACCTGAGGGTACTGCTGGTGTTGTTAGAGCTTACATTGAAAATAAAATGTATGGTGATGCTAATCAACCAATAAAGGTATACTATAATGGAACAATGTATAGATATGAGAGACCACAATCTGGAAGAGATAGAGAACTTACACAATTTGGAGTTGAGGTTTTGGGTACTGATGATCCAATGAGTGATGCTGAGGTTATTTCTTTAGCTGTTAATGTATATAGAATGCTAGGTTTAAAAGAGATAAAAGTTAATATTAACTCACTTGGTGATGATGAGTCAAGAGGTGCTTATAGAGAAGCTTTAGTTGAATATTTCAAACCACATATTGATGAGCTATGTGAAGATTGTAAGGCTAGATTAGAGAAGAATCCACTTAGAATATTAGATTGTAAAGTTGATGCTGAAAATGAAATAATGAAGAAGGCTCCTAAGACTTTAGATTATTTAAATGATGAAAGTCGTGATCGTTTTGAAAAGGTTTGCGATTATTTAGAGGTTTTAGGTGTTAAGTATGAAATTAATCCTAGTATAGTAAGAGGACTTGATTATTATAATCATACAGTATTTGAAATAGAAGCTAAGGTTGAAGGATTTGGTTCTAACAATGTAATTGGTGGAGGGGGACGTTATAATGGTTTAGTTAACCAACTTGATGGACCTGAAACTGCATGTGTAGGATTTGCTTCTGGTATTGGTAGAATTGTTAGAGCTTTGGAACTTGAAAAAGTTAAATTACCAATAGTTGAAGATATAGATTTATTCTTAATGTATGTTAATGAAGAAGAGAAGAAATATGCATTATATTTAGCACAAGAGTTAAGAGTAGCTGGATTTATTGTTGATACTGAATATACTGGTAGAGGATTAAAGGGACAATTTAAACAAGCAGATAGATTAAATGCTAAATTTACTTGCGTTTTAAATAGTGAAGATTTAAATAATAATGAAGTTAAAATTAAAAATAATAAGACTAAAGAAGAAGAAATTATTAGCTTAGATGCATTAATTTATTATTTAGATGAAAAGACTAGTGCTATGGAAGATGATGAAGATGGTTGCGGTTGCTGTGGTGGTTGTTCTTCAGAGTGTGATGGAGACTGCGACTGTGATGATGATGGCTGTGGTTGTGGTGGATGCCATAAATAGGAGGTGTAGTAGATGAAAGAGATTAATAATAATACTTTGAGAATTAGTGATGTAGAAAAAGAAGTAACTTTATATGGTTGGGTACAAAAAAAGCGTGACTTAGGTGGAGTTTGCTTTATCGATTTAAGAGATAGATCAGGAATTGTACAATTGGTTGCTAGAGAAGGTAAATGTTATGAGATTGCTAGTCAATTAAAAAGTGAATCAGTAATAAAAGTAGTAGGAGTAGTTAGTGAGAGAGAATCTAAAAATAAAAATATTCCTACAGGAGATATTGAAGTAGAACTTTCTGATATTGAGGTTTTAAATTCATGTAAAGATTTACCATTTGAAATAAGCGATGATACAACGGCTTTAGAAGATACAAGATTAAAGTATCGTTACTTAGATATTAGAAGAAGAACAGTTACAAATAATTTAGTAACAAGACATAAAATTACAATGGCAATTAGAAACTTCTTAGATAAAGAGAATTTCTTAGAGGTTGAAACACCAGTACTTTGTAAGTCAACTCCAGAAGGAGCAAGAGATTACTTAGTACCAAGTAGAGTAAATAAAGGTAAATTTTATGCTTTACCACAATCACCTCAAATATTTAAACAACTTTTAATGGTTGGTGGAATTGAAAGATATTTCCAAATTGCTAAATGTTTTAGAGATGAAGATTTAAGAAGTGATCGTCAACCTGAATTTACACAAGTAGATTTAGAGATGAGTTTTGTAGATCAAGAAGATGTTATGAGTCTTACTGAAAGATTAGTTGCTCATGTATTTAAAGAAATTAAGGGTATTGATATTAAATTACCTTTAATGAGAATGAAATATGATGATGCGATGGATAAGTATGGTTCTGATAAACCTGATTTAAGATTTGGTCTTGAAATTCAAAATATTACTGAGGTATTTAAAAATACAGAGTTTTCTATGTTTAAGAGTGTTATAGAAAATAAGGGTATTGTTAACTGTTTAGTTGTTAAAGGTAAGGCTAGTGAGTTCTCAAGAAAAAAATTAGATGCTTTAACTGAGTTTGTTAAGACTTATAAAGCATCTGGTCTTGCATATTTAAAAGTTGAAGATGAAGTTACTGGTAGTATTGCTAAAGCTATTAGTACAGATGAGGTTAATTCTTTGAAAGAAGTTTTAGGACTTGAAAAGGGTGACTTAGTATTAATAGTTGCTGATAGTAAATATAATATCGTTAAGGTATCTTTAGGAGCATTACGTTGTAAGTTAGCAAGAGATCTTGACTTAATTAAGAAAGATGACTTTAAGTTATGCTGGATAGTAGAGTTCCCTTCGTTTGAATATAGTGAAGAAGAAGGAAGATATGTAGCATGTCATCATCCATTTACTTCACCACTTGATAGTGATGTAGATAAACTTATTAATGATAAAGCTCATTGTTACTCTAAGGCTTATGATATAGTTATTAATGGATATGAAGCAGGTGGTGGCTCTATTCGTATTCATGATGAGAAAGTACAAGAAAAGATGTTTAGGGCTTTGGAACTTACTGAAGAAGATATTAAAAATAAATTTGGTTTCTTTGTAGAAGCTTTAAAATATGGTACACCTCCACATGGTGGTCTTGCATTAGGACTTGATCGTTTGACAATGCTACTTACAGGAACAGATAATATTCGTGATGTTATAGCATTCCCTAAAACAGCAAGTGCTTCATGTTTAATGAGTGAATGTCCTAATACAGTAGATAAAAAACAATTAGATGATTTAGGAATTATGATAAAATAAGTTACGTAAAATCGTAACTTTTTTTTTGCTAGTTATGTTGTTTTTATATAAAATATGATATACTCTTAGTAGATGAAAATATGGTGAAAAATATGGAAGAAAAAGAGATTAAAAATAAAAAAATTAGTAGTAGCCAAGATAGTAAATCTTTAAAGAAAAATGATAGTGTTGGTATTAGTGATGAAAAGACTGGTATTAAGACAGATAAAAAGGCTTTAAAGAAGCAAGATGATAAGAAGAAAAAGAAAGATAAGAAAAAAGACAAAAAGAAGCTTACACAAGCTGATATAAAGAAATATTCTTCGACACAGATTGATCATGTTATTTTAAAGATTAAGGCTAATGAACGTAAATATACAATTATTTCAGTATGTATTATCTTATTTGCATTTTTAGTTTGTTCTTATATTATTTTTTCAGCAATACAAGAATCTAACGTAAAGCCAACTTTTAAAGTTGGTAAACTTTATTACGAGTTTAATGAAACTAAAAATGGTTTAGGTGATGTAATTAGTTTAGTGGATGTTTCACCAATTAGTGATGAAGATGGTATGAAAACTAGGACTTATACTGTTAAGTTATATAATTCTGGTAAAGAAAAACAGAAGTTTAAGATATTTATTTCTGATGATAAAGAAATGATTGCTTTTGATGAGTGTAGTGATAAAGTAGTAGAAAGAGATTTTATAAAATATAGTGTTAATGATAAGAAGGTTTTATTACTTGATAATGATGAGGAAGTTAGTATTATATCTAGTGAGTTAGCTCCTAAGGAAAGTAGAGTTTATACAATTAGATGTTGGGTTAGTGATACTTATACTAAGAGTGATGTTGTACATTATCATGGTACTATTTCAGTTAAATTAGATAATAGTGAAAAATAAAGCTAAGTAAAGCTTTATTTTTTTTGTTCTTTTATAAATTCTTGGATTATTTTATTGGTTAAGTATGGATATTGAAGATAAGAAAAGTGGTTTCCTTTAGGAAAGATTATTAAAGCTGAGTCCTTTATTAAGTTATTCATTTTATAACCATCTTTTAGAGGCGTTGTATTATCTAGTTTACCCCAGAGTAGGAGTACTTCACTTTCAATACTTTTTAAGTAATATACTAGGTTTTCATTAACTATATTTTGAAATGTTTTATGCATATTTGGTGGGAGACTTTGATAGTCAGATGAACCAAATATTCTTAGTAGTTTTTGTTTGTAATACTCTTGTTTTAGTTTTGGAAAGAGTTTGATTAGTTTTTTTAAGAGTTTATAAGTTTTTTCTTTTAGAAACCGTTTAAGATTTTTTTTAGGTTTTATTGTTGCTGCGTCGATATAGATAATTTTATCTATTTTTTCTTTATAATAACCGGCTAGGAGAGTAGTTATTCTTCCTCCAAAGGAATGAGCTATAATGATGGGATTTACGATGTTATTTTCTTCTAGAAAGTCACGAATTATATTTGTGTAGTCATAGATTGTTAGTTCATCTTGAGGAATAGGACTATTACCAAAACCAGGATAATCTATTATATAAATTGTATAATCTTCTTTGAAAAAGTTTATTATATTTGTAAATGTTGTTCTTGTGTTTCCCCAACCAGGTAGAATTAAAATTACTTTGTCTTTTGTGCCATATTTTTCATAATAAATCGATGTGTTTTTGGTATTAAAATACATATATATTCACCTATAGTAATGTATGTTAAAGTGTCAATTTAGTGAAAAGGTATTGTATAAAATTTTCTTAATATGGTACAATAATAGTGTCAGATGGATGCGACACCGGCACTTTTAAAACCGACTAAAGTGACGATACGGGAGTTCTGATCTGTTATTGGTGTTGAAGGCCTGTATTTATATAGGAATCCTAAAAATAACGTACGGACACCCACCTGGACGAAAGAACAGGTTTTATCGTTTGTTAGGACGCTCTGGTCTGACTTTTTTTGTTGTTTGTAAACACTTTTTGTGGTATAATAAGCCATGCGAGGTGATTAGAATGTTAGTTTTACCAATTATTAATAGAAATAGGATACTAAATGTTAGTGTTAGCTATAAAGAAGCTACTAAGATTAGAGTAGATGTAGAGTTAGAAAATACTTTACCTAGTGATATTATAGTTAGTGGTAAAAGTTTTAATTCATCTGCCTTTTATGATTCAAAAGATAAAAATAATATAATTGAATTTATTAGAAATAATTCTATTTTGTATAGAAGGAGTGTTTTAGTTACTACTAAGAATAGAAGTGATAGTAGTAATTATGATGTATATGATGTTGGAGTTGCACCTAGGAAAATTAATAGGGCTACAGATATGTTATATATTAGAGCTATTTTAGATTTAGAAAAAGAGTTGCCTGGCGTTGTTAGGGGAAAGTATTTATCTTTTGAAGAGTTAGGTTTTGGAGAAGTTTTTTCAGATGAGAAGATTTCTAGACTTAGGAGTATTGTTACTTCTAATCCGACTAGTAGTTGGGAGAAGCTATTTAGAGAAAATGCTCTTATGGATATGATAGAGACGTTAGAGTTTCTTAAGAGTTTTGATTGTACTGTTGTTAGTGAGGCATCTATACCAGATGAGACTATGCAACAAGTTTTAGTTAGTTTTGGGAAGATTTGTTCTAGGGATACTAAGAGTTTAAATAAGTATTATAGTATGGCAGAAGAGAATAGAGATTTATATGCGAAGATGAGTTATGTTAGTAAGTTGGTTTATGGTAAGCCACTTGATTTAATACAGTCAGAGTCACAGAAGAATAGACAGTTAATTAAAAAAGATGAGAATTGGGAGAGTAAAAAGAGTGCATAAGTTTGATAGATTTAAAAAGATAGTTGGAGAGAATAGAGTTAATTATCTTGGAGAAAAATGTGTTTTAGTGCTTGGTGTTGGTGGCGTTGGAGGATATGTTGTTGAAGGACTAGTTAGATCTGGTGTTGGTAAGATAATTGTTGTTGATAAGGATGTTGTTGACGAGACTAATATTAATAGACAGATTATTGCGACGGAGAGTAGTATTGGTAAGAAGAAAGTTGATGTAATAGAGAGTCGTATTAAGGATATAAATAGTCTTGTTGAAGTTATTAAGATCGATAAGTTTATTGATAAAGATAATTTAGATGAATTATTTGGATATCATTTTGATTACTTAGTTGATGCTTGTGATACTGTTAGTACTAAGTTAGCTGTGATAGATAGATGTTTGGAGGATAAGAGAAGATTTATTTCTAGTATGGGTACTGGTAATAAACTTGATCCTAGTATGTTAGAAATTATTGATATTAGAAAGACTTTTAATGATCCTTTAGCTAGAATTGTTAGAAAACATGTAAAGGATAATAAGATTAATAGTAAGGTTATGGTATTATCTTCTAGAGAGTTACCAATAAAAACTGGAGATAGGACACCGGGATCTAGTGCTTTTGTACCTAGCTCTGCTGGTTTATTGATTGCTAGTTATATAGTTAGACAATTTATTGAAGAGATTTAAGATTAGGCAACAAAAAAAGTCAGAAAATTTTCTGGCTTTTTGTTTTAAAATCTACGATATAGGCCTACGGCTTTACCTAGTATTGTTACTTCTTTTAGAATAATTGGTTCCATAGTATCATTTTCTGGTTGTAATCTAAAATGGTCTTTTTCTTTATAGAAAGTTTTAACTGTTACTTCGTTGTCACTATTCATTGCTACTACGGTATCACCATTATTAGCTGTATTTTGTCTTTCAACTATTAAGATGTCACCATCGTATATACCAATATTTATCATGGATTCTCCAGATACTTTTAAAGTAAAAGTTTCTTTTTTAGGATTAATTAGGTTTGCTGGTAGAGAAAAATATTCATCTGGTGTTTCGATTGCCTCAATTGGAGTACCAGCAGTTACTTTACCAAGTAGAGGAACTTCGACAACGTTTTCTTCCTTTTCAATATATTCATTTGGTACTAGTATTTCAATAGTTCTATTTTTACTACTACCTTTTTTTATGTAGCCTTTTTCTTCAAGTTTAGTTAAATGAAAATGAATAGTGGCAGGGGAATTAAGATGAGCTTTAGTACCAATTTCCCTGACAGTAGGTGGATAACCATTTTTAGCAACAAGTTGTTTGATTACTTGTAATATATATTCTTGTCGAGCAGTTAATTTTTCCATATAATCACTCCTTATGACAATAGTTTAACATTATAAATGTAAAATGTCAAACAAATGTTTTATTTGGTAATTGACACGAACAAGTGTACGAGATATAATAGATTTGTAATTGAGAGGAGTGATTAGTATGACAATAAAATTTGACTTAAGAAAGGGATTGATTATATTAGCGATATATTGTTTTATAACTTTATGTTTATTTATGGCTGCTGATCATTTGAAGAGATTGGAGAATACTTATAACGAGACAGTTAGTTGTACAAATATTGACAAGTAGAATAGAAAAAGAAGGAGAGTTTGTGATATACTAAGTTATAGGTGATAAAAATGAAAAAGATTATTTTAGTAGATGGAAACAATTTATTATTTAGAAGTTTTTACGCTACAGCTTATCAAGGCGTTATTATGAGAAATTCTAAAGGTTTTCCTACTAATGCATTATATGGTTTTATTAATATGATGAATAAAATTATAAAAGAAGAAGAACCAAGTTATATATTAGTGGCATTTGATAAAGGAAAAACTTTTAGACATGATAAGTATTTAGAGTATAAAGCAGGAAGAGTTGCGGTACCAGATGAATTAAAACAACAGTTTCCAAAAGCTAAAGAAGTATTAGATGCTTTGGGTATTAAACATTTTGAAATAGATAATTATGAGGCAGATGACATTATTGGAACACTTGCTAGAATAGTTGATGAAGAAGATGAATTTATTGCGACTATTGTTAGTAGTGATAAAGATTTATTACAACTTATTAGTGATGAAGTTACTGTTAAATTATTAAAGACTTCTGGACATATAATGATGGATAGAGATGAGTTTATGAAGACTTATCAAGTAGAACCAGCTAGGATGGTAGATTTAAAAGCTCTTATGGGAGATACTAGTGATCATATACCAGGAGTGAAAGGAATTGGAGAAAAGACTGCTATTAGTTTACTTGTTAAGTATGGAACTTTAGACAATTTATATGCAAATATAGATTCAGTTACTGGTAAAACTAAGGAGAAATTAATCAATGATAAAGATAATGCTTATATGAGTTATGATTTAGCAACTATATATAGACAGGTACCTTTAGATTTTACTTTGGAAGATTGTAAATATAACTTTGTAAATAATGAGAAACTTGTAAGTATATTGGAAGAGTTAGAGTTTCATTCATTGCTTAGAAAACTAAGTTTAGATACTGGTGTTCCTTCTAAAAAAGAAGAGATTAAAGAAGAAGAGAGGCTTGTTATAAAAGATATTAGTGAGTTTAATGAAAAAGACTTTGCCTTTTATTTAGAAACTAGAGGATCTATATATAGTAAGAGTGAAGTATTAGGTATTGGTATTTATGATGGAGAGAATGGATACTTTATAAGCCGAGAAGAAATTGATAAATATAAATATCTATTTGAGATGGATTGCTGTAAATACACATATGACTATAAGAAGAGTTTAGTTGTTTTAAATAAATATGGGGTTAAGTTTAAGAATGTTTATTTTGATACGATGATTGCTACTTATTTACTTGATTATGTAGTTAAAGATGATATTAGTTTTGTGGCTAAAAGTTTTGATTATCAATTACCTGTTTATGAAGATGTATATGGTACTGATAAGAGACCGATAGATGTTAGTGAAGATACTTTGAAAGATATTTGTATTAGAAAGGCTAAGTTTATTTATGAAACAAGGGAGAAGATACTTAGTGAATTGAGTGAAGATGGAGAACTTGATTTGTTTACAAATATTGAGATGCCTTTAACTGAAGTTTTAGCTGATATGGAAATTACAGGTGTTAAAGTAGATGTACCATATTTAAGTAAAGTAGAAGAAGAACTTGCTGAACAATTAAAAAATAAGGAACAAGAAATATATGATCTTGCGGGAGTTAAGTTTAATATTATGTCTCCAGCACAACTTGCTAAAGTTTTATTTGAGGATTTAGCAATTCCTTATCCTAAAAAAGTTAAAGATAATAAGTATTCTACAAGTAAAGATATTTTAGATAAGATTGTATTTGTTCATCCTATAGTAGAGAAAATATTAGAATATAGAACGCTTGCTAAACTATATACAAATTATGCAGTAGGATTAAAAGAAGAAGTAAGAGAAGATGGTAGAATTCATACTATCTTTACACAGACTTTAACTAGAACAGGAAGACTTTCTAGTATTAGTCCTAATTTGCAAAATATACCGGCTAGATCTGAATATTCAGCTTTAATTAGAAAAGCTTTTATACCAGATGAAGACTCTAAGATGTTATCAAGTGATTATTCACAAGTTGAACTTAGAATATTTGCTTCTATGTCTAAAGCTACTAATTTGATTAATGCTTTTATACATGAAGAAGATATTCATGCTAGGACAGCTGCTGATATATTTAAAGTTGATATAGATAAAGTTACTAAAGATATGAGAAGAACGGCTAAAGCAGTTAACTTTGGTATTTTATATGGAATTAGTAGTTTTGGATTATCAGAAGACTTAGGAATAGATGTTAAGACCGCTAAGAAGTTTATTGATGATTATTTGGAAACTTATCCAGGTATTAGAGATTTTCAGGCTAAGGAGATAGCAGATGCTTACGCTAATGGATATGTTAGAACTTTAATGAATAGAAAAAGAGTAATAGAAGAGTTAAAAAATAAGAATTATATGATACGATCTTCTGGAGAAAGAATGGCTTTAAATACACCTATTCAAGGTACAGCAGCTGATATACTAAAAAAAGCAATGGTAGAGATTTTTGGAGAATTTAAGAAGCGTGGTTTAAAGAGTAAAATGTTAATTCAAGTACACGATGAACTTGTGTTTAATGTTTTAGATAGTGAACTTGATGAAGTAAAAGAGATAGTTAGAGATATAATGGAAAATACATTTAAAATAGATGTGCCATTAAAAGTAGATATTGAAGTTGGTAATAATTGGTACGAGGCTAAGTAGGCATGGAGTATACATATAATATTTATGATGATATTTATTCTTTGATGTTGTCTGGTAAGAAAAATGTTGAAGTTAGATTATTAAATGAGAAGTCGGAGAAGATCTTGGTAGGAGACTTTATAACATTTAATAACTTATCTTGTGAAGGTAGATATATTAAAGTTAAAGTAACTAGTAAGAATATTTATAATGATGTTGATGAGATGCTTTTGGATAATGATATTGAAAAGATTTTTCCAGGTAGTTCTAAGGAAGAGTTAACTAAGTTATTAGTTCAAATATTTGGAGAGGCTGCTAAGAAAAGTAAGATTGTTACGTTTTCATTTGTAGTAGTTGATACAGATTTAGATATTGAAGTTGATAGGGCTAAGGATATTTATGAAAAGGTGTTAACTAATGACAAAGTTATTAATATAACTGGTTCTTCTGGTTCTGGTAAATCAACTTATGTTAGTAAATATTTTAATGGTGATGAATATATAGTTGTTGATACCGATGAGATATTTGTTGAACATAGGTTTTTAGAATCTACTGGTATTAATAAAATGTTAGGAGAGTATTTTAGAGGCAAATATAGTACTATGCCTACTTTAGAAACTGATTTTGATTTAATATATAAAGAAATATTAGAGTATTTTAAAGATAGTAGTAAGACTATTGTTATTGACTGTGAACAGTTTAAGTATTGCCAGGATTTTAGTATTTTAAAGGGAAAGGTTATTGTAATTAGAACTGGTGTTGATACTTGTTATGAGAGATGTCTTTTAAGATATAAAAAGACACATGATGAGAAAAGTGTAAGTTATACAAAAGAAGAGTTTGATGCGTATGCTGAAAAGAAAAAAAGAATTTATCTTTGGAGAAATGGATTAAATATTTTTATTAGAAAGATAGATTGTTTGTAGTTAGAAGGGAAGATGTTGTTATGCCTGAGAAGCCTGAGGTAATTACGGTTAGTAATAATTTAAGACCAAGATTAGTTGGAAAGAAGATTACGGGATGTAATGTTTACTGGGATAATATTATTGCTTATCCTACGACAGATGAATTTAAAAAAGACGTTATTGGTCAGAAGATTCTAGATGTTACTACACGTGGTAAATTTATTAAAGTATTATTGGATAGAGATGTTTTACTTATTCATTTGAGGATGGAAGGAAAGTTTTTCTTTAGAAAGAAGAATGATCCAATTGTAAAACATGAACATGTTGAATTTATATTAGACGATGATATTAGTTTTAGATATCATGATGTTAGAAAATTTGGAAAGATGTATTTAATTGATAAAGATAAAGTTAATGATGTTAAACCTTTATCAGAACTTGGATATGAATTTGACGATAGTGATTTAACTAAAAAATATTTATATGAAAAACTTCATAATAAGAAGTTACCAATAAAGACAGTTTTACTTGATCAAAGTATTATTGCGGGTATTGGTAATATTTATGATGATGAGATACTCTTTAGAAGTAAGATTAGCCCATATAGAAAGTCTTGTGATATTTCTTTAGAAGAATGTGATGAGATAATTAAAAATACGAGATTAGTATTAATTGAAGCTATTAAAAAAGGAGGTACTACAATTAAGAGTTTTACTTCTAGTGAAGGAGTACATGGTCTGTTTCAAAATGAGTTATTAGTACATGGTAAAAAAAATGCCGAATGTCCTGTTTGTGGTAGTGAAATAGAAGTGTGCAGAATAGGGGGAAGAGGTACTTATTATTGTAATAAGTGTCAAAAATAATAATTAGAAGATGTTACTTTATTAATACTTTCTGTAGTTATTAGTATGAGTACAGTTATATATTTAAAAAAGTAACTAAGTGATAAAATTATATTTTTTTATATGGTGTTTTCTTTGAAAACATCTTTTTCTTTAGGAAAAAGTTAGAATTTGAGGTTTTATCATTGACAAAAACGATTAATTCTTTTATTATAGTGAGCTAATTCAGGAGTATATTTTTAGTTAACTATATTAAGGGTTCGGTTGATTATAATTATCCTCTTGATAAATAGGAAAAATTATGTATAAAAGAGCATAGTTTTAAAAAAAATAATATTGGGAGGAAAATATGAAAAGATTATTACAAAATGTTTTATTTGTACTTGTTGTTGCATTAGGATTTATGTTAGTTAGTACTAATGTATATGCAGAAGAAGTTGGTAGTGATGTTTCTAAATGGACTGTACCACCAATAGAAAAATTAACTACAAGTGATGGAGTTGATATTGTTCCTGATACATCAAATATAGTTATTGATGTTGGTCCATATTGGGCAGAAGTTAGTGGAGAAGTTATATTAAATATAACAATCAAAGAAGATTATGAAAAAGATGAAATTGTTATTGCACCTGAGGTATTTCAAACAATTTCAAGAGAAATCTATAGTGTCTTTAAAAAAGCAGGTATGGAACAAGGGTTAGATGAAGACTACTTTAAATTTAATAATCCATTCCAGGCAGGAGATAGTTTTAGAGTTAGATTAGTAATTACTAATTTATCTAAATTCAATTACTATTATGAAGAAACTTCATTTGAAATATTTCCTACAGAGCCATTAGTTTATGGAAAGTCTACTGGAGAGACTACAGGAGATAAGTTCTTTAATGGAATTGAATTACCTGAAGGATTTACTTTTAGACGTACATATAATACTGCACTACAAGATTTAATATCTAATTCAAGTGGTAGAAATATGACAGATGATGTAGTTGGTGCTGCTTTAACTGAAAAAGGATATAATGGTATTGCTGATTATGTTAAGTATTTATTAGACTTCTATAATGAAAAATATGGTACTAGTTATACAAGACTTGATCAATTTAATAAAGGTATAATTAGAGAAATGTTTAATGATGTTGATCCTTTATATGGACCTTGGGTTGCTAGAAAGTTAGGAATTTTTGTTACTCCAGCTCTTCAAGGTAATCCTGAAAAATTAAAGGCAGAAATATTAGATAAACTAGCAGAAAAAAATTATGATAATGCCTTAGATTTTGTTTTAGAATATTTTGGCATTTCTAACATTTCAGAATTAACCGATGATATGATTTATGAGTTTTTTGGAGAAGCAGGTGGTGAATCAGGTAGTTTTGCTACCGAGACTAACAAAACTATGTTAATCCTTGCATATAATTATTTCTATAATGAAGGATTAGGTTTCTATTTTGATACAAAAGATGAAAATGGAAATTATAGTGAAAATCCAGAAATTAGCAATAGTAATTATAATGGTGGAAGTTATTCAATTGGTTCTTATCTACGTGATGAGACAAAAGGCGATGAAGAGATTAAAGAACGTGCTGGTACGTTAGAATCTAATTCAGAAAATACTATTTCAGGAACATTAAAAAATGTTGGTAATTATACGCCTAATGCCTATTTAGATTATTTCTTCATGGTTAATTTACAATTAAGATATAAAGCTAAATATGGTAACTTAATAATTAAATATGTTGATAGAGAAGGTAATGAATTACTAAGTGATGTTACTAGTAGAGAAATGGTTGGTAGATATTATCAAACAAATGCTGAAGATATTAAGAACTATGAATTAGTTGAAATTCAAGGTGATGAAACTGGTAAATATATAGATGGAACAATCGTTGTAGTATATGTTTACGATAAAGTTGATGGAGAAGAAACTGGTGAAATTACTCCTCCAAATACTGGTGTTTCTGTAGGAAATGATAATTTACTATTATTACTTTCATTAGTAACTGTTGGAACAGTTGGATTTGCTTTAGCAAAGAAAAACTAATTGTAAGTATAGAATAAAAGAGGGATGTTTGTGAAAAAGAAAGTTTTCAAAATTAGTTTCTTTATAGTAGTTGTATTTGTTGTTGGTTTGGTGGTTTATAACAATAGTCAATTTGTAAAGAATAAAAAAGAACAATCTAATTTAGAAAAAGTAGTGATAAAGTATGAAAAGATTAGTAAAGAAGGAGATAATTCTAATGTTGTTTTAGAATATCAAAAGGAATTTGATAATACAGATATTCTAGGGGAGTTATCTATTTCTAATACTAATTTAGTAGTACCTGTTGCTCAAGCAAGTGATAATGATTATTATTTGAATCATTTACTTGATAAAAGTTATAATACGTTAGGTAGTGTATTTTTAGATTATAGAAATAAAGTTGATGATCGAAAGATATTAATATATGGACATAATTCTAAGTTAGCTGATACAGAGTTTAAGTTACTTGAAAATTATGCGGATAAAAATTATTATACAGAGCATAGTGATATTTATTTTAAAACTATAGATAGTAATTATCACTATAAAATATTTTCAGTTTATATAGCAACTACTGATTATCGTCATGTTAATTTAAGATTTGATGATAATGGCTATATTGAACATTTACGTTGGTTAAAGAGTCAGTCTTTATATAAAACTTCAGTAGATGTTTATAATGAAGATATTTTAGTTCTTCAAACTTGTTACTATAATCCAGAAGGGTCATTTCTAATAGTAGCAGCTAAGAAAGTTGCTTAAAATAAAAAGAATTATCAAATTAAT
>OGMF01000968.1_pt1 | contig 30196 bp, 30 predicted proteins | sample 1572921 | NCBI WGS metagenome assembly OGMF01 (sample SAMEA2581919, study PRJEB24529) | metagenome | biome: Human gut stool | place: China | collected 2011 | reverse complement strand
AGTCGAGTTCCTTGCGGCGCTCGCTCAGCCGGCGCACAAAGTCCCGCGCACAGGCGTGCTCCTTGTCGCCGTCGCGCAGCAGCACACAGAATTCGTCGCCGCCCGTTCGGTAGCAGTAACCGTGGCGCGCATAGGCGCGCTTGATGCACGCGGCGATCTCGGCAAGGCAGATATCGCCTTTCACGTGGCCATACTGGTCGTTGACCTGCTTGAAATCGTCCACATCGAAGACGACGAGCACCTCGCCGCTGCGGCGCATCTCCGCCGTGCAATTGAGATAGCTGTTCTGATTCAAAAGGCCCGTGAGCGCGTCGAGCTGGTTCCACATCTCGCTGCAATAGATGAAATACAGCACCGAAAGCAGCGTGACGCACAGCCATGTCACGTGCAGCTGCGGCAGCGCGATCTGGATGATCGTCTCCGCCGCCAGAAAGACGATGAGCGGATAGATCAGTACGCGGCTGCGATTCTGGAACACACGCGCCGTGATGGCCGTACAGGCCGCAAGATAAACAAGCGCGGCAAAGTACGCCGTGACGTAAAACGCGAAAAAGTCGCCGCGCGAATAGAGATTCTCTTCGCTCACGGAGAACACCATCCCGCCCGGCAGCATCAGCGCCAGCGAAATGAGATACGCCGCCTCGCACGCGACCGCCGTTTTGAACCCGCGCCGGACGCCCTGCTTTTTGTCCAGCACATACACAAGGCAGAGCGACACCGCGGGCGACAGGCCGAAGCCGAGGTAGTTCGACAGAATATTCAGCCAGCGCAGATGCACCGGCGCACCGTCAACCAGAATCGTGATGACCTCGAGGATCGAGATCACGCCGATGAGCACAAAGGCGAGGAAAAAGCCGCGCTTCTGCTTTCCGTTGAGCGTTTCGCTCAGCTTTGTGAGGATGCACATGAACGTCAGCACGAAGAGGTCGATCGTCGTTAAAACCAAGAAATACTGATCTATCATAAAATCAAAAATACCTTCTGTCAAAATAAAAGGCCGATCATCCGGCCCGACAAAAATCTCTTCATTTGTCCTCTTTTGGACATTTTTCAGTGTATCACAAAGTTTGACATTTGCAAAGCACAAAACGCGACGCACAAAAATTTTACATATCCCGCACAGGGCCAAAACGCGGTAAAAATTCACATATCTTACGATTATCCGCCCTGCGTATCCCCAAATTACGGAATAATTGTGCATTGTGCAAGGCATATATTTTCCGTATAATGCAACCATTCCGCGGTCTTTGCGGAAAATCGGAAAAAGGGGCTCCGCCCCGAAACAAAAAAGGAGATTTGCAATGAAAAAAACTGTCACTCTGGCGCTCACCCTCGCGCTTGTGCTGGGCCTTCTGTCCGGCTGCGCCAACAATGACACACCGGCTGATAACGCCGAGAACAGCAAGGCAGCGGAGACTGCCGAAAACTTTACCGACGAAATGAAGATCCCCTACGCTGTCGACCTGTCCCCTGAGGACGGCGCGGACTCCGCGGAACGCAGCGGCGACCATGAAAACTCGCCCTACTTCGCCCACCCCGACGTCTACAACATGGAGTCCACGGACACGCTGACCATGCTGACCCACTTCAGGACCATGCAGCAGACCAGCGAATGGTCCTGCGGCGTGACGGCGGCGCTGATGGTACTCGACTGGTACGATGCGCTCGGCGACTGGAACGAAGAGTCCCTCGCGGCGCTGCGTCACTCGCTCGACGGCACGGAGCTTGAGGGCTATCCCGGCACCACACTCAACCAGGCCATTGACATTTTCAACGGCGTAGGCGGTTTTGATATAATATCCTCCAACGACTATCCCGACGGCATCTGGCTCGACGATATTCAGGGCTGGCTGAGCGAAGGCAAGCCCGTTATGATCTGCTGGAACGACTGGGGCGGCCACTGGCAGACCATCATCGGCTATGACACGATGGGCACGGAAAACACGAACGACGACGTTTTCCTCGTCGCCGACTCCTACGACACCACCGACCACAATCAGGACGGCTACGGCATCTATCCCGCCGAGCGCCTGATGTACAACTTCACGATGTACGGCGCGTTCCCTGAAAGCGAGGGTGGCAGCGACATGCTGTTTCTTGTCGCCTCTCCCAGCGCGAAATAACGATCCAAACGCAGCAAAAAGCAGCAGGCCGTCGGTCTGCTGCTTTTTTCGTTTCACTTACTGTCTGCAAATTTTGATAAGCAGGAGCTTTCCATCCCGCACGGAGATTTTCGCGGTCTTTCCGGGCAGGATCTCGTTGCTCACGCCGTACTGGTATTCGCACGTGATCTCCGCGCCGTCGAGCGGGTACTTCGCATCGCGGATCGTAATCCCCCTCGCACAGCCCGTGATATTGAGCAGCGAGAAAAACGGGTACTTATCCTCGATGGAGACTTCGTCCTTCGAGACGATCTGCATCTCCGAATAGTCGTCCACGATCTCCGCCTTTTTGCCGAGCGAATCGAGGTAGAGCAGGATCGACACGTTTCCGAGCGTGTGGTCGAGCCGCGCGCCGATGACGCCGATGAGCAAAAAGTCGTCATACCCGCGCTGCACCAACGTCTTGACGGCAAACACCGTGTCGGTGTCGTCCTTTTCACACGGGAGCACGATGGTCTCTACATCGAGGTGCGGATTGCAGTGCGAGTCAAAGTCGCCGACGATCAGCGCGGGCTTCACGTCCAGTGCTTCCAGGTGCTTGAGGCCGCTGTCGCAGAAGACGACGGCATCATCTTCCCTCAAGTACTGCTTCACGCGCGTATAGTCGCCGATGTCCGCGCCGCCGACGATCACGCAGCGTTTTTTCTCGCTCACAGTCTTATCTCCCACGCCATCTGCCAGAAGGCCATCTCGTAGCGCGAGCAGGCGATGAAAATGTCCTCCAAATGCCGGAGCTGCTCTTCCGTATAGTGCGCGGACAGGCGGTCGAGCGTTTCGATCAGGATGACATTGCCCGCGGCGTACCCGTCTGAGGCATAGCCGCGGATCCAGTCGCCGTAGAACGGGTCGTCGACCGACTCGGGGCGGTTCGCAACGATCTTCTTGGCGATGACCTCGTAGCTGTAAGCGCACGAGAGCACCGCCGCCAAGACCTCGACCTCGCTCTCATCATAGGCGACACGGACCATGTAGGACGTGTAGGAGAGATTATCGAGCGAGGGCTTCATCGCGTCGATCTCCTCCTGCGTCACTGCAAACTTACCCATGTAACCCTTGTGCACGTCCAGCTCGCCGTTCATCACGTTGATGTACTTGGCGAAGAGGTTCGCCGTCTCGACGCTTTTCGCCTTGGCGACGCCCACGGCGTAGGTCTTGGCATAGTCCTTGAGATACAGGAAGTCCTGCATGATGTAGTAGCGGAACTTATCACGCTCCAGCGTGCCGTTCTGGATGCCGAGCACAAAGGGGTGCTCGTTGTAGGCGTCCCAGATCGTTTTGCTGGCGTTCAGCAGTCTTTCAGATGTTTTCACTTGGTATTCTCCTTTGCAAACTCGCCCCGCAGGTCAAAATTGTGCTGCATGGGCCCCGCCCCCTTGCCGAGGTCCAGCATTGCCGACAGCGCGCCGGAGATGTACTCCTTCGCCCGCGCGACGGACTCGCTGAGCGAGTAGCCCTTGGCGAGGTTCGACGCGATGGCGCTCGAGAGCGTGCAGCCCGTGCCGTGCGTGTTGGGATTGTCGATGCGCTTGCCCTCGAACCACTGCATCTCGCCGCCTGCGTAGAGCAGGTCGTTGGCGTCGTTCACGCGGTGACCTCCCTTTAAGAGCACGGCGCAGCCGTAGGTGTCGCCGATGCGCTTGGCGGCGCGCTCCATGTCGTCCCTGCTCTCGATCTTCTCACTGGAGAGGATCTCACCCTCGGGAATGTTCGGCGTGATGACGGTCGAGAGCGGCAGAAGCTCGTCGATGAGCGTCTGCACCGCGTCGGTCTTCATCAGGCTCGAGCCGCTCGTCGCGACCATCACGGGGTCGACCACGATGTTCTTTGCCCCGTAGTGGCGCAGCCGCTCCGCAATCACGCGGATCAGGTCGGAGGACGAAACCATACCGATCTTGACCGCGTCGGGGAAGATATCTTCAAATACCGCGTCCAGCTGCTCTTTTAAGAATGCAGGCGTTGCCTCCTGAATTGCCCTCACGCCGGTCGTGTTCTGTGCCGTGAGCGCGGTGATCGCGGTCATGGCATAAACACCGTTCATCGTCATCGTTTTGATGTCTGCCTGAATACCGGCGCCTCCGCAGGAATCGCTTCCCGCGATGGATAATGCTGTTTTCATCGTTTTTCGTCCTTTCGATTCAAAATGCATCTCTTTTGTTATGCGACAGAGAGTGGTGCCCCCGGTCTGCCGCCCAAAGCCGCGGCTTTAGTCCGCCGCGGTCATTGCCCAGAATTGCTCCAATTGCTCAAAGCTCGTGATATAGCAGTCCGCCAGCGCTCTGACCTCGTCCTGGCGCTTTTCGCTCTCGTCGAAGACCGCCGCGACGGTAAAGCCGTCTTTTTTCGCAGTCTCGATGGCGTGGATGGCGTCCTCGAAGACCACGGTGCTGCCGCGCTGCGCGCCAAAATGCTCCATCGCGCGGCGGAAGATGACGGGCTCGTCCTTGCCGTGCCCGACCTCGCTGCATGTGAAGATCGCGTCGAAGAGGTTCTCAATGCCGCAGCGCCGCAGCGCCGCTTCGATGAGGTAGCGGTCTGTCGCCGTCGCGATGCAGACGTCGACGCCCTTTGCGCGCAGCTCTTTCAAAAACGGGACAACGCCCGGCTTTGGCTGCACCTCGTCGCGGTAAAAATGCTCGATGATGCGGTCGATGCCCGCCATGATCTCCTCGGGCGTCTCCGCAAGGTCATACTCTTTTTTCAGGTGCTCCGCCGCCTGCAAGAGGCTCAGCGCGCGCACCTCCTCGCGCACGGTGGGCTTGGGCACTTTGCCGCGCGAGCGCACATAGCTCTCCGCCACCGTGTCCCAGAGGTACATGGAGTCGAACAGCGTGCCGTCAAAGTCAAAGATCACGCACTTGAGCTTCATGCGTTCACCATTTTTTCCGACAGCGCGCGCAGCTCGCGGCATTCGCTTTCGATGTCCTCCGCCGAGAAGATGGCGCTGACCAGCGCCACACCATCCACGCCCGTGCCCGAAAGCTCGAGGATGTTGCTCTTGTTGAGCCCGCCGATGGCCACGACCGGAATATCGACCGCGTCACAGATGGCCTTGAGCGTTTCCTTCGGAAGCACGTCGACGTCCGTCTTTGTCGAGGTCGAGAACATCGCGCCCACGCCGAGGCAGTCTGCCCCGTCGCGCACGGCCTGCTTCGCCTCTTCGACCGAGTGGACGGAAACGCCGATCATCATCTTGTTGCCGACCTTTTCGCGCACCTTCGCCGCGGCCATGTCCTCCTGCCCGACGTGCACGCCCTCGGCACCGCAGGCGATAGCGACGTCCACATTGTCGTTGATGAACAGCGGCACGCCGTAGCGCTTGCACAGCGCCGCGATCTGCTTCGCCTCTTCGAGGAAATCCTCGTCGCCGAGCTTCTTTTCGCGCACCTGCACACAGGTCGCGCCGCCCTTGAGCGCGCATTCGACCTGCTCGTATAAGCTCTGTCTGCCGACCCACGCGCGGTCTGTGACGGCGTAGAGCAGCATCGTCTTCTTATCGCACTTCATACTTTGCGCCTTCCTCCAGCTGTTCGGGCGTCATGTTGTAGATGGCGTCGATGATGTAATTGCGATAGGTGGAGTTGCCGTCCTGCGCGGAAAGGCGCGCGTGCGCGATCTCGCCGGCAAGACCCATGGCGCAGACCGCCGCCGCGGCAGCCTCCAGCGGATGCTCGGGGTTCGCCGTCACATACGCCGCCGTCATGGCGGAGAGCTGGCAGCCCGTGCCCGTGATGGAGGACATCATGGGGTGGCCGTTTCGGATGCAGTAAGCCTTTTTGCCGTCCGCCACAATGTCGATCGCGCCGGTGATGGCGATGACCGCGCCCATCTTTTCGGCAAAGGCCTTGGCGAACGCGACCGCGCTGTCAAGATTCTCCTCGCTCACCTTGTCCGCGACGTCAGCGTCCACGCCCTTGGTCGTGCCGCTGCCGGAGGCAAGGGTCTTGACCTCGGAGATGTTACCGCGGATGACAGTGAACTTGACCTCTTCGAGGAGCTTCTGCGCCGTCTCGGTGCGAAGCTTCGAAGCACCCGCGCCCACGGGGTCGAGCACGGCGGGGTGATTCAGCGCGTTCGCGCGCTTGCCCGCAAGGAACATCGACTCGATCGTGCGCTTGTTGAGCGTACCGATGTTGATGTTCAATCCACCGCAGATCGTCGTGATCTCCTCGACCTCGCTCTGGTCGTCCGACATGATGGGCGACGCGCCGCAGGCCAGCACGATGTTGGCGCAGTCGTTCACCGTGACATAGTTTGTGATGTTGTGGATGAGGGGGCACTTGCCTCTCACGTTTTCGAGCATTTTCTGAAACATATCTGTTTCTCCTTTCTGAATAAAAAACAGGAGGCGCCCACAACGGGCGTCTCCTGTAAAAAGCCATGAGGTCAACTTCCTACGGCGGCATTACCCGCATCAGGTGAAAGGGTCGAAGTTGGAGCACTTCCTCTCAGCCCGCCTGCACGAGCTCCCCTGTTTTTTCTTGAACGATTGTATTATACGCTTTTTTTCGGCGTCTGCAAGGGGGAAATGATTCAAATGCCGCAACTCGTCGATCAAAGCGCTTCATTCATCCCGCCGCAGCAGTTTTCCGGAACGGTCAGCGCTGCAATTCACTCTTTGGTGAGCAGGCAGACGGCCTCGACATGTGTATCACTGTCCAAACTCATTTCCATATCTTCCTCAATAATCGGAAGCTTGAATTTGATGGATTTGAGCCACTGACCGTTTGGCTGTCGTTCCTCATAGATATGGATTTCAGAAATCAGCGATTCCATAATCTGTCGCTTCTCCTGCTCGTCCATGACAGCGTACAGCTTTTCAAAATAAATCAGCACTTTGTAGATATTGTCAGCAGTGAGTTTTTCTGCTTCTATTGCCATTTTCTTTGCTCTGGCTTCAATCAACAGATTCTCCGTATCCTCTATCTTATCATACATTTTATAAAGGCGATCATCAAGGTCTGCTTTACGCTTGATGTAGTGCTTATCATCTGGGTCAAGGGTATCAATCTCATCAATCAAACGGGACTTCGTAGCATAGCTCTGACGAAGCTGTTTTTCATAATTGGCAATCTCCTGTTCAATGGCGGATGTATCTATCTTCATATTGATTTTTTGCTGCATCATCGCCGCAAACTTCGGATTGCTGACCAGTTTGATAATAACCTCTGCAACAGCACCGTCCAGCAATTCCTCATTGATTTGCTTCTTGTATTCACACTTATGACCACGGGTCATAGTGCGGTGTTTGCAGCCATAATAGAAGAAATCCTTATATTTCGTGCCGTCCGGCTTGTGCTTGATGCTTTTGTTGCCGTACATTCCGGCTCCGCAAATAGGACATTTAAGTAATCCGGTCAGCAGGTGTACCTTGTTGTCTTTACCGTTGTTGACCTTTTCATACTTCTTCGCCTGAGCAAGAAGTTTTACTTGGGCTTCATGCCAGAGTCCTTCTGATACAATGGCTTCATGCAGACCGTCAACTAACAGATAATTTTCCTGCTCCACAAGTCGGTAATCATTGCGAGTTCCATGTACCTTTTCTGTTCTTCTCCTGCCGTAAGCAATTTTACCACAGTAAACGGGATTTTTCAAAATTCTGCGAATCAGGGCTGCATCAAACAGAGGATTTTTTCCATTCTGCCGCTGAATTTTGTTGATACCGTGATTGGCAAGGTATTTCGCAAGTCCGTTAGCTCCTATATCGGTATGCACATACTGGTCAAAGATAATGCGGATTGCCTCGGCTTCTTCCTCGTTGATATACAGCATACCTTTTTCCAATTTGTATCCGTAGGGAGCAAAACCACCGTTCCATTTACCCTCACGAGCTTTCTGGATTCTGCCTTCCATCGTCTGAACACGGATATTCTCACGCTCAATCTCGGCAACCGCAGAAAGCACGGAAATCATCAGCTTACCGGCATCTTTGGAAGAATCAATGCCATCCTCCACACAAATCAGATTGACATCGAAATCTTGCATCACCTGTAAGGTAGACAGCACATCTGCCGCATTTCTGCCAAAACGTGATAACTTGAACACCAGCACATAGGACACGCCATCTTTACCGGACTTGATATCCTCCATCATGCGGTTAAATTCCAATCTGCCCTCAATGGACTTTCCCGATTTACCGGCATCCTCATATTCACCGACGATTTCAAAATCGTTGAACTCAGCATAGGCTTTCATTCTTGATTTCTGAGCATCCAAGGAGTAACCGTCTACCTGAACGGCAGTAGATACTCTCGTATAAATATATACTTTTGTTTTTTCTTTCATATCGCCATCCTCATTTGTGCCACAGCCTGTGGCATAATTCAGCTTTCATCGTCTGTTATTTTTTGCCGTCAGTTTTCTGTTCCAACATCTTTATCGAATTTAAATAATCATTTTCCACGTCGCTGAGCGTTCTTGTCTTATATTTTCGATATTCTCCAGTCGCTTTATCAACAGCCTGCTTATGAGTAATGCTTCCATTTCCAATTAAAAGCTGCTCTCCACTCATGGTAAGAATGCGATCCAGATGCTCTGCCCAGTCCTGCATCGTCATTGCCTGTTCACGCTCTGCCTGACGTTCCGCAAAATCCAGATACCCGGATACAAGTTGTCCCATAGCACGAAGCTCTTTCTCATTCAGATAGTTTTTCGCAACAATCGCTTCTTTGAGTGTCGGCTGATTACCGGCAAAGGTGGTAAGTCCCATGAACTCTTTTTCCGCATCCGCTCTTGTATAAATCACTTCTGCCGCAGTCTGTCCGTGAATGGCATAATGAATTTTATTCTGAACCTTTTTGAAAAAACGGATAGAGATTTCCGCTTTCGGGTCGTAGTCAATGCTGGTGGCATAGATTTCAAGCACCTGACGATAAAACACCTTTTCCGATGCACGGATGTCTCTGATTCTTTCAAGCAGTTCCTTGAAATATCCACCGCCGCCCAGATTTTTCAATCGTTCATCATCCAAAGCAAAACCTTTTTTCATGTATTCTTTGAGAATGTTAGTTGCCCAGATTCTGAACTGTGTGCCACGCTTGGATTTTACACGATAGCCGACAGAAATGATAACATCAAGATTATAGTAGTCAACCTGATAGGTTTTTCCATCTGCCGCAGTTGTTGCAAAATTTGCAACAACTGACTCTCGCTGCAGCTCGCCTTCGGAAAATACATTTTTTATATGTCTTGAAATAGTAGATTTATCTCTCTGGAACAACTCTGCCATCTGGTCAATGGATAACCACACGGTATCCTCATCAAATGTGGTTTCAATTTTTGTCAATCCATCTTCTGTTGTGTAAATAATCATATTGGATTTTTGATTCATATCATCATAATTGTTCACCGGAACACCTCATTTCTAATTGTGCAACGGGGTATTGCGCTTTTATTCTATGTAGCTCTATGCGTTGAGAACAGTAGCTCTCGCATAGAGTTTGGACACTTATTCCACGACTATTATATCATTGCTTTTCCATCAATTCAATAGTGTCACTGGGTTCTTCAGATGTGTTTTCTTCCTCCAAACAAGACGGCGGCTCTGGAAGATTATCAATATCCAGAACCGCCGCATATTTTTCTATTAAATTTGCAAGTAAATCGGCAAAACCATTCCATTTATCTGTCAATAGTGCTCTCCTTTCTTTTTCGTCCACGTTCCTGCGGAATGTCCTGTTTCTCTTTTCCTCTGGTCAAAACGGCATTAAGAAAAGCCCGTACCCTTTCAGGTGCGAGCTTGACAGCATCCAGATACGGCTGAGCCTGTTCCAGAAGTTTCTCATATCGTTTTTTCCATACCCCAGCATCTTTCTTGGCTGTTTCATATTTCTGCTGGTATTTTAATTTCTCCGCTTTTTCAGCAAAGCTGCTGACAGCATAATTTTTGAGAGTACGGCATTCATCGGGTGTCAAGACGATGTTCCCGGTAAAAGATTTCTTACCCATCGACTCCAGCTCCTGAACCGTCACCGCTATTCCGGTTGCCGCCTTAGTCTGTGCTTGCAGGGATTTAAGCTCCTGCTTTTTCTTCTCCGCAGCCTGTGTAGTATCGTCAAGCTGTGCTTCTTTCTGGTTCAGTTCCGCCGTCACAGCTTCCAGTCGCTGCTTTTCCTTTGCCACCTTAAACTGGGTCACAGTCAGATGTTCCTCGGTGCTGTCACGCTCTCCACGTTCCACATCGGTATATCCGGCAGCTCTCATGTGCTGAAAAAAATCATCCTGTAAAACAGAATAGGATTTTCGGAGAACAGGCTTACCATTGACTTGCAGAATTGGTTTTCCATCTTTGTCCACAGCAGGTTTGGACAGCCACTTTTTACTGCGGCTGACCTGCATAATGGTTTCCTTTACCGTTCCTCTGAGAGCTTCATCCTTGCAGCGTTTCGACCACAAAATCTGTTTCTCCACCACAGGGACATAGACCACATGAAGATGATAATGGAACACGTCCTTGCCAAGTGCTTCGGACATCGCCCGGTTAATCTCGTCAGCGTGCATGACTGCCGAGAGGATATACTGTTCACCGCCAACAATCTCCACAGCGGATTTATAGGCTTCCTCATAAAACTGTCTGGCGTATTCATAACCGCCGTGATTGTCGAAGTACGCAGAGTTCACATCAAAGACCATTTCGTTGAAATGGACGGCATCCGCCTTCAGACCTCTGGTGGAAATGATGTTGTCAGCTTTCATCTGCTCAAACATTTCAGCGTAGCTCCCGGTAGGTTCTTTGAAGTGTACGTTGAGGGAACTTCTTTCCGGGATAATATCTTCGTTACTGTATATTTCTTTTTCACGCTCATTGTGTGCCTGTGCATCTCCGATGTCATTATCTGTGACATCCATATTTCTTGCACAGGTACGGTCAACTCCGTCATTTCTTGCCATATTTTTCCTTCCTTTCTTTGGGATTTGCAGACAGGTAGCTTTGGAAAGGCACTTCTGCGGAAGTGTAATAACCCACTATGACACTTTCATCCATACTGGCTGCAAAGTGCCGTGGGCTCTCCCGAGGGGCTCTCCGAGGGTAATGCGGTCGCTGCGGCGACCTCTGCCGAACATCAGAAAGTTGTCTGCTCCTCTTTCCAATGTCCGGCACGGACGGCTGCTGTTTTGCGAAATCGCCCCGTCCGTTGACAGAAAAAAGACTGACTTTTTCCTGTCATTTGGGTACGTCACGAAGGTTTTATACAGGAGTGATTTACGCTCGTACGCTGTGTACGTACGTACCAAAAAATCAATCCCGCCATTCCTCCGGTACGTACGTACACGGCGAAACGTCGTAAAACCCATTTATATTCGGACGGGCTACGGCTTCAATTCCCATGAATCCCCACACCCTGCGCCCGGCAGAGTTTGTGATTTTGTTGGTGTGTTCCAGATTGTAGCGACTTAAATTTGCCACCACACTGTCACTAAAGCTGCGGGATTTCAGGGGCGGCAGAGAATTTTCCTCACACCACATCCGATAAATTTCGTACAGCTCCTTGGAGCTGATGGAAGCATCCGCTTTCAGCCGGATATAGCCCTCAGACTCCATGAAGTCGAAAATATTGTTGTTGTCACGCTTGACGGACTCTCGGTTGGTTTTGGTGCGCTCACTTTCCGTGAATTTGAAATTGTTGGCAACCAGACGCTGCAATCCCTCAAACGCCCAGAGGAAAATGCCCTCCACCTCAGCTTTCATCTTCTGGGCGAGGTCAGGGTCATCCATTCTTCCGGCAGGCTTTTCCTTTGTGGTCAGCACAAGCTGTCTGCGGTAGAAACCGTCACTTCGGTCATACAATGCCTGTAAATCTCCATTGGAGAAAGCCAGCAGACGGGCGAACATCCAGCCCTGATAGCTCTGTTTGCCCTTGCGCTCCAAATCCATTTTCCCTTGAGCTGTCACAATGGATTTCACATAATTGGTCTGGCGCAAGGCTTCCATTCGCATATCATCATCCACGCATAGGAGGATATGCTCCAGATCGGCACGGGCAAATCGGTTCTCAGAGATTTTACCAATGCTTCCGTCCTTCATGGAACTGCCCAGCATTTGCCCCAGCACCGCACCGATTTGGGATTTACCCTCGCCGCCATTGCCCTTAATGACCATCATCCTCTGTCCTTTATTGGAGGGAATCAGGCAATAGCCGATAAATTCCTGCAAGGTAGGGATGTCCTCCGGGTAAAGCAGACCATTCAGAAAGGAAAGCCACAGCACAGGTTTCGGAGTATCCGGGCGATAGAAAACCGGGAGCCTGTTTCTCACAATATCCGGCTTCCCCTCTGTAAAAGTGCCGTCCAGCATGAGCGTACCGTTTGCCAGATGAATCCTGTCCTGCTCCGGCGGGAAGTCCTCCACATGAGCCGCCAGCTTCATAATCTCAATGATGTTGCTGATTTTGCGGGGAATGTTGTTCACGGCACAATATTTCAATTCTTCAAAGATTTCGCCACGAAGCGGCAGGTCGTCCGTCACTCGACCATCAGGTGTGAAAAAAGCTCCGTTTGCAAAGATAATCTGACGGGTTCTCAGAAAATCTTCACAAAACAGAGCTTCATTGATACTCTTGCCGTCAAACCACATCGGCACATTCATCTCAAGCAATTTCCTGTTCTCTGACATGGCAGCGCACCTCCTTTTTCTGCTCGTCCAGTCGTGTTTGCATTCTTGCAATCGTTCCGTCTGTCAAAAGTTCCTTGACGGTATCAGTCCTTTCTTCCTGATCGCTCATAAGGAGCAAATCGTTCAGATACTCCACATATTCCAGCTTGTGGCAAGCTTCCACGAACCTCTCATCCGGCTCGTCCTCCGGTGCTTCGGGAGCATATCGCTCTTTCCAGTCCTCCAAAAGATGAAGATACCCGGACAGCACATTCATGCAGAAAAGCTCGTCCTGTTTCGACTGATTCACACGGGGACGGTACTTCTTTACCTGTGCCACCACGGACGGCGGCCTGTCCAGTCCGAAATCCGCAGCCAGTCTCTGCGCTGCTTCATAGGCAGACAGGTCAAGCAGCCTTGCCACAAAGTCAATCACATCTCCCTTGGCACCGCAGCCGAAGCAATAGAAGTAATCCTCGTTCAGCTTCAAGCTGGGGTGTCTGTCATCGTGGAAAGGGCAGCAAATCATCCCGGAGCGATTGATTTTCAGCCCGTAGTGTTCGGCGGCTTGCCTAACCGTGACCGCCGCCTTGACTGTTTCAAAAATGTTCATTTGCATAACCTCCTTGATTTTTCTCGATGATTTTTTCATCTGCCTGAATATACGCAGAAAAACGCTTTCAACCGAAAAATCAGGCACTTCCGCAAGCAAAGCAAAAAGCCGCCCCGAAAACTTGAAAAAATGCAAGTTTCGAGACGGCAGTGTTCACACAAAGTTGGTTGATATTGTTCCGTAAATAGAATATAATTGAAGTTAATATGAATCAGGAGGGATGATACAGAAATGAAATACCTGTCTACATTTGAAGTTGCCGAGAAATGGGGTATCTCTCCCCGAAGAGTTGGTATCCTCTGCAACAATGACCGCATACCGGGCGCACAGCGGGCAGGAAGCCGCTGGATCATCCCGGAGGACGCTGAAAAGCCGACAGATGCCCGCATTAAAAGCGGAAAATATATCAAACAGAAAACAGACAGAGGGGAGGAAGCATAATGGCTGATACTTATTTACCCGCCGATGTTCGGAAAAGAATCGTTGATGTAATGAGAGAACGCAAGATGACCCAGCGAGAACTGGCACTTCGGATTGATGTGAATGAAAGCACCATCAGCCGCTTCCTTAGCGGAAAGACCGAAAAGCTGAGCGAAGAAAGCGTTATCCGCATCGCCAGAGTGTTCAATGTGTCCACGGACTTTATCTTGGGTACGACCGTAATCCCGGATAAAAAGAACTACGATATTTCAGAACTGGGATTATCTGTTGAAGCTGCAAAGAATCTTTATACCGGAAAGGTCAACAATGATGTAGTCAACCGTCTGCTGGAAAATCCCCGCTTTGCCATGGTTACTTATATGATTGCACAGTATATGGATGATACCCTTGCAAGAGGATATGCCGCACAAAACCAGATGTTTGCTACCGTTGGCTCTCTGCTGTTGGGACAGAACCAAGCTCCCGAAGCAGTACAGGCAGCCCGAACCGCTAATGCCATGAAAATTCCCGCTTATCAGGCAGACCAGACCACGATTCAAAACACCTTTATGACGGTGGTTAAGGAAATCAAGAAAGAAGCAGGCAGCGATTTGGTCGCAGCCAAGGCAATCAGCAAGGAAGCCACCGAAAAGATGTTTGCCGAGCTGACCAAGGGGCAGGATATGCAGAATCCGACCATCACGCCGGAAGCAGTTGTTGATGCTATTACAGGCAGCATTTCCGGTGTCGATGGAGTCAATCAGGAAGCTCTGGACAACTTTAACAAAGCCTTGCTGGGGCTGATGCAGACGATGGTGCTGCCGGAAGATGATGGACAAGATAACTAACGAGCAGCTCTGTATTGCGGCGCAGAGCGGTGACAAATGGGCAGAAAACGCCCTTGTAGAGAACAATCTTTTTTTCAAGCAGAAGACGGCATACGAGCTCTGATCGTGACTGGAGTTCAGACGTGTGCTCTTCTGCGTGACGCAGGTATTTATGCGTTCAATTTTAAATGACTCTCCGCCGTGGACGGAAGAGCTGGCAAGATATTCGTTTATGTACGTCAACTTTATTGGCGCAGTGATCTGTGTGCGCGAAAAGTCGCACGCGCGTGTAACGGTGATCCTGGACGCACTGAGCGGTACGGCGCGCAAGGTGCTTGAGGTGATCGCTGATTTGGTGACCCTGTTTGTAAGCTATGTAATGATCCGTTATGGCACAATGTGCGTGATTCAGGTGGCTGCGCAGCGCAGCCCCGCGATGCGGATCTGCATGTCGTTCGTTTACTTTTGCATTCCCCTTGCAGGCGTGTTTATCGCAGCAGAGGCGATCCTCAGCCTGTATCGAAATATTAGAGCAAAGAAAGAGGAGGTCGAGGAATAATGGGTGGTGCAGGAATCCTGTTTGTGGCCATGTTCGGCTTGATCTTCTTGGGTGTACCGGTTGCATTTTCCATTGCAGCGTCTTCTTCAATTTTTCTGCTGATCACACAGATGAAGCCGCTGATGCTGGTGCCACAGAGAATGCTCACGGGTCTGGATTCATTCCCGTATCTGGCGATCCCGCTGTTTGTGCTGGTTGGTAACCTGATGGAAACGGGCGGTATCAGCCGCAGAATGGTGCGCTGGGCAAGAAGCCTTGTGGGCTCTCAGCCGGGCGGCCTCGGCACTGTGGCAGTTCTGGCGTGCGCGCTGTTTGCAGCACTGACTGGTTCCGCGCCGGCGACGGTTGCGGCCATCGGCTCGATCATGATCCCATCCATGGTGGAAAACGGCTATGAAAAAAGAACCGCAGCTGGCCTATGTGCAGCCGCAGGCGCCCTTGGCCCTATCATCCCGCCGAGCATCACGATGATCGTTTTCGGCGTGACGATGTCGGTCTCCATCCCGGCGATGTTCTTAGGTGGCGTAATCCCCGGCATTGTGATTGCACTGTGCCTGGTCGCAGGTAACATCGTCTATGCGCTGACGCATCCTGAGGTCATGGCGCACCGCAACCGAGAGAAGTTTTCATTTCGCGAGTTTTGGAATGCGACAAAGCAGGCATTTTTTGCATTAATGCTTCCGGTGATTATTTTGGGCGGCATTTATGCGGGCTACTTCACACCGACAGAGTCGGCGGCTGTTGGTACGGTTTATGCAATTTGCATCGGCTTCCTCTACAAGGAACTGAAGGTAAGGGACTTTAAGGCGATTCTGGTCAAGAGTGCCAAGACATCGGCGATGGTCTGCTTTATCATCTCTACGGCGAATATTCTCTCCTGGATCCTGGCCTCTACGCAGGCGTCCACGGCAGTCGTCAACTGGCTGATGCAGTTTGTGAACAGCGAGTTTACCTTCCTACTGGTGATGAACCTGTTCTTGCTGTTTGTCGGCGCGCTGCTCGATCAGGGCGCGGCAGTTATCATCATCTGCCCGATGCTCTTCTCACTGGGAACAGCGCTTGGCCTGAAGCCGCTCCACCTCGGCGTGGTGATGTGCATCAATCTGGTGCTGGGCAATGTTACGCCGCCGTTCGGCTATAACCTGTTTACGGCCAGCTCGATCACAGGACTTAAATTCAACGAGATCGTCAAGGGTATCTTCCCGTTCTTACTGGTGGAGATCGTCCTTCTGTTTGTATTTGCATACTGTGAGCCACTGATCACATGGCTGCCAACGCTTGCGGGTTATTAAGGAGGCAAAGCGATGACAATTCATGAGCAGATCATTCAAGAAGCAAATAACATTTCCAAGCAGGTGATCGCGTGGCGCAGAGATATCCACGCGCATCCGGAAATGTCCAACATGGAGTTTCGCACGAGCAAGCTTGTTGCGGCTCATCTCAAGAGCCTGAATTTTGACGAGGTCTATGAAGGTCTTGCCGGTGGAACCGGCGTGATCGGTATTTTGCACGGTATGCAGAACGGCCCGACAGTCGGCATGCGCTTTGACATGGACGCACAGGCCGTGAAAGAGATGACCGGACTGCCGTTTGCCTCTACACAGACTTGCCAATGGGGCGGGGAGACCGTGCCGGTCATGCACTGCTGCGGACACGATGTACATACCTCAATGGGTATGGCCACGGCGGTGATCCTCACCCATCTAAAAGACAAGCTGCACGGAAAAGTGATGTTTGTCTTCCAGCCGGCAGAGGAGGGCCCTTCGCCCGGATGGGCGGGACGCCATGGCGCGGATGCGATCATGCACGAAAAGGTGTTTGAAGAGAATAAGCCGGCGGCGATGTTTACCCTGCATATTGACCCCAATCAGCCGATCGGAACGGCGGGTGAGCTTGCGTTTATGCCGGGGCAGACCTGCATGGCGATCTCGTCGTTTTCCATTGAGCTGGAAGGCATCGGGGGACATAACGCAAAGCCTTGGGTCGGTATTGATACGCTGCTCCCCGGCGCACAGATTTTGCAGGGGCTGCAGAATATTGTGACGCGCAATGTAAATCCAAACACCAATCAGGTCGTTTTGACGGTTGGCCAGTTTCTCGGTGGCACGAAGTATAACGTGATCGCAGATCACACAGTGCTCAGAGGTGCCTGCCGCTTTACAGATTATTCGACGAGAGTATATTTGGAAAACCGCGTGGCAGAGGTTGTATCCGGTATTGCCGCGGCTGGCAATGTAAAATCCAAATTGACGTGGGATATGCATTACCCGCCGAACTTTAACAATGCCGAATTGATGAAGAAGATGGTGCCTCAGATCGAAGAGACGCTTGGCCGGGGCCGAGTGACTTCGGCCAGGGAGCGCTGCGCGCAGTTCCCTGATGATTTTTCTTACTACACGCTGCAGATCCCTAGCATCTATGCGATGCTGAGCTGCGCGCCGGACAGCGGAGATCCGAAAAAGGTGGCGGGACTGCATACGGCGGACCTAATGGTCAATGAAAAGTGTATTCTGGAGGGTGTGAAAGCGGCTTCGACTTTTGCACTCTGCTATGCGGGAGAAGATGAGGAAGACAAAGAATGATACAGGAGATCACTCAAGCAATTGACGCTTATTTTGCTCAGCCGCTTGCGCAGACGGATATTTATTATGCGGATGCAAGACGCACCGTGAGCGCGAACGGAAGACTTGTTTACACGTCGGCGGAGCAAATGCAGCCCGTTGGGAAGGATTGGGAGCTGATCCTGTTTGACAGGATTGGAGATGATTTGTGCTATGCGCATGTCGGATACCCGAATGAAAACGAGTACTGTCACGAGGTGCTGGCATTTTTGAAGATCAAGTCCGAATGGAAGCTTACAGCCATTTTGCAGGCAGAAACAGATACTAAGTACCGGAATGTCTGTCCTGAGTCCGCAGATGAGGTCGAGATCTTCCGTGAGATCGAAAGAAGACTGCTAATCTACAGCGATGCGGTTTATGACCTGGATGCAGATGCGGCACTGACGGCGTTTACACCAGACTGTCACATGATCCATCCGGTGGACAGCGAGCATTTTGCGGACGTGAACTGCGACGTGTTCCGCGAGCGCTGGAGCGGTGTGCCGCATCCGAAAACACTGGGGCTGCCGAAGTATTCCCGCATCTATCATGTCGAATTGATCGATGAATACACCGCGGTGGCAAAGATCGGCATGGCGAAGTTGAACGATTATTTTAACGACTACCTTTTCTGCGTCAAAGAGAACGGCAGCTGGATGATCACGCAGAAGCTGACGGAGTCCGTCTGGAAAAATCCAGAAACAATCAAAGTGTAAGATTTAGTAGTTCTATCCTGTTCTGTTAGATAGCGGCGCAGCCGGAAGTCGTATTGGAGACTTCCGGCTGTGCTGCATTGTGGGATTTTTCCGTTCCGCTTGAGCGTAGTTTGCAGAAAAAAGTGGTATGGGAATTCAGACTGTTTTTACCGATTTGATAAGACCATCTGATTACAGAGCATTAGCTCATGTGCCGCTGACATATTGCAGCAGGTAAATATTATGGCGGTGGCTTTGCAAATGTCAGACCAGATTGAAAGATTGTATCACATAAGGTTATACCCTGCATAGGTAGCAAGAGACTCCTACATTGATTCATGCAGGAGCCCCTTGCTTTTGAACGACGGGATGGACTCAAATTTTATTGATTGGCTACTACAATTCCTTTTCGCTACGACAGGAACACTGATTATAGCCGATGAAGAATAATCAACGTTTTAAGCTTTGCTGCCCTTCTTTGTACTGCAAAGCATAGAACCGTCACGGCGGAAAATGCCAAATCCGGTAACAATATAAATTGCAGCGGTAATCAGGCCCAGATAGCTCAGCGGGCAGTAGAGCAGATAGCTCCAAGAAGAAACGCCGAGAGCGCCGGCCACGTAAACGGAGAATGTGCTCCAAGGGATCAGAGGAGCAGCGGTGGTACCAGTATCCTCCAGCATTCTGGAGAGATTGCGGCGATCAATGTCGTACTCGTCGAAAATGGGGCCCATCATGGGACCGACAATCGAAAATGTGACAAAGTAAGAACCGGTCAGGGCGTACAGCAGAAAGTGAAGAATGTAGGAGCTTGCCAGTACACTTTTGCGGCCTTTTGCTACCTTCTTGATGAGATCGCAGAGCATATCAAAGACACCGCAGGATTTTAGCGCGCCGCTGAACAGAGCTGCGGCGATAATAACGGCAATGGTGGACATCATATTCAGAAGACCACCGCGGTTCACCATGGAATTGACGATTTCAGAGCCGGTGTCCGCAGAAAAGCCTTTGGCGCAGATGCCGACGATCTCCTGAAAACCACGTCCCTGAATAAGCGCTGCCACAATACCACCGGCAAGAATGCCGATGCCGAAGGTGGGAATGGAGGGCTTCTTCAGTAAGATGAGTACTACGACCAAAATCGGGGGTACCAGAGACAGAATACTCATGTTGAAGTTTGCAGACAGAGTATCCATGATCTCTGTGTAACTTTCAGTAACGACAGAACTGCCGGTGTGATTGATACCCAGAATTGCATATAAGATAATAGAAATGACGAAAGCTGGAGCAGTTGTGTAGAGCATAGAGACGATGTGCTTATAGATGTCAGTGCCGGAAACAGTGGGCGCGAGGATCGTGGTATCGGACAAAGGAGACATTTTGTCACCAATCAGAGCGCCGGTCACAACAGCGCCGATCGTATACATCTCGTTTACGCCAAGGCCCTTGGCAACGCCAATCAAAGCAATGCCCATTGTACCGATCGTACCCCAGGAAGTGCCTGTCATAATGGACATTAGGGAACACAGAATGCATGTGGCAACCAGAAAGATGCTGGGAGAGAGCCATTTGAGACCGTAATACATCAGCATTGGTACAGTGCCTGCGGCCATCCAGGAGCCGATAAGCATGCCGACCAGCATCATAATAAATACGCCAATATAAACGGTGTTGATGGCTTCACCAATATTAACGGAGATGGTTTCCCACTTTGCGCCAGTGGCCTGAGCCAAGAAAATCGTGATAATGCCTACAATCATCAAACTGACGGCAACATTACATTTGATAACGCCGACCATGGTGATCAGTGCAGCGACAGCGCAGATAAGGATCAATGCGGGAGCCAGATAGGAATTTTTCTTTTCTGTCATGGTGATATCCCTCTTTCATTGTATTTTGATCACAGGCTATCTCATAATCGAAACGCATATTTTACTTACACTCTGCCGCAATTGCTCAAAAACGTATATAGCAGTAACCAATGTGCGATTGACATGCAGAGTACAACGGATTATATTATTAGAATAGATTACAAGGGTTCTTGTGAGAGTTCTCTTGGGTCTTGGCCACTGCGAAGCTGCAACTTCGCGGTGGCTTTTTTGCGCGAGTTAGCCGAACGATAACGAACAGGCCAACATTGATCAATTCCCAAACAGCACCTTATCTAGAACATCAATGATGATTTGTGTATTTTCCTCAGTGCTGGTGCTGATACGAAGCCAGTTATTCAGCTTCCAGAGATGTCCACCGCGGGCGACAACGCCATACTTCAACAGTTCGTTGTAGACCTCGCGTACATCACGCTGAACATCCACAAAGATGAAGTTGGCGTAGCTCTTGATGTATTTTAGAGCTCGCTTGTCAAAGTAGGCTTCCATCATTTCGATAGAGCAGCGGTTCAGTGCCTTGGCTGCTTCAATATGATCGTTATCATCTAAAGCGGCCATACCGGCAGCTAAAGCAAAGCAGTTAACGCCAAAGGTCAGCTTAGTGCGGTTCAGCGCTGCGGCAATCTCAGGCGAGGTCATGGCATAACCAATACGGACACCGGCCAGACCGGCAATCTTGGAGAAAGTGCGCAGGATAATCAGAGTCTCTCTTTGGTTCAGATAATGTTGGGTATCCTCATAATCTTCATGGAAAATCGCATAATCAAAGTACGCTTCGTCAAGAATGATCGTAACATGTTCAGGCGTATTTTCAATCAGCCATTTGATTTTATCCTTGGAAACGATATTGCCTGTAGGATTGTTGGGGTTGCAAATAAACAGCAGTTTGGTTCTGCTGGTAACCGCTTTGACCATACCAACCACGTCTACTTCGAAGTCTTCTTTGGTTGGGACAACCACAGGCATGCCGCCCAAAAAGCCTACTTCAGTAGCATATTTGTTATAAGTGCTGGCAGAGACTACGATCTCATCGCCCTCGTTGATAAAGCACTCGGCAAACATTTTCAAAAGCTCGGTACCGCCGTTGCCAAGTACGATATTCTCTACCTTCAAATCATGCTTTTTGGCCAGCTTCTCTTTGAGCTTATAGCCATAGTCATCAGGGTAAAGGTTCATGGTCAAAGCAGCTTCCTGTACAGCCTTGATTGCCAGAGGAGAAGGGCCAAGCGGGTTTTCGTTGGAACCGGCTTTTACGAACTGATCTACGCCAAACTCCCTCTTCATCTCGTCCACGGATTTCCCGGGAACATAGGCGGGCTTTTTAGAAACTTCTCTTCGAAACAACTCTTGAACATTCATGTCAGACGCTCCCTTCTTTCTTTTCAGTAGTCAAATTTTTCATCATTTTTCTCTTCAAGGACTTTGATTGCGTGGTAGGTATACTCTGCATAAGGGATATATACACCGTTATCCTTAGCTTTTTTCAAAAGGACTCCCAACAGCATATCGATTTCCGTATGCTTCTTATTATCCAGATCTTGAAGCGTTGAAAATCGCGTTTGAGGTGCAAAGACCGCTTTATTGGGATCGGAAAGCTCCAGCGGAATATGCAGAGCATCGGCAACACATTTGACCTCTTTTTGAAGCTGAATGCGGATTGCGGCAAGGTGCTCGCTATCGAAATATGCGCCGTAGCCTACTCCAAAAACCGCCTGCGGTAAATTACCCGAAACATTAATCATCAGCTTTTTCCATTGTGCGGCAACAATGTTTGGGACGGCTTCATAGCGAATGCTGGTCTTAGATAGCAGGTTCTCCAGCGCTATAACGCGAGGAGACTTAACACTTGAATCTTTTTCGCCAAACAAAAGTCCTTCCGCCCGTTTAGGGTCGAAAAAGGTTTCATTGCCTCTGTGCTGCACAGAAAAACGAATCATGGAATAGAGCACCTTTTCTGCCCCGATTGCATTAGAAATGATTTCCTCACTGTCAACACCATTGAGAAGACTGATAACTGTCGTCTCAGGGCCGGCGATCGTGCGGATATCCAGCAGGGCTGAAGACAAATTGTAATACTTTACAGCGACAATCAGCAAGTCACAGCCAGCAGCTTCATCGGGCGTTTTTACGTTCAGTGTGTATTTCACACCATTGATCGTCAGGCCGTTGTTCTTCAGTCTTTGCGCCCGCTCGCCATCTGCTGCAACGCAAAAGTTTTGACCGAGAATATCTGACAAGCCCCAAATAAAATAGGAGCCTATACCGCCAGCGCCCAAAAGCACGACAGTTTTTATTTCTTTTGACATCACGTCTGCTCGCTTTCTTCAGAACCGTTGAACTCCGGCATTTCATCGGCCATTACGCCGCCGATGATGTAGCGGTTCTGGGGCAGCTCGTCCACGATGACGCGGACCTGCTTAGGCTTGGTCTCGAAGTTCCGGATCAGGACCTCGGATACATCCACCATCGTTTTTTCAATCAGCTCCTTGGGCTTGCCCATGGGCATTTGAATCGTGCACATATACGGCATATTATTTCACCTTCTTTGAAAAGTCTTTGGGTTTTCCGTCAATCATCAGATGGTGTCCGGCCCAGTTGTCGAGCAGGTGGCAGCGGACATCCTGTTTTCTGCAACCGAAATTTTCACTGAGAATGTCGGAAACCTTGTCCATCAGCGTATTCTTGGCCTCCAGACTGCGCCCGGGGCCGCAGTTGAAAACAACGGTGGGCAGAATTGCCTCTGCGGGCTTGCCGCCCTGATAAACCTTTTCTGGATCAGATTCATATACGCCGACATGAACCATGGTGGGCAGGGTGTTTTCCAGAATATCCGCCGTGGCGGCGTTGATCTCGCGCAGAGATTTTTCCATGGCCTTATCGTCCAGGCCCCGGGGCATGTATACGCGATAAAATGGCATTGGTAAATTCCTCCTCTAATAGTCTGTTTCGATCACATTATACTTGATTTCACCGCGATAGATTGTGGCAAGCGGCGTGAATTTGAGCGGCCCGGGATATGTCAAACCGAAGGCGTCGCGGAAGATGTGTTCACCTTCGGCGATATCCATGATGGTAATGTTGGCAGCCATGCCGCGCTGAAGGCCAACTTCGATATTTTTCATCAGCTTGGCCGGTTCGACAGTGACCTTACGGAGCACCTCGTCCGGACTCATACCCATGGCGATACATTCGCCCATATGGACGTGCAGGCGGCTGGTGTAGGGATCGTTGCTCAGACAGGTCAGGTCGTCGGAGATGATGTCCGGCACAAAGCCCTGAGCAAATGCGGTGCTGGCGACTTCGGCGCTCCAGTTGCGCGAGCCGCGGGAGGAGGAGAAGAGCACGCCGCGCTTTTTTGCTTTCCACGCTTCAGCATAGACTTGGCCATTGTCGTCCAGAATGTTGCCTTTGTTATAAGTATGCTCGAAGACATCGCCGGCCTTAAAATAGTCAATGAATTCAGGCAGCTTTGCGTCGGGGTTGGCGACATGGACAAACATGCGGCAGCCGACATAATCGCAGGTCTCGCGCGCTTTCTTCATCACGTCCAGCGTCAGATCGTGACCGGGGGAATCGTTGTGCCCAATGAGCACCTTGATGCCGACAAGACAATCAGGATTGCTTTCAAATACGGCTTTGATCTTTTCCCTGTTGACCTCGGCTTCAAGGTCTGTGTAGCGGGTGATGCCGCCGCGGCAGTCCGTCTGGCTGGAAAGACCAAGCGCCACGTTGACTGGCATTGGTGCGTTGTCAACATACTGGCGGCGCAGACGGTTGAATGATCCGGCTGCATTGCTGCCGAGGTCGATCAGCGAGACAATGCCGCGCTTCCAGACTTCGTCGATCGAATAGGCGAATGGCAGACCGGGCAGCACATGCGCATGAGCGTCGATCAGGCCGGGGATCACATATTTCCCTTCGGCATCGATCACGCGGGAACCGCAGATCTTGGGACGATCCGGCTCAAAGACATCTGCAATGCGGGAGCCGTATATTCCTACATTGCGTTTCTCCTTTACTCCGGTGGACGGGTCCCACACCGTTCCGTTTTTAATCAGTACATCATAGCAGGTGGGATTAAATCCCATAGTACATTCCTCCTTTATGCTTCGCCCTCTACATGAGGATTGTTTTCAAAATTGACGCGGATGCAGCCAAGGTTATCGCTATAAACGGCTTCAAAGGTATCACCAGGCTTTGCGAGAATGCCACCGGTAAAGGAACCGGAGAGAATCAGCTCGCCCGCTTTGAGCGGCATTCCAACATCCAGCATCCGGTTTGCCAGCCAGATCACACCCTCGGCGGGATGCCCCATCACGCCTGCACCTGTGCCGGATAAACTTTGCATGCCATTGTGAAATACGGTCAGGCCGACTTCTTCAAGGGAAATATCATAGGGACGTACGATCGTATCGCCCAGGATATAGCTGTGGAAAAAGGCGTTGTCGGAGACATTGTCGCAGATGTTTCCATAAAAGTTGTGATAGCGCTTATCCACGATCTCAATGGCGGGGCATATATATTCGGTTGCATCTAAGACATCGTTTCGGGTAAGACCGCGGCGGTCAAGATCGGTGTTAAGCTTAAAGAGAAGCTCAAATTCCACCTTGGGAATGATGCTTTTGCCGTAGGGGACGGTATGACCGTTAAAATGCTGCGCTTCTGCGAAGAGAAAACCGTAATCCGGCTGATCCAGATTGGCCTGCTGACGCATGCCTTTGCTGGTCAGCCCGATTTTTCGCCCGATCACGTGACGGCCTGCCGCCTCGTGGCATTTTTTCAGTTCCATTTGAATGGCGTAGGCATCTTCAATTTTAATATCAGGATATTCCAGCGAAAACGCACCGACCGGCTGGTTGGATTCATACGCATCAAAAAGACGCTTGCCCAGAACGGGATATAAGGATTGATCCATGGTAACGCCTCCTTCTCAAACCACTTCAATTTCTACTGAGCCAAGCTTGGAAAAGACAGTTTTGATCCGCTGTCCACGCAGAATCTGCGTGGCTGCTGTAATGCTGCCGGTCATAACGATCATACCGGGCACCAACGTTCGGTGTTCCTGCTCCCAAAGCAGATTCGCCAGCTCCGCGACTGCTCTTGCCGGATGACCGAGAATTTCCGCACCGGTTCCGTAGGCCATGTCTTCACCGTTGATGTAGAGCGTTGCGCCAAGCTGCGTCAGATCCAGCCCATAGGGATCGACCCGACGTGTGCCAAGCACAAACCCGGAGGCAGAGATGTTGTCCGACACGACGTCCGGTCCGGAAAACTTAAAGTTTTCGTAGCGGCTGTCGATGATCTCGAAAGAGGGCACGATATATTTCGTTGCACTCAAAACGTCGGGGACGGATACAAACGGCCCTTTCAGCTCTTTTCCAAGGACAAAGGTGATTTCACTTTCAAGTTTGGGGTGAATGAAATGATCGAGCTCAAAGCGGCCTTCGGGAAGCTGGTAGTGCTCGAACAGCCTTCCATAGCTTGGCATCTTGGAGCCCATCTGGCGGCGCTTGGCAAGGCTGGTTGCTCCCATCTTATAGCCCACCAAGCGGTGTCCTTCCGAAAGAACAAGCTGTTCGCGCAGGGCCTGAATATGGTAGCCCTCTGCTCGTGTCAGCTCAGGATACTCCTTCGTGACCATAGGAACCTCGCGATTTGCTTTCTGCGCATCCAGCGTACGCTGTGCAAGCTCCTGATATTGCGATTCAGTCAATTGAAATTCCTCCTTTGGAAAGTTGTTTCGGCGGTGCCTGATTGGATTACTCTTAAATATTGTTTTTGATCTGGCTGATCGTGCCTCTTAGCTGCGAGACCATGAGCTTAATATCCGTCGACAGTGTGACAGCCTGAAAGCCTCTGTGGAAATACTCAGGAACCTCTTCTGAATTCGTAGTGTACATGATCGCGATTTTACCGGCAGCTTCTACCGCGGTGTAGATGCGCTCGACGGCGGACTTGAATTCTACAGTATCAAATACCCCAGGGTGTCCCAATGCAACGGAAAGATCATAGGGCCCGATAAAGATCCCGTCGATGCCATCGATTCTGGCGATCTCTTCGATCTGATCCAGACATTCCTTTGTTTCGCACTGCGGGAAAATCAACGTTTCCCTGTTGCACACGTCAAAGTAGTTTTGCAAACCGTGGTCAGCGAAAGGCTCATACCCGTAGCCGCCGTTGATCCCGACCGCGACGCCGCGCATACCCACGGGATAGTACTTGGCGTAAGACACCAGGTTTTTTACCTCTTCTACCGTGCGGATCTGAGGGATGACCAGACCGTGAGCACCGGCTTCCAGCATCTTCAAAATGGCGGGACGGCTGCAATCCTTTGCCCGAACGAACGGCGTCAGGTCGTGGAGCTTGGCGGCGCGAACCAGATTTTCTACGGCCTCGGTTTCCACAGTCCCGTGCTCTGCATCAATGATGATAAAATCAAGCCCGGTATAGGCGAGTGCCTCCACGGCATTGCCATTCGTTAAAAAACAGAACATTCCTAAACAGGGGTGTTCGTGATGGACTTTTTCGAGAAATACATTTTTCATTCGGTAACCTCGACAGTAATCTCTTGATTTTCTTTGATCATATTGTTTATTTTAACTGTAACATTGACGCGATGAAATGTAAAACATAAATAAAATTGAACTTCACAAAGGAAGAGTTGTGTGGTAAAATTTTGATCGTAAATTTTGGTTACTTTGCAAAGGGGACAACAATGAATATCAGCATGCAGTATTTCCTCGTGGTTGCCGAGGAGTTGAGCATCAGCCGCGCGGCGGAGAGACTTTATGTTTCGCAGCAATGCGTAAGCAGCCATATCAAAAAGCTGGAACAACAGTATTGCGTAGAGTTGTTCGTCAGAAAACCTGCCTTTTGTTTGACGGAAGAGGGGAAAGCACTGCAAAGGAGCCTGCTGAGACAAAAGGTGCTGGAAAGCTCTCTTGCGAAGGAGATGAACGAGATCAGGGGACAGCGTACGAACCGTGTTCGGGCGGGAATTCATAACACGCGCGCAGGATTGCTGCTACCGCCGGTGATCCGCCAGTTTCAGAAATCTTTTCCCAATGTGGTGGTCGAAGTTTATCAGGGTAGCACCAATGAATTTGAGACCATGCTGCTGAATGGGAATTTGGATATTTTTATCGCAACCGACACGATGGAGCGTCCAGAGTTCCGCTGCTTATTTTTGCGTAAAGAGCATAATTATCTCGTGTCGACGGTTTCACTTTTAGAAAGGCTCGGAATGGGGTCGGTTGCTGTCTCGCATAAGATCGAGGCAGTACAGCTGACAAGACTGCCGTTTATCAGCAGTCTCAGCGGCAGCTACTTGCAGACGAAAATCGACAGCTGGATGGATGAGAGAAGAATCACGATTCAAAAAAACATCGTGGTGGGAACATACCGCACGCAGCTTCTGCTGGCGGCGCAAAATGCGGGCGTTTGTTTTTGCCCGCAGATGCTCTTTCCGCTGATTGCGGACTTGAACCGAAATGCATCGGGAAAGGATCATCTGGTTCCAATCACTGTCGAGGGATTAGACATTCCAACGGAGCTGTCGGTCATTGTTCATAGAGATGCATATCAGTCGGAGATCCTGTCGGCCTTTTCGGCGTCTCTCAAGCAGGCAATATCTACGGCGCTTGGCGCGGATGTTGCGACATGGAGCCTCACAAGGATAGAAGAGAGCAAAACTGATCCTGTTGATACTTGAAAATCAACTGCATTGGCGTAATGCAGTTATGGGATTCCAGAGTAAAAAATGTCTGAGCGCATTGCGCTCAGACATTTTTGATTTCAGATATTGGAAGAAAAAGTAGAACCTGCCGGGTTTACAAATCGCCCGACATGAAGCCGCCGCGCAGCCAGCGGGCGAGGTCGGCCGGCGAGCCGGGCACGCCGACGGTGAAGCTGTAATCCGTTGTGAATATAGACAAAAACCCAGAACGAGTTTTCACTATAAGTAAAAAAATCCATTTATGCTAAAAATGGTGTTGACAAATTATGACAGAATTGTAAAATATAGTTAAAGAAAAGATAGGAGAACACAAATGACACTTGGCGCACAGCTCAAAACGGCACGGGAAAAGAAGGGATACACGCTAAAACAGCTTTCCGAAATATCCGGACTTTCGATTGGATTCATCAGTCAGGTTGAGCGCGGGCAGACCGATCCGTCGCTTTCTTCACTAAAGAATCTTGCGACGTCGCTGGATCTCAAGCTCCGTGACCTGTTTGACCCGGATGAAGCGGCGCATGTCCTTGTCCGGCGCGGCGAGGGCAATATGCTGAAAATCGACGCGAAAGTGCAGTGCGAGCTGCTGGCCTCGTCGCTGACAAAGACGATGGAGCCGATGATCAAGTCGATCATGCCGGGCGGCGAGAGCGGACTTGTCAGCGCGCACGCGGGTGAGGAGTTTATCTATGTGCTTGAGGGCGTACTTCAGGTGCAGTTGGACGAGAACTTTTACTTTTTGGAAAAGGGCGACAGCGTGTACTTTCAGGCAAATCAGACCCACGCATGGAGAAACGTAGGCGACAAAGAGTGCCTTGCGATGTGGGTGATGACACCACCTTGTTATAGCTAAAAAGGGTGCATCTTGCTATGCACTTTTTTTACCAATAACTTTTTTACAAATACTAAAAAGTTTTACCATTATAGAATCGAATGATGCCGTTTGAAAACGTGAAATAACTTATTTCGGACAGAAGAGAGCGGCTCTCTGTTAATAAAAAACTAATTGGAGGATCACTTATGAAAAAGCTGTTAGCACTTGTTCTGGCTTTGGCCATGACGCTGTCTCTGGCCGCGTGCGGTCAGAAAGGGGAGACGCCGTCCGGCGATGGCAACGACGGAGCGGAAAAGGTGACGCTGCAGATCGGTTTCACCACTGCGGAAGACCCGAACGACCCCTACTACTATGCCGCCAATGAGATGGCGCGCATTCTTGAAGAGAAGAGCGGCGGCACGATGGAGGTCAAGCTCTTCGCCAACGGCCAGCTCGGTCAAGAGCGCGAGATGTTCGAGGGTATGCAGATGGGCACGGTCGAGATGGCCGTTATGACCAACTCCTACGTCAGCAACTTCGTTTCCGCGTGCGGCGCGCTCGATCTGCCGTTTGTCTTCGAGAGCGTCGATCAGGCGATGGAAGTCCTGAACGGCGACTTCGGCCAGCAGTTGTTTGACGCGTTCGACAATGTCGGCGTTGTGCCTCTGTCCTGGGGCGTCGGCGGTTTCCGCAACCTGACCACCGCCAGCAAGCCGGTCGCCACGCCGGACGATCTCAAGGGCATGAAGATCCGCTGCCTTGAGAACAACACCTACATGAACACCTATTCTGCGCTGGGCGCCAACCCCACCCCGATGGCCTGGTCCGAGACGATCCCCGGCCTGCAGCAGAAGACGGTCGAAGGCCTTGACGCCAGTATCAGCGTGCTTTACACCAGCGGTTTCGCCGATATCTGCGATTACCTCTCCCTGACGAACCAGTTCTTTGCGGCCATCCTGATCTGCATTTCTGAGACCGAGTGGAACAAGCTGAGCGAACAGCAGCAGACCTGGCTGCGCGAAGCTGCCACCGAGGCCTGCGCCCTTCAGGCAGACTTCCAGGTCCAAGCCGATGAGGATAACCTTGCGAAGATGGAAGAGGCCGGTATGACGATCATTCGTGACGTCGATTACGATGCGTTCAAGGCGAAGCTCGGCGACTTCTATGACAGCATGAAGGATTCTATCGGCGCTGAGCATGTTGACGCCCTATTTGCGGCAATTTCCTAACTGATAAAAAAGTGTGAAACATTGAGAGCTTTGCTGTAAAAGCTCGACAGTCAACGCGGCTGCGGCGG
>OGMF01000963.1_pt1 | contig 30284 bp, 27 predicted proteins | sample 1572921 | NCBI WGS metagenome assembly OGMF01 (sample SAMEA2581919, study PRJEB24529) | metagenome | biome: Human gut stool | place: China | collected 2011 | reverse complement strand
GTATCTGACAAAAGCTGCATAACAGAATGGACACCCCGCACCGTGCGTTTACAGGACGCATGGTGCGGGGTATTTTGCGTTTTCAGAAAGAGGGTTGCAAACTGGAAGTAGTCTTACTTTGCTTTGAACTCTATCCATTCGTTGTCTATAAGGACAACTACCCTATCACCCTCAATAACAGCATAAGGGGTTCCTAAATCTTTGTTGAAATTGGCTTCGCCATCTTTTTGCGGTATGCCGTTTTCTGCATAGGAAGTAGTATATTGAATAACACTCTCGTCTACTTCGACGGGAACAGCATTATCGGTGGAATAGTAGTTAGTACCATTTACCATTATAGTTGCAGGGTAGTCCCCACTATTTGATTTACCGCAACTTGCCAAAGCAAAAACACAAGCCAATGCTAAAACTAATGCGATTAACTTTTTCATGCAATCACACTCCCTTGTCAAAACACGATTTAGCAAATTCTTTTATCTGCTATTAAATTATAGCATACTATTGTGAACAAATCCACCTATTTCAACAGCTTTGATCCAACTTTAGCCCTGTGCTGCGTATTGAACGTAGCACAGGGCTTTTTCCGTTTCTGACAATTTTGAGCGCCACGCTCGATGTCCTGTACGCAGGACGCACCTTTGCACTTCACAGAATCGGACGATAGCCAGCCAAACCGCAAAAGGTCACGCGAAGCCGCGCACCGGCTGCACGATACCGTGAATCGCGGAACAGTGCAGTCCATACGCGCAGATGCCAGATACTTCACGAATCCAGAAAGCGTTGATTTTTCTTGCCTGATTTCAAGCCGTTTCTGCACGAAAATCTCTGTGAACCTGTCTCGTTCGCAAAGTGTTTACAGTTTCATTTGAAAAACCGTCTTGACAATATTCATCGGACATTGACACCTTTATGTTCTTCAAATGGGTGTTCAAAACCTATGCGGCTGTTCTGATCGTCACGAACACTTGGAATATCGTCATGGGCGTTTTTGATGCGGCACAGCAGGTCGTCAATCAGAGCGCAGGCGTGATAATCGGCAATACCAGCATTGACATAGATTCCCTTGTGGGTGATCTGCAAACGTCGCTGGAAGCTATGAGCCTTGGCGGACTGATTGGACTGTGGTTTCAATCCCTGTTTGTCGGGCTGACGATGAACATTCTTTCCATCTGCATTATGCTGGTGGTCTATGGGAGAATGATTGAAATATATCTTGTGACCTCGTTGGGACCCATCCCGCTTGCTACCATGACAAACGGAGAATGGCGCAATGTCGGGCAAAATTATCTGAAATCTCTGCTGGCACTGGGCTTTCAGGCGTTCTTGATTATGGTGGTCGTGGGCATCTACTCGGTCTTGATCCAGAGCATTTCCGCGACGGGCGACGTGTCCGGCGCAATTTGGCTGGCAATGGGCTATACGGTGCTGCTGTGCTTCTGCCTATTCAAAACGGGCAGTATGGCAAAGGCCGTGTTCAGCGCCCATTGACGGAGGGCTTGCCTATCGGAACGTACAACATCATTTACGCAGACCCACCGTGGCGCTATGAGCAGAGGAAGGTGCAGGGCGCGGCAGAAAATCACTATTCCACCATGAGCATTGACGAGCTGTGCGCCCTGCCCGTGCCGGAGCTGGCGGCGAAAGACTGCGCCCTGTTCCTCTGGGCGACCTTTCCGCAGCTTCCCGAAGCCCTGCGGCTGATCCGCGCATGGGGCTTTCGGTATAAAACCGTGGCGTTCGTCTGGCTCAAACGCAACCGTAAAAGTCCGTCATGGTTTTACGGTATGGGCTACTGGACACGCAGCAATGCGGAAATCTGTCTGCTGGCGACCAAGGGCAAACCCAAACGGCAGTCGGCAGGCGTGCATCAGTTTATCATCAGTCCCATTGAGCAGCACAGCAAAAAGCCGGATGAAGCGCGGAACAAAATTCTTGCGCTCATGGGCGATCTGCCCCGCGTGGAGCTGTTCGCCCGGCAGAAAATGCCGGGCTGGGACGCATGGGGCAATGAAATTGCAAGCGATATTACTCTTGCGGAAAGGAGTTAGCGCATGGCCTATGTAAACGTGCCAAAGGATTTGACGAAAATCAAATCCAAGGTGCTTTTCAATTTGACAAAGCGGCAGCTTATTTGTTTTGGGCTGGCGGCGCTCATGGGAGTGCCGCTTTTCTTTTTGCTCAAAGGCGGCATCGGGACGACGGCTGCGGCAATGGTGATGATCGTTGTCATGCTCCCCGGTTTTCTGTTTGGGGTGTATGAGAAGAACGGGCAGCCCCTTGAAGTGGTGGGGCGGCAAATCATAGAAAGCTGCTTTCTGCGCCCCAAGGAGCGCCCCTATCAGACCGTCAACGCATACGACGCCCTTGTGCGTCAATATCAAATGGAACAGGAGGTAAAGGCGATTGTCGAAAAGAGCAGACAGCGCGGAAGCAAAAAGCATGGCGGACAAGCCCAAGCGCACCCGCGCCGAAAGAAAACAGATCGAAGCCGTCATTCGTAAATATCGCGGTGACGGCAAGCCCCATACCGCGCAGGACACGATACCCTATCAGATCATGTACCCGGACGGCATCTGCTATCTCGGAAACAGGCGCTATTCGCAGAGCATTGAGTTTTTTGACATCAACTATTTGCTTGCGCAGTCTGACGATCAGACGGCTATTTTTGAATATCTCTGCGATCTGTATAACTATTTGGATTCTTCCATCCATGTGCAGTTCACCTATCCCAACCGTAAGTCTGACCGGGAGCAGCTTGCTCGGAGCTTTGAAATGCCGCCCTGCAATGACGGCTTAGACCCGATCCGGCAGGAGCAGACGGACATTCTCAAGCGGCAGCTTGCCCGCGGCAACAACGGCAGCGTGAAAACCAAATACATTACCTATACCATTGAAGCCGATAACCTCAAGGCGGCACGGGCAAGGCTGTCGCGTATCTCGCTGGATATTCAGGGCTACTTCAAAATCATGGGTGCGGTGTCCCGTGTGCTGGACGGCAAGGAGCGTTTAGAGGTGCTGCACGGCATCATGCACCCGGATGGAGAACGCTTCAACTTTGACTGGAAGTGGCTTGCCGCTGGCGGGCTTTCCACCAAGGACTTTATCGCGCCGTCCTCCTTTGCGTTCAAGAATAGCCGTATGTTCCAGATGGGCGGCAAGCTCTGCGCTGCAAGTTTTTTGCAGATCATTACGCCGGAGCTGACCGACCGCATACTGACCGATTTTCTTGATACGGACAGCAGCCTTGTCGTCAATGTCCATATTCAGGCATTGGAGCAGACAGAAGCCGTAAAAATGGTGAAGCGGAAAATCACAGACCTTGACGCTATGAAAATTCAGGAGCAGAAAAAGGCTGTCCGGGACGGCTACGATATGGATATTCTGCCGTCCGACCTTGCCACCTACGGTGGTGCGGCGAAAAAGCTGCTGCAAGATCTCCAAAGCCGCAACGAGCGGTATTTTCTGCTGACGTTTCTTGTTCTGAACTACGGCGATACCAAACGCAAGCTGGAAAACGATGTGTTCCGTACAGCAGGCGTAGCACAAAAGCACAACTGCACCCTGACGCGGCTGGACTTCCAGCAGGAGCGCGGGCTTGTGTCCTCGCTGCCGCTGGGGGAAAATCAAATCCATATCACGCGGGGCATGACGACCTCGGCCGTGGCAATCATCGTTCCCTTTGTGACGCAGGAGCTATTTCAAGGCGGCGATTCCCTCTACTACGGGCTGAACGCCAAATCCGGCAACATGATAATGCTTGACCGCAAAAATGCGCGTTCACCCAACGGCCTTGTATTCGGCACACCGGGCGGCGGCAAATCATTCTCCTGCAAGCGGGAAATGATCGGTGTGCTGCTGAAAACCCACGATCATGTGCTGGTATGTGACCCGGAGGGCGAGTATGCGCCGCTGGTAAAGCTGCTGCATGGGCAGATTATCAAGCTCTCTCCCACCAGCCGCGATTACCTGAATCCGCTGGACATCAACCTGAACTATTCCGAGGACGAAAACCCGCTGGCGCTCAAATCCGATTTTGTGCTGTCCCTCTGTGAGCTGATTATGGGCGGCAAGACCGGGCTGGAAGCCATCGAACGCACCGTAATTGACCGCGCTGTGCAGCGTATCTATCAGCCCTACTTTGCAGACCCGCGCCCAGAGAATATGCCGATCCTCTCCGACCTCCATGCCGCGCTGACAGCGCAGCATTTGCCGGAAGCCGACCGTGTGGCACAGGCGCTTGATCTGTATGTGTCGGGATCGCTCAATTTCTTTAACAACCGAACGACGGTTGACATTGACAACCGCTTTGTCTGCTTTGACATCAAGGAGCTGCCGAAGAACCTGAAAAAGCCGGGTATGCTGGTGATTCAGGATCAGGTTTGGAATCGTGTCACCCGCAACCGCAACACAGGCGTATCGACATGGTACTACGCGGACGAATTTCATTTGTTATTAAAAGAGCCGCAAACCGCAGCATACAGCGCGGAGATCTGGAAGCGTTTCAGAAAATGGGGCGGTGTGCCGACAGGTGCGACGCAGAACGTCAAGGATCTGCTGTCCAGCCCGGAAATCGAAAATATTCTGGAAAATTCAGACTTCATCTGTATGCTCAACCAAGCGGCGGGCGACCGCAAAATTCTTGCCGAACGTCTGAACATCTCGCCGGAGCAGCTAAAGTTCGTCACCAACTCCCCACCCGGCGAGGGACTGCTGTTCTTTGAAAATGTGATCCTGCCCTTTGCAGATAAGTTCCCACGGGACACCGAGCTTTACCGCATCATGTCCACCAAGCCGAGCGAGGTGAACGGTGTATGACGATGGAGCTTGATACCATTCTCTGCGGCGACAGTCTGAATGTGCTGAAAGCCCTGCCGGAGAGCAGCGTCCATTGCTGCGTGACCTCGCCGCCCTACTACGGGCTGCGGGATTACGGCATGGACGCACAGATCGGGCGGGAAGCTACGCCGGAGGAATACATTTCGCGGCTGACAGCGGTATTCCGTGAGGTGCGCCGGGTGTTGCGCCCGGATGGGACCTTGTGGGTAAATATCGCGGACAGCTATTGCGGCACAGGCAGCAAAGGCGATACCCGCGACCCCAAATATCCGCAGGGGCGCAACGGGCAGAACATTTCTCTCTGCCAAGCGGTGCGGGGCTGCAAGCAAAAGGACATGATCGGTATTCCGTGGATGCTGGCCTTTGCGCTCCGCGCCGACGGCTGGTATCTGCGCAATGACGTGATCTGGGCAAAGGGAAACCCTATGCCGGAGAGTACCAAAGACCGCTGCACCCGCAGCCATGAGCATATTTTCATGTTCACCAAGAGCAGACGTTATTTCTATGACTGGCTTGCCATTGCTGAACCCATTGCCCCCACGACCGCCCTGCGCAAAAAGGCTGGGCGCGGCGTGGGCAAGTATTCCACTCCCGTTCCGGGACAACCGCAGACACAGAATATCAATAAGCCGAGGGAAAAAGGCAGCATCACCGACGACATGATCTCACCCGTCCGGGCAAAGCGCGATGTGTGGTTTATCAACACCGTGCCTTACAAGGGCGGGCATTTTGCCGCCTATCCGCCCCTGCTGGCAGAAACCTGTATTCTGGCGGGCTGTCCCAAGGGTGGCATTGTCCTTGATCCGTTCATGGGCAGCGGCACAACGGGGCTTGCGGCGAAGCGGCACGGCAGGCATTACATCGGCATTGAACTGAACACGGAGTTTTGTTCCCTTGCACGGGAACGGATCGGAGGTGATACCCATTGAAAGAATTTAAGTCCCGCGATAAGCTCACCCAGCGCATGACCCGCGATGGCGCGGTGCTGGACAATCAGACCACGGGTGAAGAAATCCATATTTCCGAGCGCGACGCGGAAAAGCAGCTTTCCCCGAATGGGCAGCCTGTCCAGATGGGAAAACGCGATGCACCTATGAACCCGGCAGAGGATGCCCCAAAGCACGGGCGGCAGTTTCGCCCGCAGGAGCAAAAAGAGCCGGAAAAGGAGCAGTCCAAACCGCAGCAGCCAAACGCCGAGCCGTTTCAGCCGCAGGGCGGCAGCCCCATTTCCCATATCCCGCAGGATATTCCAATGTCCGCTGCGCCAGGCGGTACAGCGGAAAAGCTCTTTGACCGTGCGGCCGCAGAGCGTAACGCACACAAGGCGCGGCAGACGGCGCGGATGTCCCGCGACGCGGCGCAGCAGCGGTATTCTGCATCCCATTTGCAGTTGTCCGAGGAAGAACGCGCTGCGCCGGAGCTGCACAAGCATATCCACCGTGCGGAAAAAGCCGCCGACAAGCTGGATGCGGCGCAGGCCGTGATCCCCAAGAAACGGGTGCTGCGCAAGGAGCGTGTCTTTGATGAAGCCAGCGGCACAGCCAAGACCAAGCTGCGCTTTGATACCGTGGATAAGTCTCCGCCCAAGCTGAAACCGAATCCGTTAGGCCGTCCGCTGCGGGAGGTCGCAGTACAGGCGCACGGAAAAATCCATGAGGTCGAGCATGAAAACGTCGGCGTGGAAAGTGGGCATAAAGCCGAAGAACTTGCCGAGCATGGTGCAGGCGGTGCAATTCGCTGGGAGCGCCGTCACCGCAAGCTGAAACCCTACCGCGCTGCGGAAAAGGCCGAGCGCAAAGCCGTAAATGCCAATGCAGAATATCTCTACCAAAAGGCGCTGCATGATAACCCTGAAATGCTCTCCGGCAATCCGCTCAACCGCTTTTTCCAGAAGCAGCGTCTAAAGCGTGAGTATGCCAAGGCTGCAAGAACGGCAAAGGCTGCGGGCAGCACCGCGCAGGCAACCGCCAAAAGCGCCGAAAAAACCGCAGAAGCCACAGCGACGGCAGCGAAAAAAGCGGCAGAAAAGGCAAAGGAAGCAGCGGAGTTCGTTGCCCACCATTGGAAAGGTGTGCTGGTCGTTCTGGCTGGTTTTCTGCTGATTGTCATGCTGATCGGCGGGCTGCAATCCTGCTCAGCGCTGGTGGGTGCGGCTGGCGGCGGTGTGGCGGCATCCAGCTATCAGTCGGAGGACGCGGACATTCTTGCCGCCGAAGCCGCCTACTGTGCGCTGGAAGCCGAGCTGCAAGAATATCTCGACACCTACGAACGTACCCACGATTACGACGAATACCACTATGACCTTGACGAGATCAAGCACGATCCCTATGTCCTGGCATCTATCCTCTCTGCGCTGCATGACGGCGCATGGACAGCAAGCGAGGTACAAGGGACGCTGCAAATGCTATTTGAGAAGCAATACATTCTCACAGAAACCGTCGTAACCGAGGTGCGCTACCGCACCGTTACCCGGACAGACAGCGAGGGCAATGAGTACGAGGTAGAAGTTCCGTATAACTATTACATCTGCACTGTTGAGCTGGAAAACTTCGATCTCTCGCATATCCCTGTCTATATCATGGACGAAGAAACGCTGTCCAAGTATGCGCTGTATATGTCGGTGCTGGGCAACAAGCCGGAGCTGTTCGGAGATAGCGAGTATATCCCCAAGTACATCACGAACCGCCCGGAGGAATATGAGATCCCGCCCTCTGCAATGGAGGACGAAACCTTTGCCGCCGTTATCACAGAAGCAGAAAAGTATTTGGGGTACCCCTATGGTGCAACTCGTTCCCAACTGAAAAGGTTGGGCACTTGTCCAATGATTGGAGGTGAAAAGAAAGACAGGTGAACTGGTAATTCAATTGGTGGAATGATGGGGTAACGCCCTGAAACGCCAGCCTAATACTCCGACTGGCTTAAAGCGGAAACGCTATGGGTCAGAAGCTCGGTGAAGTCGGCTGAGAGTGACCGTAAGAATTGCTGGATAACAACCAGCCACACGAAAGCCGCCCAGAGGTGGGCGGTGTCACCTATAGGCCGGGGCTCTATAAAATACCTATGGTTAGAATGTGCGGAAGCACTGACGAAAACCGCGAATGTACAGGTCTAAAGGTAGGCCATATAGAAATGTATGGTGGCGTTAATTCGCCGTCAGTGTGGTTTAGTAAAAATCGTATGTATGAACGACCATGATGTGTTAAAGGCGCATCCAAGCTGACAGGACTAAAGCGGAGACCTAAGGGTATATGCACAGATAGAATTATCGGAACAAGGAAAGGTATCGGGCTTTACCATAGTGGTAAAGCAGGCAGACGAAGAAAATAAGCTGCCGAACCGGTGCTGAAAAGCAGAGGTCGGACTTACGATGAATCCCGCGAAAAAGAAGGATTCGGAGGGATGGCCTCAAGTCATTAGTCATATATGAAACAATCATTCAATCGCAGTAAGGATTCGAGTAGGACAAAAAAGTCACTCAATTCAAAAGAAGGGAGTGATGCCTTATGCCAAAAGAGAAAGCCGAAAAATCATTATGTATGAGCGGACTGCGCCATGCTGAGTATTACGGAATGCAGGAAGTGTTTGACGGTCTGTATGCGAAAAGCAGTAAAAATGAGACTTTCACAAATTTGATGAGCATCATCTTAAAACGTGAAAATATCCTGCTGGCATATAGAAATATCAAGTCAAATGACGGAAGCAAAACTCCGGGAACAGATGGCGTGACATTCGATGACATCGGAAAGCTGATGCCGGATGAGGTTATTGATACAGTCCGTTTCATTACAATCGGCAGTACACATGGGTATCGTCCGAAACCTGTCCGAAGAAAAGAAATACCAAAACCTTACGACCCAACAAAAACCAGGCCGCTGGGAATCCCCTGCGTCTGGGACCGGCTGGTACAACAATGTATCAAGCAGGTCATGGAGCCGATTTGTGAAGCGAAATTCAGCGAAAACAGTTATGGATTCCGTCCAAACAGGTCTGCTGAAAACGCCATCGCAAGAGCGGAGTTCTTAATACAGAATACAAGACTGCACTATGTCGTTGAGTTTGATGTCAAAGGATTCTTTGACAATGTAGACCACAGCAAGCTGATAAAGCAGATATGGTCGCTCGGGATCAGGGACAAAAATCTCCTGTTCGTGCTGAAACGGATTCTTAAAGCACCAATACGGTTAGAAAATGGGGCAATGGAATACCCGACCAAAGGGACACCCCAAGGCGGTATTATCTCCCCGCTTCTGGCGAATATCGTGCTGAATGAATTAGACCAATGGGTTGACAGCCAATGGCAGGATAATCCGGTCACGGCAAAATACAAGACCTCCATAAACGCAAATGGCAGTATCAATAAATCCAATGCCTACAAGTTTATGCGAAGGACAAATCTAAAGGAGATGTATATTGTCCGTTACGCTGATGATTTCAGAATATTTTGCAGGACGAAAGATGAAGCGGAACGGACGATGAAGGCAGTCACACAATGGTTAATGGAACGTCTGCATTTAGAGGTTTCGCCAACAAAAACAAGGATAGTGAATGTAAAACATCGCTATTCAGAGTTCTTAGGGTTCAAGATGAAGGTGTTTCGCAGAGCAGATAAATATGTCATCAAATCTCATGTAGGTGACAAACAGCTTGAACACGCGCGTCAAAAACTGGTCACACAGGCGAAAAATATAATCCACCCAAGAAAGGAAAAACATGAGCGTGGTGAGATTTCGCTGTATAACTCAATCGTCGTGGGGCTGCAAGACTATTACAGAATAGCAACTTGTATCAGTGAAGATTGCAGTTCCCTGGGACGTTCTGTCATGACAGTGCTGACCAATGGATTAAAGGAACGCCAGGGAAGCAGACTTGTGAGAAACGGCCGAAAATTAACAGTCTTTGAATCGCAGAAATATGGAAAGTCTAAATCGCTACGCTATGTGAAAGGGACGGACGAACCAGTATATCCTATCAGCTATATCCGGCATAGCATCCCTCTAAGCCGAAAAAGGGCTATCAACTGCTACACCCCAGCGGGGCGGAAGGGATTGCACGATAATCTGAAAATCAACGTGAATCTGATGCTGGCACTTATGCGACAGCCTATAGGAAACAGGAGCGTTGAGTTAGCTGATAACCGGATTTCCCTATTCTCGGCACAATACGGAAAATGTGCTGTTACGGGAATGCCATTTCTGACAACAGATGAAATACACTGCCACCACATCAAGCCGAAAAAATACAGTGGGAATGACAGCTACGAAAATCTGGTGCTGATAAATAAACTGGTACACCGGCTCGTCCATGCAGAAACGGTTGAAACAATTACTTATTACCTTGAAGTCTGCAATCTCAATAAGAAGCAAATGGAAAAGCTGAACGCTCTGCGCCTGAAAGCAGGTTTAGGAGAAATTCGGGGAACACAACCCCTAAAAACGAACAAGGTAGATTGTAATAGATTGTGAGTATGACTAACGATGGAACGCCGTGTGCGGTGAAAGTCGCATGCACGGTGTGAAGTGGGGGAAAATCCGGAGATAACATCAAAGGATTACCTATCACTATTGTGGGGCGGCAGCAGCCCGTCCACCTCCTTTGACTGCTCCGGCTTCGTGAGTTGGGTGCTGACAAACAGCGGCGTGTGCAATACGGGCAGGCTGGGCGCACAGGGGCTTTACAACATTTCCACCCCTGTTTCCAGCCCGCAGCCGGGCGACCTTGTGTTTTTCGTCGGAACATACGATACACCGGGCGTTAGCCATGTGGGAATCTACGTCGGCAATTCCATGATGATCCATTGCGGAGATCCGATCTCCTATTCCAACCTGAACAGCAGCTATTGGCAGGCGCATTTCTACGCCTACGCCAGACCGCCGTACAACTAAGGAGGTCGGCTATGCTGACGCTGATCCCTGTTTCTCTTGCGCAGGCGAACGAGTTTGTGCGGCAGCATCACCGCCACCACAAGCCCGTCGCCGGACACAAGTTTTCCATTGGCTGTTCTGAAAATGGGCGGCTTTGCGCCGTTGCCATTGTGGGACGGCCTGTGAGCCGCTATTTGGACGACGGCTTTACGCTGGAGGTCAACCGCCTATGCAGCGATGGCACGAAGAACGCTTGCAGCATCCTCTATGCGGCAGCGGCACGGGCTGCGCGGGCGATGGGCTACCGCAAAATCATTACCTACACCTTAGACACCGAAAGCGGCGCGAGCTTACGCGCCGCAGGCTGGACGAACGCCGGACTTGCGGGCGGCAAGGCATGGACAGGCAGCCGCCGTCCTGCCCAGCCGCTCTATCCGGCACAAATGAAATACCGCTACGAAAAGCGGTTGAATGAAAGGAGCTGCTAACCTATGGCTATGAGCAAAATTGACCGCATTGACCGTGAGATTGAAAAGACCCGCGGCAAAATCACCGAGTACCAAAACAGGCTGAAAGAGCTGGAAGCCCAGCGCACCGAGCAGGAAAACTTTGAAATCGTCAATCTTGTCCGCTCTATGTGCATGAGCCGCGACGAGCTGATGAACTTCCTGCGCGGCGGCGGCAACGACGCGCCGCCCGTGGAAACCGCCTATCACGAACAGGAGGACATGACCGATGACGAGGAATAAGCATTTTCGCTCTGTATTCGCCGCGCTGCTCTGCGCGGTGCTGTGCATGACGGCCTTTGCCACCGTCGCTTATGCGGACGGCGGCGACTACTACGATGACGAGCTGCCGCCTGAAACGTGGCAGGAGGAAACGCAGCCGGAGGACAACACGATTGTCCCCGGCACTCCGTTCACCGAGGACGGCATCGCTGCGACCCGCGATCTCCTCTATGATAAACACACCAACAAGCAGTTTATCACCGTGGAAACCCGAAATGGGCATACGCTGTATATTGTCATTGACTACGATAAGCTGCTGGACGAGGAAGAAGAACGCTATCAGACATATTTCTTAAATCCCGTGGACGAAGCCGACCTGATGGCGCTGCTGGAGGACGACAGCCAGAATACGCCCGTTGTCTGCTCCTGCACCGAAAAATGCACCGCTGGCAAGGTCAATACGAACTGCGCCCTCTGCAAAACGGATATGACGAATTGTGCCGGAAAGGAAGCGACGCCGGAGGAAACAGAACAGCCCGACGAGCCGACCCCGGAGAAGAAAAACAATATGGGCGGCATCCTGATCCTTGTGCTGATCCTTGCTGCGGGTAGCGGCGGTGCGCTGTGGTACTTCAAGCTGCGTAAGCCGAAATCCAGCGTCAAGGGCGGCGACGAGCTGGATGAGTTCGATTTTGACGAGGATGACGAAACCGAAGAATACGGGGATTATGAGGACGCAGACAGCGCCAGCGATCCCGATGAACAGGAGAATGAAGAATGAGTGTTTTGATTATTTGTGAAAAGCCCTCCGTGGCAAAGACCGTTGCCCTTGCGCTGGGTGCTGCGGAGCAAAAAGACGGGTATTTTTCCGGCGACGGACTGCTGGTGTCGTGGTGCATTGGGCATCTTATCAGCATGGCAGACGCGGGCAGCTACGACGAGCGATACAAAAAGTGGCGCTATGAGGATCTTCCCATTCTGCCGCAGACGTGGAAATATGCCCCTACTCCCGGCAAAGAAAAGCAGCTTGCCGTTCTGAAAGAGCTGCTGCACCGCAGCGACGTTTCCGAGGTGGTGAACGGCTGTGACGCCGGGCGCGAGGGTGAGCTGATTTTCCGATTTGTCTATGAACAGGCCGGATGCACGAAGCCCTTTTCCCGCCTTTGGATTTCCTCTATGGAGGACAGCGCCATCCGCGAGGGCTTTGCCGGACGCCGAGCCGGAACGGAATACGACGTGCTGTATCAATCGGCGCTGTGTCGTGCGCGGGCAGATTGGCTTGTGGGGATCAATGCGACGCGGCTTTTCTCCGTACTGTACCATAAGACCCTGAATGTGGGACGGGTGCTGTCGCCTACGCTGAATCTGCTGGTGGAGCGCGACGGAAAAATTACGATGTTCCACAAGGAGAAATACCACATCGTACATATCGACTGCGGCGGCGTGGACGCGGAAAGCGAACGCATTTCCGACGCTGCCGCTGCGGATGCGCTAAGAACGGCTTGCAAATCGTCGCAGGCCGTTTGTGTTTCTCTCAAAAAGGAGAAGAAAACTGCGCTGCCGCCGAAGCTCTTTGACCTTACCTTGTTGCAGCGGGAAGCCAACCGCGTTTATGGCTTTACCGCCAAGCAGACCCTTGACTATGCGCAAAGTCTGTATGAAAAGCGCTTCCTGACCTATCCCCGCACCGACAGCAATTATCTCACCGAGGATATGGCGCAGATGGCAACTGACCTTGTTGCGGCGCTGCTGCCTGTGCTTCCCTTTATGCAGGGCGCAGAGCTTACGCCGGAGATCTGGCGCGTCATCAACAGTGCCAAGGTTTCCGACCACCACGCGATTATCCCCACGGCGGCCTTTGCAGGCAACGGCTTTAACGGACTGCCGGAGAGCGAAAAGAAGCTGATGTCCCTTGTCTGCTGCAAGCTGCTGTGCGCCGTTGCCGCACCGCAGGAGTATGAAACCGTTACGGCGGTCTTTGACTGCGGCGACAAACCGTTTACTGCCAAGGGCAAAACGATTCTGATTGCGGGCTGGAAAGACATTGACACCCGTTTCCGTGCTGCGCTCAAAGCAAAGCCGGACGAGGACAGCGCAGAGGATGTGGCGCTGCCGGAGCTTGCCGAGGGGCAGATTTTTGAAGCGGTCACGGCTTCTGTTTCCGAGCATTACACCACGCCGCCCAAGCCCTACACCGAGGATTCGCTTCTGTCCGCAATGGAGAACGCGGGCAAGGAGGATATGCCGGAGGATGCAGAGCGGCAAGGGCTGGGAACTCCGGCAACGCGGGCAGCGATGATTGAAAAGCTGCTCTCTGCCGGATTTGTCGAGCGCAAGGGCAAAAGTCTTGTGCCGACCAAGGACGGCATCAATCTCGCTGTCATCCTGCCGGATATGCTGAAATCGCCGCTGCTCACCGCTGAATGGGAAACCCGCCTGACGGAGATCGCCAAGGGCAGCGACGACCCACAGAGCTTCATGCAGGGAATCGAGGATATGACGCGGGAGCTGGTGAAGCAGTATTCCCACATCACCGAGGACGGTAAAAAGCTGTTCGCACCGGAAAAGGAAGCAGTCGGCATCTGCCCACGCTGCAAAAGCCCTGTCTATGAGGGCAAGAAGAATTTCTACTGCTCTGACCGCTCCTGCCGCTTTGTCATGTGGAAGAATGACAAATTCTTTGAAAGCCGGAGAACCGTCTTTTCCAAGAAGATCGCCGCCGCGCTCCTAAAGGACGGCAAGGCGAAAGTCAAGGGGCTGTACTCCGAGCGCACGGGCAAGACCTATGACGGGACGGTGCTGCTGTGTGATACGGGAGAGAAGTATGTGAATTACCGTATCGAGCAGAGAAAATGATCCGGCTGAATGACGCGCAGCATCGCAGAGTGAAAAAGCTGACCCGCTGCCATTGCGCCAACAATGTGCGCGGATGCTGCCTGCTGCTGGACGACGGCGAGCCGTGCGTCTGTGTGCAGGCCATCAGCTATTCGCTGATCTGCCGATACTTCCGGGAAGCGGTGCTGCCCGCAGACCGGGAGCTATGCGCAGATCTTGCAGCCACGGCGGACACCCGCAAGAAATGCGAGCTGTGCGGCAAGCCCTTTCCCGCCCGCAGCAACCGTGCAAAATACTGTGACCGCTGTGCGCCCTATGCTGCCCGGCGCAATGCAGCCGAGCGCAAGCGCCGCCAGCGGGCAAAGGCGCGGTGTGTCACGGTTTAAGGGCTTCAAAAGCCTTGCGGCAAGCGGTTTTCCAGATGCGCTTTTGGAGTATGCAGGGTATTCCTATGGAAACTACGGAAAACGGCTTTGAAAGCGTGACAGAACGCATTTTACGGAGATAAAAGAACGATTCAGTAACGCAGCAAGCATAGGGAGTGTGGCTACAACTCCCGAAAATCGCCGTCCGGCACAGACCGGGCGGCGATTGCTTGTTGGGATAGTCCCAAACCCTTATGTCAGAAAGGAGCGCAGACGTGGACGAACACCTTTTGGAAGTATATCTTATCAACACCGCACGGCATACCGAGGAAACGCCTGTTGCGGAATGGGTATCGCTGCCCACCGACGCCGAAACGATGAAAGCCGTTTTTGAACGGCTGGGCGTAGACGGGAGCGACACGGAACAGTATCAGGTATCTGCCTTTCATTCCTCTCTGGACGGGTGGAGCGAAGCTTTGAAGCCCGGCGAAAGTCTGGACGATTTGAACTATCTTGCCGCGCTGCTCACCCAGCGCAGCAACGAGGAACGCGACAAGTTTGCCGCTGCCGCACAGTATGGCGACCATGCGGCAAGCGCGGCGGACTTAATCAACCTGACGCACAATCTGGACTGCTACTGGCTTTATCCCACCGTACACAATTCCGACGATTACGGGCATTACCTCATTGACGATCTGGACGAACTGGAATTGCCGGATGCCGCCAAGAGGTTCTTTGATTACAAGAGCTATGGGCGCGAAGCGGTTAAAGAGGATCGCGGCATTTTTACCGATTATGGCTATGTCTACAACAACGGCAACGATTATGCGGAGTGGTACAAAGCCAGCCAAGTGCCGCAGGAATATCGTCTGACTGCGCAGCCCAGCCCCCAGCGAGATATGGATGAGCTGCCGCAGGGCGCGGCGCTGCCTGTCGAGCCAACCCCCGTGCGTCCGCTGGTGCTGAACGCCACCGACACACAGGGCAGAATCAAGGAGATCACCGAGCATTTGGAACAGGGCGTACAGGAGGTTTTTGAAAGTGAGAGGTATCGGGATTACCTGAAAGCCATGTCCCGCTTCCACAATTACAGCCTGAACAATACGCTGCTGATCGTCATGCAGAAGCCGGACGCATCCCTTATCGCAGGCTACGGAAAGTGGCGTGACGAATTTGAACGCCATGTCAAATCCGGCGAAAAGGGCATCAAAATCCTTGCACCCGCACCCTATAAAATCAAAAAGGATGTGGCGAAAACTGACCCGGACACCGGGCAGCCCGTGATCGGCGCAGACGGTAAGCCCGTCACGGAGCAGCAGGAGGTGACGATCCCGGCGTTCAAGGTGGTGTCGGTATTTGATGTGAGCCAGACCGAGGGCAAGGAGCTTCCCGACATTGCCGTGGACGCGCTCACGGGCAATGTGGAACAGTACGAGGATTTTTGGCGAGCCTTGAAGCTGACCTCTCCCGTTCCCGTGACACTTGAAAAAATCGACGGCAGCGCACACGGCTATTATGACCTTGCAGAAAAGCGCATTGCCATTGACGACGGCATGAGCGAGCTGCAAACCATCAAGACGGCGATCCATGAGATTGCTCATGCCAAGCTGCACGATATTGACCTGAACGCGCCGGAGCAGGCGGAGCGACCCGACCGCAGCACCCGCGAGGTGCAGGCGGAAAGCGTCGCCTATACGGTGTGCCAGCATTTCGGACTGGACACGTCGGACTACTCCTTTGGCTACGTCGCCGGGTGGAGCAGCGGCCGCGATATTAAGGAGCTGAAAGCATCCCTTGAAACCATCCGCACCACCGCCAGCGAGCTTATTTCCGAAATCGAGGGGCATTTTGCAGAGCTTCAGGCGCAGCACACCGCAGAGCAGGAACAGGCTGCTGCGCAGGATGTGCCGGAGAACACCTTTTCTATCTATCAGCTTAAAGACGGCGACGCAACGCGGGATCTCCGATTTGAGCCGCTGGAACAGGTAAAGGCCGCCGGGCTGCGTGTTGACCGCGAAAATTATGAGCTGGTCTATACCGCACCCCTCTCCGACACGGACACGCTGGAGGACATTTTCGTTCGCTTCAATATGGACAGGACGCAGGATTTTACCGGGCATAGCCTTTCCATGTCCGATGTCATTGTGCTGCATCGCGGCGAGCAGGAAACGGCGCACTATTTGGATCGCGGCGGCTATACCGAAGTGCCGGAGTTTTTACAGCCGGAGCAGACCGCGCAGCAGGAAGCACAGGTTGACGCCCCGCCAGTGGAACGACCGCTGACAGAGTTACAGAAACAGGCTGTTGAAATTGCCAAGCGGTATGAAACGCTTTCCATGCAGGAGAAAATCGGCGTGATCGCGCAGGCGTTCGGCTGCACGTCCGGCACGATTGAAACCTCGCCCTGCACAGGAAAATGGCGCGGCACAAGCGATATTTCCATTCGCTTTGATAATGGCAGCTCTCTGTTTTTAGGCAACCACATGACGCGGCAAGCCAAAACCAAAAAGGTACAGCAGGAGCTTGTCGATAGCGCATTGGTGCGGTATAACCCTGAAATCATCCGCGTTGCAAAGGAAACTGCTTATGCCGCCCTCAAAGAACGCGAGCTTCAGGACAATGCCATTGCCGGAGAAAAGGGCTTGAAGCCCTACACGCTGCTGAATGTGGAGTTCAACGACGGCGCAGATCAGCAAAGCAGCGGTTACATAGGCTGGTACTATGTGACGTTGGCGGTGGACGGAAAAATCTGCACGCATTTGGAAACAGGCTTGAATCACGACATCGCATCCGGCAGCGTAAGCCCGACGCCCACGCGGGAAAATTACTACGCAGCCGGAGCGCTGAAAGAAAGTGATGTGGACTATGTTTTCAACAACGTCGGCTTTTCCTCTGCTTCCGGCCTTTACTCTCTGCATCTCAGCGACACCGCACGGGGACGCGCCGAATTGGAGCTTGCGAAAAAGCTGATCGACGATTACTGCCGCGAAGAATTTCATTCCGGCGCAGATTTCAGCGACCTGTCCGCCGTTGGTATTGGACACACGACCGTTACGGATGATGAAATCCCCATTCAGGCATACGCAAACCTGGCGGACTTCCGCATTGAAAAATATTTGGGTGATGTGCTGATTGAAAGCCGACAGTATGAATCGCTGGCTGCGCTGATCCAAGGCGAACTGAACGATTTGGAGTTTGGCGACCTGACCTATGCCAGCGACGAGCAGATTGCCATGTTCCATGCCCAAGAGGAAGCGTCCGGCAAGGAAGCACCCTCTCTTGATCCTGCGGTACAGCCTGTCGTGACGATTCTTTGGAGCGAAAGCGAGAAGCTGCAAGAGGGTGAACAGCTTCCGCTTGCCCGCGCCGATGCACTCTTTAAGGCATTGGACGATGAAAAGCGCTCTGAGCGCGAGAAGCCCGGTTACACAGGCGGCTGGTACGATAAAACCAAATTCCGCATTGACTGCACATTCCACGGGGAACGTGACAGCTACGAGGGGCGGCAGGACTTTGGCGACGGGGACGGCGCTCTGATCGACCATATCCAAGCCTATCACGAATACTACGCCAAGGACGAAAACTGGAAAAACTTTGTGCTGCACAACGAGGGTACGGAAGCGTGGGAAAAGGACAAGGCCAAGCGTGAAACGCTTCTCACCGAGTTTGTACCGTATATGCGGCTGCATTGCAATCTCACCGAGCAGGAGCGCACCGCTGCGGATATGCTGGAAAATGGAGAAGCCCTGACGCCGGAGCAGACAGCATATTTTCATGCGGTTCTTGCCTATGTGGACGCTTGCCGGGAAAAGCTGAACGCGGGCGATTATCACTTGCCCGATCCACCGCAGCTTTCCGATTTTGATAAAGAGCTTCAGGACTACAAAGCCCATGCGGAAAGTGAGATCGCACAGGAAGCCGAAGCCGCAGGCATGACCGTGGAGGAATATGCCGCCAATGGCTACGAGCCGCAGGAGCAGCCCGCCGACGTACAGGAGCAGCCGGAGAAAGCGCCGTCCGCAGATACCGCGCCGGAGCAAACCGCCGTCAGGTATTACACCATCAATGAGGGCGCTGCCCGCCGTGCCAACGATGCAAACAGCTACCGCGACTACGCCGCAGGCAGCGCCACCGCCGAATATCGGCAGATGGTAGATCAGGCAGCGGCGATTGCGCAGCGGCAGAAAGAGCGCGTCGATCCCATGTACCATGAGAAAATTGACGCGCTGCTGGACACCTACGCCCGCAAGCTGGCGGAAAACCTGAACGACCACTATGCCATTGAAGCCCGTGTTCCCTCTATCCTCGTTGCAGGCGGCAGCAATTTCCCTGTTCGCAAGAAAGAGAAGCAAAACGCCGCCCGTGACCGCAATATGCAGGAATGGCAGGATGTTCAGGGGATTTTGGACAAGATCCGCAGCACAGGCATGGGCGGTATCAGCATGGACGACCCGCAGGCGGCGGCAAAGCTGGAAGCCAAGCTCGTCAAACTGGAATCGGCGCAGGAAACCATGAAAGCCGTCAACGCCTATTTCCGTAAGAATAAGACTTTGGAGGGCTGCCCCAGTCTGACGCCGGAGCAGATCACCAAATTGCAGCAGGAAATGGCGCAGTCCTGGCATCTGGACAAGAGCCGGCCGTATCCCGCCTATATGCTCTCCAACAACAATGCCGAGATTCGCCGCATCCGTGGGCGCATTGAACAGGTGCGGCAGCATGAGGACACCAATTTTGCCGGATGGGAATTTGACGGTGGGCGCGTGGAAGCAAACAAAGCGGATAACCGTCTGCAAGTGTTCTTTGACGGCAAGCCGGATGAAGCGGCGCGGGACGAGCTGAAAGCAAACGGCTTCCGCTGGGCACCCAGCGTCGGCGCATGGCAGCGCCAGCTTAACAAAAACGCATACTACGCCGCAGGGTACATTTCCTGTATTCAGCCTATCTCCGGGGAAAAGCCCATTGACGTGCAGCGCAGCGCCCAGCAGCAGGAATCCGCTGCCCCTGACGCCCACCTGACCGGGGAGCGCGTTTCAACGCCGCGTGGCAGCTTTCATGTTGCCAATATGACCCGTGAGCAGATGGAAGCCGCAGGCTATGGGTTTCACCACAGCACCGATGACGGCAAGTATCTTATCATGGGCAACGGCACACAGGCCTTTGCCATTGCCGCCGATCAGCGGGAGCAGGAAAACTATATGCGCACGGCGGAGCTGTCCACCGAACAGAACTACAATATGATTGACGGACAGATCAACAACACCCCGTCCGTGGACGAGCTGGAAGAAAAGGCAAAGCGCGGCGAGGTGATTTCGCTCTCCGCGCTTGCCGCAGCGGTCAAGGCCGAGGATAGCAGAACGCCCCAGCGCGACCCGGACGGCAAAAAACCATCTATCCGCGCACAGCTCAAAGCGGATCGTGCGCAGTCCTGCAAGCCGCAGCAGCGAGAAAAGGAACAGGAAGCCAAACGGAGCATCCGGCAGGCTTTGGAAATGGAGTGACTTATGAACAAGTTTGAAAATGTGGATGTGCTGGCATCCCTGCAACAGATCATGCAGCAGAACACAGCAGCCTTTCAGAATGATTTTGACATTGACAAGAAAATTCTGACACAGGCGGCAAAGAGTAAAAATGCCGAGGATAAGGTCTATCTTTGGTTTTCCCGTCCCAACGGAACGCATTGTCTGCGGGAACGGGATGTATTTCTGCGCGGAACGCGGGAGCATAATACGTTCCGCTTTTACCATGAGCAGACCAAGGAGCGTGTGCTTGCCTATGCCGTGGTGCTGTCCGGCATGGAGAGCGGCAAGGTAAAAGGCAGCATTTATGAGATGGACTATGCAGCGAAAGCCAAGCTTGCAATCCAGACCGCCTTACGGACAGACAATAACCGTCTGATCTATGAAAACGGCTCACGGGAGCTGCCCAAGGAATACCGCTTTGAAGCGACGCCGGACCGTGAGTACGGAAAGTTTGTGCGCTATGAAGCCGTGCCGCATGACCCGGACGCGCTGCGGGATCTGCTGCGCGACGAGAGCCGGAAGCGTGAACGGCTGAAACCCGGCAATTTCAAGGTGCATATCGGGCGGCTCTCCGACGAAAAGGTGCTTGCCGAAGCACAGCGCCTTTCGGCGGCGTTTCAATCCCTGCAAGCGCCCAACAGCCCCAACGGAACGCATTTTGTAGTAGAAGTGTCGCCGTGGTTTGAGCGTATCGCATCCAGCAAGGAGCATGAGCGGCTATTTGCGCTGCTTCCGTATAAGACGCTGTATCTTTCCTCGGTCAAGGACAGGCACGGCGTTTTCGCTTTTATCAGCAAGGACGAGCGGCGCGATCTGCCGCTGCGCAAGCAGCGTCCCTCTGTTCGGGCGCAGCTCAAGGAGAGGCAGTCAAAAAAGACCGCTGCACCCAAAAAGGCAGCGTCAAAGTCGAAAGATAATGATTTGGAGGTATGAGCATGGACAATGTTCCGTTCACCATTGAGGAAGAAAATCTGATCTGCATTTACCACAAGTACGACCGCCGCAGAACGATTGCAGCGATTTCCGACGTGCTGCCGGATATGGACGCAGATATGCGTCCGCTGGCGGAGCAGACGATCCATAAGCTGCACAACATGACCGGTGCAGCATTTGAGGAAGCGCAGTTCACCATGACACTTTCTGACACAGAGTAAAAGATGACGCGGGGCGCGGGAGCCGATGATGGCTGCTGCGCCCCGCGTTTTTTATTCAAAACGGGAGTTGTACCCTTTTAAGAAAATCTTCGTTATCACTCACGGTTGTAATGCTGATATACGGGTTAACTTTGTAAAAGGTCGGAGCGGCTGCCCACTCGTGCTGAGTTTGGAATAACGCAGGCATTCCAAGGACTACATCCTTATCATATTTTCGATAGCGCAGTAGTGTATCATCAGCACAGGGTTCTGCTGCTATATAGCGGCCAATATACCCCCAATCGGATCCCGCTTTTTTGACTAATATTGTATCTATGGAACAGTTCTTGCCATAAATTGTCCCATCATCGCATCTATTCAGGAGAAGAACGTTTATATGCTCTGGAAGCGCAGACATATCATCGGCAGATGTTTCAATATAAACAACCGCAAAATCGCCGTCTGGGTTCTCATCATTTTTCTGTTGCCAACATTTCAGCTTATTATACCTGTCACTAAGATAGAGCTTTTTAGGATACTCTTTTGCCAGTTCATCCATGAAACTATCGAAAGATTGCTGTGTAAAGGACAGTATCTGATTCAGATAATCTCCAATATTCTTTTTATCATGTTGAACTTCTTTACGAAAAAAGGGGTTAATATCAGAAGAATGATGATTACCAAGTAAATCCATAGATACTTTCAAATATACATCACAGGTATGTTTTGTCCGATTATTAAATGCGTCGATGTACTGGAAAGCAGGATCTATGGAAATGCTGTTATACCAGGCAACTATATTCGGAAAATCTTGGCTGTATGTAGCTTGATTAAATGTCTTAAGCATGGCAGGAAAATCTACGCTGTCAGGCTTTTTAGCTTTTGAACCGAGTAGAGCTACATTGGCAATCTGCGAAATGCTGTCAAATACATTTCGGGAATATTGGAAAAAGTCTTTTGTTAGCTTACTTAACAGAAAATTTGTTGAAATCTTTTCTCCTGCGATAGGGGTTCTGAAATCGGGCAAAGAATCTGTCTTTATTGCTATCTGCTTTACTTTCCCATCTTGTGCCATTAGGTCATCCCATAGCTTTTCTTTCCATGCTTCATGCTCACTCTGCATAGATGCAAGCAGTCGAAGAATGGTATCTTTGCAATATTGCGCAGTTGATAGTGTGGTGACGGTATTAACTACAAACTGCCACGCTTCATATATGCCACTATCGTATAACTCATTCTCAAGGGTATTATCTATACGCATCAAATTTACCTCCATTTGATATTTTGTAGTTGATTATTGTGACTTTCTCATTTGCGTTTTACCGTCACGCTTTCAAACTTGTTTTTCATAACTGGCAGGGAAACATACGACCTTTGCGTTTCCTGCGCTGTAAAGCCGCTCCCAGCAAGTCTTACAGGCACTCTAAGTCGTGACTATGCACTTGCTTTCAGTTATCCCGTGCGCGTAGGTGCAGCGCACCGACCACGAGGAACACCAGACCGAAAATCACCCAGCCCCAAATGGAATCATGCTCCGAAATGAAGTAGGCCAGCAGCCCAAACACCGCTGCATAGATCAGCGTGAGCAGCCCGCCGACGAGCCAGAAGCCGATGCTGGTATTTTGCAGCCACAACAGCAGCAGAAATGTTGCAATGCCGATTACAAGGCACAGCGCCGGATGAATTGCGGTGAACTGGTTACAGCACACTCCAGCGGCAATGCCGAGAGCGATGCTGTCAAAGAGAATGATATGCCCGAAGAATAGTCCAATCACCGAGCAGACAAGCCCAATGAAAAGCCCAATCGCCATAATCGCGCCCTGCGCCGCCAGCCAACCCATAAAGAAGCCTCCTTTCGTTTACACCTTAATTGCGTCCATAATTGTCTGAATGGTATTACAGGTATCATCAAAGGAAATGTCCTTTGCGTACTCATACTCGCGGCTGTATTTCTCCCACAGCCTACGGAGCGTATCGCTTTCGCGGATCTCTTTCATAATCTCCGGGTAGTCTGTCAGGATCAAGCCGCTGCCGCGTTTCTGCGTCGTTCGTTCCAGCGCCCGGCGCAGCGTCGCCTTGTCACATTCCGCGCCGCGCAGCGCATACAGGATATGTACGTCGTAATAATCTCTCGGACGGGTATTCGCAATGTTGCGGGACAGCACGGTTTCCAGCTTTTCCGCCAGCACCGTTTCAAGGTTATAGGCAAGAACACTGATCGTGCGGTCATCGAACAGCAGGGAGAATGTGTATTCCACCTCGCGGGGCGTTATCATGTCGCCCGTGGTGACATCCACCGTCAGCGGTACGCTGATCGGCGGATAGTTCGCTTTCAGCGCGACCCGGATGCCGGGGTAATCGTCGGTTTCCCGAATGTCAGAGATACCGACGACCTCAAACTGCACGTCGTCGGCAATCTGGACAGCGCAAATCTCTGTAAAGATTTTGCGGATTGCTTCATGCGTCAGGGTGAAGCCCTTGATCGTTGTGTCCAGATCCATTGTTGCCCGCGTGTCCAGTCCCACAATGGCGGAAATCAGGAATCCGCCTTTGAGAATGAAATTGTTCTTATAGGGCGAGAGTGAAATTCGTTCCAGCAGCCGTTCCAGCATATAGTTCTGCATGACGAGCTGCGCCGAGATATGCTTCTCTGCCGCTTTGTTCTTGATAAAGGCTTTTAGTTGCATCGGATTTTTTGTAATCATAGCAAAACCTCCATGTATCGCAGCACCTTGGGCTTCACGCGAAGCTGGTCTGCGTACTGCATCAGTTTGTGAATGTTCTTATCCTTGGACGCTGCATAGCGTTTCATAGCTTCTCCGACGATCTGAACATCGCTGCCGCTGCCGCGCAGGATGTCACACAGCGTCCGTTCCAAATCGTAAACACGAATTGGATTGCCGGAGGGGGATTCAATTTCAATTCTGCCGAACTCGTAGTTCTCCGGCACAACGCGCTTGACAATTAAATTTTCCTGCTTCAAGGATGGGGCATTGTAGCCCTTGGGAAAGGTCATCGTATATTTTGCAGGGGTACGGTCTGAATAGCCCAGCAGATACAGGGCGGTATCGTGCGAATAGATCCCGCGCCCGTACTTGCGCTGCAAGAGGTAGAAATCGTCCTCCCATGCGCTGCTCCGCACATACAGGCCGCGCCCGAAGCGGTACATCTCGCCGCTCTTGACAAACTCCTGTAAAACGCTGCGGTGCAGTCCGGCTTCCGTCACCTGCGCTGCGGTGATCGTGCCGTCCTCCGATGCTTCCAGCAGTTCTTCGATTTTTTCCTTGGCGTTCATGCTTCTCACCTCACTTTGACAATCACACATTATATTATAGAAAAATAATGTGCGTCTGTCAACAGCGAATCGACGAACACACATTAAATTGTTTGAAACTAATGTGTGAATGTCGAAAAAGCTATAAGGCTTTGTCCTGTTCCTGCCCACGATTGGGGGACAGGATGCTGTCGATGTTCTGCTTGACGGCATCGTATTCCCGCATACGTTTTTTCAGACTTCCGTACTCAGCGTACAGCCGATCCTTTTCTTCGGACAGGCTGGAATATTCCTCACACAGCTTGGCAAGGTCGGGGAGCTTATCACCGACGCCCGCTGCTTTCAGCGCCCGCGCCGACGCTTCAAAGAGAATGATTTCGCGCTCACGTCCGCGCAGATACTTTTCCTTATCACGGGACTTTTTGTATTCGCTATACAGCGGCTTTAGCTCTTTGTAGGTGGCGGTATGCTTTATCAGCAGCGCCAGATCAGACAGGCGGCGTTCCGCCGTTTTCAGCGCAGCGGCAGTTTGCTCGTTGCTGTCCTGAAGCTCCGTGATCTTCTGCTCCAAATCGGTATAGTGGGAAATATCGTGCTGGTCGAGAAATACCATTGTACGGGCAGCGCGTTTCAGATTTTCAATTTTTGCCCAGCGTTCATAGCCTGCGGATTGCTGCGCCTTGATGCAGTTTTCAATGTCAATCAGCAGCGACACGCCGCTGCGCTCCGGCTTCGGCGTTTTCAGAATGACTTTGCCCTTGATGCGTTCGGCTATGGCTTCCTCGGTGTAGGCTTCACCCAACGTCTTTGCACGGGTGAATCGCTCCTGACCGGGAGCGCGGAATGAGATATACTTTCCACGCTTGATTTCATACCCCTCGGCTTCCAGCCGACGCAGGAGGTCGTCAAGGTCTATGGAAATGGGAATCAGTCTGTCAATGGCGATTTTCAGTTTTTGCTTATAGCTTGTCCCTTTTTGCTGCGCATCCCATTCGGCATACCGCTTGCCGCGCTCTGCACCGGGCGCGACAACGGACAGCCCGTTTTCCCGGCACAGTCTGTCGCTGACGCGGCGGATCTGCGCATAGCTTTTGCGGTTGGAAATGTACTTCTTATGCTCCGCAAAATCCACCGCGCAGAAAATAATATGGTTATGGCAATGTTCCTTGTTAATGTGGGTAGCAATGACATACTCATATTTGCCGCCGAGGATTTCGTCGGCAAGCTGCCGTCCAATCTCATGGGCCTGCGCATAGCTGACCTCACCCGGCTCAAAGGCCTGTATCAGGTGGTGGGCGAGATTATTGCCTTTCTGCATGGCAAGCAGCCGTGTTTTTTCAAACTCAAGGTCTGCGGTTTCCACGGCGCAGCCGAACGAGGACACCAGCAGCTTATCGTCGGTCTTTGCGGGATCAACGATATAATCAATGGCTTTTTTCAGGGTGCTTTTGATAGGATGGATCTTTGTAATTGCCATATCTCCGCCATTGTCCCCTTGATGTCCTCCATGTCCTGCACATAAAGCGTTCCCGTGGCGTTCACACGCTTTGCAATCTGATTGATGTTTGTACCGATTTTTTGCAGCTCGGCGGTCATCGCTTTCACGTCGCTGTAATCCAGCCGGATCACATAGCCGTCTATAAGCATTTTTCGCGCATAAACGGAGAAGCAGCTCGTTCCCATCTGCTGCATTTTACGCTCGATCATTGCCCGTTCCTCGGCAGTCACAGGAACGCGCAGCACGATATTCCGCGTTCGGTTTGCCACTTGTTCACCGTCCTTTCCGCTCCGAATAAGGGTTTGGGATAATCCCAACAAGCAACGCACAGACAGGTGCTTTGCGGGAGTGTGGCTACACTCCCTATGCTTGCTACGGTATCTCCCTCACTACTATAACGGCGGCACAGCCGCATTTTGGCAAACCACAGGGCAAATTTTTTCAAAAGAAAAACGCCATGAACTTCCTGTTCATAGCGTTCCTTACACCGTATTCAATTTTCCCCCTCGCTGTCCGCTCTCGCATCCAATATCGCCTGTGCCGTCGCTGTGAGGATTTTGATTTCTGCATCCGTCAGCTCGTCCAGCAGTATTTCAAACTGCCGCCGCTCCGTAGACTTATCTGCTACTTCGTTTCCGTAAAGGATCTGATCGACAGAGATATGATAGCGGGACACCAGCTCTAAAAATACTTGAAGGCTGGGCTGTTGACCTTTGTTTTCGATATTGGCAAGATAACGCGGCGAAAGGAACATATCGCTTCCGGCTTTGTTGCGGGATTCGTTTTGCTTCTTTCTTCCAGCTTTGATTGCTGCACCATACGGCTTGAAGTCAATTTTCGCAATAGGTCGTTTTTCTTTCTTGGCTCTTTTAGGCATCTTTAATCACCCTATTGCATTCTACTGTTCACCTTTCTTTCTGGATATGCTTATACAGTTCCCTTAATTAGCTGAAATAATTCACAATATTGGCCTTGAAGCTGATATCTATATAGCGTAGAATATATGTAGGGAATTTCTATCGGCGACGACTTGGTCATTTGCCACGTCGCCGCTACTATTAAAAAATTTTTGAAAAACTTTTGATTTTGATGTAGTTTTTTCGCTCAAATCCATAGTACATAGTTAGAGAGACAAATACCAAAAGAAAGGAGGGGGCGCTTGGTGGAAGATGAAAAAATTATAGACTTGTTCTTTGACCGGTCTGAGCAGGCGATCCATGAACTTGATACCAAATACGGAAAAGTATGTCATAAGCTCTCCTACAACATTTTGCAAAATAAACAGGACGCAGAGGAATGTGTCAATGACGCTTATCTCGGAACTTGGAACGCAATACCGCCGCAGCGACCTAACCCGTTACTGACATTCCTATGTAAGATTGTCCGCAATCTTTCCGTTATGCGTCATCATGCGAATACTGCCATGAAACGAAATAGCACTTATGAAGTAGCTCTGGAAGAGTTAGAAGGCGTTTTATCGTCCCCAGCAACAGTTGAAGCCGAGCATGACGCGAAAGAGTTAGTCCATATCATTGAAAGTTTTCTTGATACACTGACGGCAGAAAACCGTGTGATCTTCCTGCGGCGATATTGGTTTTCTGATACCTATGCAGACATAGCGGAACGTGTTGGACTGACGGAAAAGAATATATCTGTCCGGCTCACCCGTACCCGGAAACAACTGCGGGAATATCTTTTGGAAAGGGATGTTTTAGCATGACAGCAAAGACTTTTTCAGTCGTGCTTGGTGAGATTAACGAAAAATATCTGAATGAAGCTATCAGCTACAAGGCAAAGAAAAAGAATGGCTGGCTCAAATGGGGCGCTATTGCGGCTTGCCTGTGCCTTGTAGTAATCGGTGCTTTTGTTGCTCCTAATCTGATTGGAGAGCAGAGCGTGGAACAGCCTATGGGACAGGGTTTCTTCAATGCTACTGTGGTTGAAATTGAAGGTGAGATTGTCGTTGTAGAGTGTACTGACAGCTTACAGAGTAATGTTCCTGTTGGTGGTAAGGTGCAGATTAGCACGGACACCATTTCGAGCGAAGCCGTTCCAGAGTTGGAGATTGGCGATAATGTTCGGGTGCTATATCTCGGTAAGATTACGGACGGAGACCTGTTAGTCTTGGAGAATACCATTTCCATTTTCCTACTTGACGAAAAGGGTGAGCCAATCGTTAAGCCCACAGAATAAAGGCGGTGATTGTATGAAAAAGACATTTTCTGTGTTGTCGGTCATTTCGTTTATGCTCTTTGCTTTGGTAGACTTTTGCAAGAACGCTCTTGAAACATATTTTCATATCCAACTGATGAACGGAAAGGGCAATTTTGCAGGAATTGATTATTTGGTTGACGCTCAAATGTGTGAGACCGTTCTGCTGGCAATCGGAGTGGTTTGTTTTGCACTATTTATTGTTTCGATCTTTGTGAAGAAGTCGGACAGCAAACCATCAGAGTAATGGCGGCGATTGTATGAAAAAGATTATAGCATTAGTTTTAGCATTGGTCTGTTTGTTAGGTCTGGTCAGCTGTAGTCAGCAAGAGGACTTGCAACTGGGCGACTATAATATGCAGTACTTCTTTACTGCAAAGGTTATTGAAGTCGATGAGGAATATCTGCTGTTAGAAGTTTTTGACGTTGGTAACACCAATTTGTCTGAGGGAGCAACAGTAGAAGTGTCCACAGAAGTTATGGCTGCTGGTTGTCCTGAGTTTGTAGTTGATGAATATGCAAGGGTGCTAATGGCACGAAATACGGAAGATAACCCTACTGAACGGTTAGAAGCACTTTCCATTTACAAGACAGACGAAACAGGAATGAAAATTGCGGATTGAGTCCACAGATTATTATTCTGCCACACGACGGTAAAAGAAAAAAGCCGTCGTACAGCAGCCACATTTTCACGCCTATTTACGGCGGCTTTGAGTAATTCAAGGCCGCCGTTTCTTTGCGTTTACACAAACCAATGACGACTTGCGGGGACACGGTAGCCGATGGGAGGTTTATTTATCGTGTCCACTTTTGCTCTCTGCAATCTGCCTAATATTTTCCGGTCAAAAAAAGCCCATGCCATTCATCGGGATATTCTGGGTATGAGTATGAACACAGAAATCATGTAAATAGATTTTATAATTCTTCTGCGCCTGTCTGCGTTTTGCAGACAGGCGCTTTTTGTCGTTATCGGGGATGTTTCTACTGTCCCCGCGCTCCGCCCTTTGCCTGATCCGGCCACCCACCCGATCAGGACGAAAGGAGCGCACAAATGAGCGACAGAAAAAATAATTTTGATTTTTCCCGGCAGAGCTGGCCAAAACAGCCTTCCGCAGAACGAGTAGTGGGCGAAAGGGGAAGAAAAGAACTGCCTCCCGGCACGAAGGGAGGTGAGAACATGAAACCTGATCGCCACGCCGAACACAAGCAGCACGCCTTTGACAGCTTTTGCAAAAAGGTCTTGAAGTGCGAGGCCTGCAATGGCTATCGAGAGATCAGCCGCAGGAAGAAGCACAGCATCCCTTTCAGCGAACTGCCGGAGGACGCAATGGAGCAGCTTGCGGCCTATGACCGTTATCCCTGGGAGTACAACACCTTCATTCTTGGCGGTGATGTGATCCTGATCGAAAACGATCTGCTGGCCGATGCGCTGAACGCCTTGCCTCAGGACAACCGGGATATCCTTCTGATGTACTGGTTCCTGGAAATGGCGGACCGTGAGATCGCGGAGCGTATGAACCTGGCCCGCAGGACGATCAACAACCGCAGGCTGAAATCCTATCGGCTGCTGAAAGAGCTGATGGGAGGTGATACGGATGCGTGACACCGCAGCTTCCCGGAATAATCTTCTTCCTTATCCGGTCATTACCGCCGCTGTCCAGGGCGACCCTGACGCGGTAAACCGTGTGATCGGCCACTACTCCGGCTACATAGCGGCGCTTTCCACAAGGACAAGCTATGATCCTCAGGGCTGTCCTCATTCTCAGGTGGACGATGATCTGCGCCGCAGACTGGAAACGAAGCTGATTATTGCGATTCTGGATTTTGACCTGACCTGATTCAGATGACCGCCGTGCGTTCCCCTTTCCGCATGGTGTGTTCCGCACCTTGACAAAGAAAGCCCGTTGGGAGGCCAGCGCCGCAGTATAAGGCAAACGGATACATTCCTGTTTGTGCCGAGCCATACGGTCGGTGCGCCATGACCTCCATGCGGAGAGAGCGAGAAACACCAGACCGCAAAGCAA
>OGMF01000957.1_pt1 | contig 30418 bp, 32 predicted proteins | sample 1572921 | NCBI WGS metagenome assembly OGMF01 (sample SAMEA2581919, study PRJEB24529) | metagenome | biome: Human gut stool | place: China | collected 2011 | reverse complement strand
TTAGCTATTTAGTCAATTTTTAAAATTTATAGTTTTTATCAATATTATAGAACTTGTAATATTAGGAAAATTTATGGATAAGAAAAACAAAGACGTATTACACCATGTTAACCATACTCATAGAGAGTTTGATAAAGAAACGATGAAGAAAATTTGGCAAATGGGTTTAGCACGCTATTATGAAGTTGCAATTGATGAGGTTGATATGGAAAATTGGACTATCAAGGGCGAACCGATGGAAGATATTACAATTAATTCTATAAGAGAAGTTGTAAGAGCTTTAAAGAGCTAATTCTTTTTCGGCTAAAAGGTAATTATATACTGCTTGAGAGCAGCCGCCGTTGTCGCAATCATTTACTATAACATCAGCTAAGGCTTTAATATTTTTGTTTGCGTTGCCCATAGCAATTTTTAGACCTGCTTTTTTAAAAATTCCGATATCATTGTCAGCATCTCCAACAGCGATTGTATCTTTAATTGAAATATTTAAGTGTTCGCAAAGTTTTTCAAGTCCAACGCTTTTGTCGGTGTTTTTTGACGAAATTTCAATTGATGTTGTCTCAGCATAAGCAGTTTCTACTTCTAAATTTGCATCAATAATCTTTTTAAAAATAAGATTGCGTTCTTCTGGTGTTCGTGTGTAAAAATTAACCTTGCCAACTTCAAATGGTGCTTTTAAGAATTCTTCAATAAGATTATCCATTAGAACAGCCCACTTTTTGTATTGTTCTTTATATATACCCATGCCGTATTCTTCAATTACATCGCATTGATTTTTCTGTACAAAAGTGTCTTTGTACAACAGTTCAATCATTACGTCATGTCCTTTGGTAATATCCATAAGTGTTTTAACTGTTTCAAAAGGCATTGTTTTGGTGTAAATATATTTTTGTTCTTTTAAATCATAAACAATAGCCCCGCTTAGACAGTTCAAGTAGCGCAAGTTTGGAATATCATTCACATACATTTGTAATTGAGAAGGGCATCTGCCAGTACTAAGTATGACGATTTTGCCTTTTTCTGTTGCGTACTTTATGGCATCTAAACTACTTTTATCAATTTCTTTTTTAGAATTTAAAAGAGTTCCGTCCATATCAAATGCAATCAATTCGTACTTTTTCATACAATTTATTCCTATGCGTACTCAAGCGTAAATGACATTCCGCTTTTATCAAAAACAACTTTATAGTTCATATTTAGCATAAAGTCTTTTATAAAATCTCGAATTTCATCGCTATCAGTTTCTAGCGAAAAGTATTGTCCTCCGCAAGCGTCATGAAAATGTACGTGCTCATTGAACTTTTCACTGCACGCTTGTTTTAATTTTAAAACATCATCAAAACTTATGATAGCCATAGGTACATTATATTATAACTTACCTTTTTTGCAATATTAAAGTGGTTAGTTGGTTAATGATTTTATTATTTTATAAAAATCATTTTATCTAAATTATTTGCCGTTCGATAAAATGTTCGTGCTAGAATATCCATGCACGAAAGGGATATTATGAAACGTCTATTTATAATTTTATCAGCAATGTTTTTAGTTATAGGAACACCTTGTTTTGCAAGTAATAATTTGCAACAGGAAGATGAAGAACTTATCAGAATTATGATAAATAGTCCAACAGGAAGGCTTACAAAACACCAATTAGCAATAAAACAGGATTACGATTTGTACCAAAAAGGTGATAAAGAGAACACTCTTTATGCTAGAAAATAAGTACAATCCACCTTATGATATGATTGACAAAATTAATTACAAATATATTCTAAAAACTAAAGATTTATACATGTATTTAATTAATACCCCTTTTACAAAAAGCTACACAGAAGCGTTTTACAAAGGGTTTGAAAAGAAGTTATTTAAAATTTCAGATAGAGAATATCAACATCTAGATAAAGAGTTAAAACTTTTAATCGTTGCAACAAGTGTTTACAGATAGTTTAAGCACTTTCCACTTGTTCTTTTGTTTGGTTCATAGGATTCCAAACATCTTCCAGATGATTTTTTATTAGGTTTTTATAGAAATTTTCTTTGTAATCTAACAGTTCAAGTTGTTTTTTTAGCTCATTCATTTGTTCAAGTGCTTTTGTTTTTGTATCCAAAATTATTTGATAGCGTTCTTTGATTGTAGAATCTCCAATTATGCATAAATCAATATAGCGTTTAACGTCTTTTGTTTGAGTGCCAACTGAGCGTAGGCATTTAACAATACGAACCCAATTTAAATCGTTTTCAGAAAACATACGAACATTGTTGTCATTACGAGTTAAAAACGGAAAAAATCCACTTTTTGCCCAAAATCTTAGAGTGTGTTCTGAAATATCCATTTTTTCTGCAACTTCTTTTATTGTGTACATTGCCATTCTCCAATCTTTTTAACCATATTATTATAGTATAAATAAATATTTTTTAACATTTAAAAACTATGCACTTGACTGAGAGTAACTATCAGGTTGTAAAATACAAAATATAAAAGGAGATAAAATGAAAAATAAAATATTGTTTACGTTATTAGCAATTATTTTTATAGGAGTAACAAATATGGCAAACGCACAAGAACAAACTTATTCAGAGGTATTTAACAAGGTTAATTCACCTGCAGATGTTAAAAAACTTTCAGTTGAAGAAATGAATATTTTATCAAGTGATATTAGAAAAGCAATTTTAAACAAGGTTGATACAATCGGCGGACACTTAGGACCAGATTTAGGCATTGTAGAAGCTACGATTGCAATGCATTATGTGTTTAATTCACCAAAAGATAAGTTCATTTTTGATGTATCTCACCAAATTTATCCACATAAAATTTTAACAGGCAGAAAAGATGCTTTTGTAAATCCCCTTGCACATCCTGAAATTTCAGGATATTCAAATCCTCACGAAAGCGAGCATGATAACTTTATTTTAGGACATACATCAACTTCTTTGAGTTTAGCTACTGGCATGGCTAAAGCTAGAGATTTGAAGGGGGAAAAATACAACGTAGTCGCACTAATTGGTGATGGTTCTCTCTCTGGTGGCGAAGCATTTGAAGGTTTAAGCAATGCTGCTGTTCTAAATTCAAATATGATTATTGTTGTAAATGATAATGTTATGTCTATTGCACCTGTCGAAGGGGGGATTTATAACAGTTTGAAAATTTTGAGAGATACAAACGGACAAGCAAAAGATAATATCTTTAAATCAATGGGCTATGATTATTACTATTTAGAAGATGGTAATGATGTAGAAAAACTTATTGCAATGTTTAAAGCCGTTAAAGATACAAATAAACCAACAGTGGTTCATATTCATACATTAAAAGGAAAAGGTTATGAACCAGCAGAAACAGACAAAGAAACTTATCACTGGCATTTACCTCACTTTATGGACAAAAATGCTGAAAATCAAACTCAAGTTGAAACTTACACTTCAATTACAAATGACTATTTAGTAGAAAAAGCTAAAAAAGATAAAGCTCTTATGGTAGTATCACCGGCAACTCCAGGTGCAACAGGTTTGACACCAGATGTTAGAGCAAAATTAGGTAAACATTATACTGATGTTCAAATCGCAGAACAACACGCTGTTGGTTATATTTCTGGTTTGGCTTATAACGGTGCAAAACCTGTTCTTGAGGTTTTAAGTTCATTTATTCAAAGAAGTTATGACCAAATGTCTCAAGATATGGCGATTAACAACGCTCCTGCAACTATTCTTGTTTTCTGGGGTGGAATTTCTTCGGCTGATGTGACACACTTACAAGTATTTGATATTCCATTAATTAGTAATATTCCAAATATTGTTTACCTAGCACCTACAAATAAAGAAGAATATTTAGCAATGTTAGATTGGTCAGTTGATCAAAACAAATATCCTGTTGCAATCAGAGTTCCGATGACTAATCTTGTTTCAACAGGAGTTAAAGATAAGACAGATTACTCAAATTTGAACAAATTTAAGTTTGCAAATAAAGGTGAAAAAGTTGCAATTATTGGTGTTGGAAATTTCTACCAATTAGGTGAACAAGTTCAAGCAAAATTAAAAGAACAAGGCATTAATGCAACATTAATTAACCCTGTATATTTGACAGGACTTGATGAACAAGCATTAGATGAATTGAAAGCAAATCATGATTTGGTGATTACACTTGAAGACGGTGTCCTTGACGGTGGTTATGGTGAAAAAATTGCTCGCTATTACTGTAATTCAGGCATGAAAGTTCTAAATTTTGGTGCTAAAAAAGAATTTACAGATAGAACTCCAATGAATGAATTAAACAAGCGTTACCACTTAACTACAGAACTAATAGTTAAAGATATTGAAAATTTGTTGAAAACAGCAAAATAACTTAGTGAAATATGTATTAAAAAAGGCGCAGGGAAATAGCTTACGGAACGCCCCTGCGCCTTTTTTTTATTTAAGTAGATACTCTAACAAGCGTTAGTTTGCAGAATCTGCCTTTCTTTTGTTATTCTATTTGAGCCTGTTTCAGAATCTCAATATATTTATTGTGCTATCTTTCTTATTTTGTAGGTTTATAAAATTTATAAGCCTTCATTGATGCTGATAGATATTCTTTAAAACTTCCATTTTCTTGAACCTTTTTATCCATGATGAACTCGCCTAAAAGTTGTTTTGTTTCGTAACTGTATATTTTTGTTCTAGGCAATTCAGTTGTTTTTGAATATTTAGAAGTTTGTTTTTCTGCTTTGTTTTTTTCTGTTGAAGCCATTGAAGCTGCCATATCTAAGATGTCTTTTTTGTCATTAAAAGAATAACCTTTCCAATCGTTTGAAAGCACATAATATTTGTTTTCATTTTTTGTAATTTCGTGACCTTCAAAATAAATTGAACCTAGAGTATTCATTGCATTTTCTAACTTTTCGATAGTTTTATCTAGTTTTTGTGTGTTGTTATCATTTGATGTTATGTAAAAAACAGTACCCATAATAAAAGTCATCATAATTGCAAAAATTACAACAGGAATAATAACTACATTCAAAATTATAAATATTATGCTTTGTTTTTCTTGTGATTTGTTGAATTTTTCTAAATTATCCCAATCTCTGTTTTTGCCTGCCCATTCGTTACCTTTTATGCCGCAATAAATAGCAAACAAAAGCCCCCAAGGTGTACACCATAAAAGTAGCATCCATAAAGTTTTGTAAGATTTGTTGAATAGACCCCAAATCCAAGTACCGAAAAATGCGCCCCAATTGAATTCTTTTTTATAATCATAAGGCATTTCACCTGTAATTTTGCCCTTTTTTAGTAAAACCCAAAATGCAACGATTGTTCCAACTATGTAAATCAAGAAGGCTAAAATACTTGGAAATACATAACCAAAAGCAAGAAGGACAAAAATTGCAGAAATACCGTAATTCATATATTTGTTTTCTTTGCCGTTTATGTCGTTTAAACGTCTTATAACATTTGAAACAATTACATAAGAAACGATTATACTACCAATTATTCCCCAAATTCGTACACCTATTGGTGCTTGCATAAAAAGACTTGTAAAATTAAATAGACTACTGAAATTATCAGCGCCTGTTAAATAATATCCTGTTAATGGAGTTGTAAATAAAATGGAAATCATATTTAATATAACTAAATTCAAAAAATAGTTGTATCTACCGATAACCCCCTCAAAACCAATTAAGGCATTATTCTCTCTAACTTTCTCCTTTTTATTATTTTATTTGATGAATTATTATTGTAACTAAATTATTTACGATTTTAAAAATATAATCAAATGTTTTTTATTCGTAATTTATTTCATTATTTTCTTGTTGAACAAAGTCAGGCGCAGGCATACTTTCTAGATTATCTTGAAAAATATCAACACATAATACTGCAACTAATGCCAACATTATAAGAACAAAGGCAACAGGATTTTCTTTGTCATGTTCTGGTAGTATATCTGGAATTTGTTTTCTTGCTTCAATATATTTGTGATAAAACTCACCAGAATTTTTACAACAAAATATAAGATATTTTTTTACAGCTCGTGTTCGAATAGAAATGATACCATATAAACCTTGCATACATCGTAATTTTATAACATCTTCTAATGGAAAATTGAAAGTTTTTTTGCCTCTTTTTAATATTATTGCTTTGTTTGTAAGATAAACTTCGTCATTAAAGTACGAAAGTGTTATTTTTAATCCCGTTATTAGTATAAAAATAAGTAACATCGAGAACATTATTATAAACAGAAAATCGAGCATCGAGTTACATATATTAAAAGCAAAGAAAGAAGTGGAATATATTGCTGTATATAGGATTACAATCCCCATCATTGCAAAGTAAGATTTTAAGTTTTTTTTGCCATTTATTAAAATTTCTTCTTCCATTTTAAACTCTCCTATTGCATAATTTTACAAAGTATATATTAAATTGTCAATAAAAAAGCGCCAGTTGCATTGCAACTGGCGCTTTTTTATTCGATTTCAATGAACTTATTTGCATTTTTTGCAATCGCATTTTGATTTTCTAAAAAGTTTGAATTTCTTGCTGCAATCGCATTTTTTGTCGCAAGAACATTTTACTTCGTGGCATTTGCAGTCACATTTTGTACATTCGCATTTTTTACCTTCGTGGCAGGCACATTTGCAGTTTTGATTATCAGCCTTTGTACAGTTGCATTTGCAACCTTTTTTTGCGCAATCACAATTAAAATCTTTTTTGCATTGTTTTAAACATTTGCAATTGTTTTGGAAACATTCACATCTTTTGCGCATCTTTTTACAACCACATTTACAGTCGTCTTTACAAGATTTGTAACAACCGCAATCGCAAGTTTTTGCGCAGTTGCATTTTGTTGCTGGTGTTGAGTTAGCAGTTTCGCCAGCAAATGATGCATTTGCACAGAAGAAACAACCAACTAAAAACATTGTAGCCAATACTTTTTTCATAAAACCTCCAATATTTAGTTATAACTATTACTATTCTTTTTTACCTGTGGGGTATGCCTTTATAATATAGATTTTTCACTATTTTGTCAAGTTTAGTTTAAGTGTTTAAATATCTCGTTTGCAATCTTTTTCTGTTCTTGAGGTTCAAAATGTAATCCGTCAATTGTAGATGTTCTTGCAATTGTTTTTAAGTCCATAAAATCGCAGTTGTTTTCAAGTGCAATTTGTTTATAAATTTTTGCAAGATGTTTTGATTTTTCAATTGAACTTTTATCAAAAAGTGCCGAAAATATTGGACTTTTTAAAACATTTTCTGATATTTCTTGTGATACTAAAATAATTTTTGCATTTTTGACAGTATTTTTAATAACTTTTACAAGGTTAGAAATCCCATTTTTTATATCATCAATTGAGACCTTGTATTGAAATTGTAGGTCATTCACCCCAATTGAAAGTATTACGTAGGCAAGATTATCATTTAAAAGTTCTGGCAAAATTTTATAACCTGTGAACATTTTTCCTGCAGGATTATCTGAAAATGCTGTTCTGTTATTACAACCAGCTTCAATAATATGAAAATTATCTTTGCAAAGGCATTGCAAAATTCCTGTCCAACGAGTGTTTTTATCGTATCTTGAACCATTTTCTGGATTAAACCCAAAAGTATTACTGTCTCCAAAACAAAGAATATTTTTCATTATTTGTGACGTTTCCAAACTAAAATAAAATCAAATAAATAATATTTAGCTTCAGATTGAGTTTCTTTTACAGTAAAGACTGTTGCGCCCAATAGTTCAACTTTAAATGTTACTGCCTTTAATAGCTTGTTAGGTATTTTTAAGCCAATAGAAGTTGCGTAGTTTAGGACCTTGATTCTGGTTGTAATTTTATCGTGAGTTTTTTTCAAAGTTGGTTTGCTTTTTACAATTGAAGTTGGGTTTACAAAGTAGTAGTAATAAATGTTTGGAACGGATACTACATTTTTACATTTACTCATCATTTTTATTGTAAATTCGCCGTCTTCGTAATAAATACCTTCTTCAAATCTAAGATCATCAAAAAGATAGCGCTTATAAATTTTATTCCAAACTCCTGGATTTTTGATACCTTGAGATATACGAAGTTTATCTTCAAGAGTTTCTGCTACTTCTACTTTTTGTATTTTTAATCTAATTTTATGTTTCTTTTCGCCTTTTCTAACAATATCGCCAAAAGCGACATCACAATTTTTTTCAGTAGCGGTATTGTAAAGGTTTTCAAAAAAGTTTGTATCAACCCAATCATCGCTATCAATAAAGCCGATATATTCTGATGTGGCATTATCTAAGCCTGTATTTCTCGCTGCTGATAAGCCACCATTTTTTCTTGTGATGATTTTAATTCTGTCATCATTCTTTGCGTATTCTTCACAAATAGCTAACGAACCATCTGTTGACCCGTCGTTTACAAGAATAATTTCTATGTCTTTTAATGTTTGGTTTACAACGCTATCAAGACATCTTCTTAAATAGCTCTCTACGTTATAAACGGGAATAATAATACTAACTTTTGCCATGATAAGCTTCTACCTCTGGATATTTTGTTAATCTACACACAGGAATAAAACCAAACAAGTAGTAGCAACTTGTATAGTTCAATTCTTTTATCTTCATTATTAATATATTGCCTAAATAAACTCTTTTCTTTGTTACAGAGCGTTGTTTTTCTGTTAATTTAATACCATTGTCGTCAAAGAATTTGATTAAACTTTTTTGTGCATTGTAAAAATCTAATTCTTTTTTCTCGGTTTGTCTTGTTTTAACAATAGAATTTGCGTTTGCACGATAGTAGTATAAACCATTTGGTACAAATACCATTCTGTTTGCTTGTTTTATAACATTTGGAAGCCATAAAACATCTTCGTAATAAGAGTTTTCTGTGAATAAGTTATTTTTTACTAAATCTGTTTTGTACAATTTATTCCATACGTAGCAACATTTTGGAATATTTGCGGTTTTAATTTTGTCTAAAAGGGTTTCGCAAACAACTTCTTGTTTATAATTAAATCTGTATTTTTGTGAATTTCTATGTTTTCTAATAGCTGATGTTGCTGAAATATCACAGTCGTTTACTGTTATTGAGTTGTATAGAACTTCATAGAAGTTTTCACTAACCCAATCATCACTATCTACAAAGCCAACGTATGGTGAACTAACAAATTGCAAACCATAGTTTCTCGCTGATGAAAGTCCGCCATTTTCTTTTGTGTAAACTCTAATTCTATTATCTTTTCTTGCATATTCTTCGCAAATTGATAATGATTTGTCTGTAGAACCATCATTTACAATGATAATTTCAATATTCTTTAGTGTTTGATTAATTAAACTTTCCAAACATTGACCAACATATTTTTCTACGTTAAATACAGGTACAATAACTGATACTTTTGGCATAAACCTTTTTTCTAACCCCGTTATTCTTATTATGTTTCAATGAAAAAAGTATAACACAAACACATTCACTTTTTAAGTATAGCAAATATTTTATGTTATAATCTGTACAAAAAAGGATAAATTATGTCAGATAAAAATAATCAAAATGTAATAGTTAATTTTTCAGGAAGAATGGCTAATCAAATGTTTCAATGGGCTTTTGGCAGAGCTTATGAAAAAAAGCAAGGTATAAAACCTCAATTTGATAACAGTCAAGAAACAATTAAAATTGATTGTTTTAAATTAATGAAGGATATTGAATTAGTCAAAAAACCATTAATAAAAAAGATTTTTCGCAAGATTATTTTTATCAGAAGTCTTAGAAACAAACTTTCAAAAGTTGATTTTAAACTTCCAGAAAGAGAAGAAAAATGTTTTTGCCAATATGAACCTGAATTATTGGAGCAACTTCCACCAGTGTATTTTAAAGGATATTTTCAAACTGAAAAATATTTTACTAATATTAGAGAACAGTTATTGAAGGATTTTGAACTAAATTTGCTTTTAAATAATGCAAATAAAGAGGTTTTAGAGAAAATTAAATCAACTGAGGCTGTCGCTGTACACTTTAGACGAGGAGATTATACAAAAAAACGTGTAGCTGACAAATATGGTAGTTGCTCAGTTGAATATTACAAAAATGCAGTAGAACTTATTGCAGACAAAACAGGTAAAAACTTAACTGTGTTTGTATTTTCAGATGATATAAACTGGGTTAAACAAAACGCAAAATTTGATTGTGAAACAGTTTATGTAGATATAAATTCAGGAAAACAAGGTTATTTTGATTTGGAATTAATGAAAAATTGTAAACATAATGTTATTGCGAATAGTTCATTCTCTTGGTGGGGGGCTTGGCTTAACCAAAATCCAGAAAAAGTTATTGTCGCCCCAAAAACTTGGATGAAGGTTTTAGATAACGATTACGATATTATTCCAGAGTCTTGGTTTAGAATTGAGAATTAATTGTAACGTAACACATGAAATGATTTCTTGTAACACTTGGTTTGATTATTTAGGGTAAAAGGTTTCATAAAATTAGAAACATTTCGGAATATAAACATATAGAATCTAGACAAAAGCATTTAAATAAAATCATATCAACAATTTTTACTCGTGATATTGAAAGCAGATATGCTCTTAGAATGTTTTTTATTTGTAATATCAAAACTTCTTTTGATAATTGCATCTAAAACTTCAGGTTCTATTTTATTGACATCAACTTTGCACCAATGAGATTTATTCATATGCCAAGCCGGAGTTATTGATTCAGGATATTGGTCTTTCAAAATTGAAATTGTTTCAGGCTCTGCTTTGAGATTGATATACAAAACTCCATCTAAACGAAAAATTAATGCAAACCATTTATAATTTGATTTATGCCTTATAACGGGCATTTTACCACATCGTTCTTCATTAAACGGATATGTTTCTATTGCATCATCATCAATTAAACATTTTTTAATTAAATTTTTTTCATTCATACATTCAGAATACTACAAAAAAAGAAGGGAAAATAAAAAATGAATTTTTTATCAATTATTAAAAATTGGGAAGACTTTAGTGTAATTTGGTTGGTTGTTCAACCTTTTATCTTAAAACTATTTCAAAAGAAAGTTTCAAGTTCAATTATTCTTCTTTATATTTACAAGGAATATCCATTTCTTTTAAGTAATCAAGCCCCCATTTGTTTAATTCAATAATAGATGGGATTAATCTCTTTCCACGCTCAGTCAATGAATATTCTGTTTTAGGTGGAACAACAGGATACAATTTTCTTTGAATAATTCCGTCTGCTTCCAATTCCTTTAATTGCTGTATTAGCATTTTTGGAGTTGCGTGAGAAATTAATTTTTGTAATTCGTTGTATCTCAGGGTTTTATCAATAAGATGACCAATTATAACTCCCTTGTATTTTCCTCCAATAATTTCCATTGTAACTTCAAGTGGACATTTGTATTCATCTTGTCTTTGCTTACTCATTTAAAACTCCAAACTAACCTTTTGGTAACTATTATACTTTAATGTATATATTATACAAAATAGTGCATTCTTGAAAAAAAGTAAATAATAATTTAATATTGTCATAAAAGGAGATGATTATATGAAAATTACTCAAATTAGAAATGCTACATTAATTGTAGAATACGACAATACAAAATTCTTAATAGATCCTTGGCTTGGACCAAAAGGTTATATGTCGGGTTTTGAAACAGCAGTTAATTCTGAAATTCGACAACCGAGAGTAGAATTACCTTTTTCTATTGATAAAATTGTAAATGTAGATTCTGTTATCATCACTCATATTCACCCAGATCATTGGGACGAATATGCAGAACATTCAATAGATAAAAATCTTAAAATATTTGTTCAATCAGAATTTGATAAAAACTTTATATTATCAAAAGGTTTTAAAGATGTTGAAATTTTAGCAGAACAAGGTACAAGTTTTAGAAATATAACTTTATACAAAACTCATACACAACATGGAAAACGAGAAATTTTAAAACCTTTATGTGATTCAATTGGAATGCCTTACGATGCAATGGGTATTGTTTTCAATGCTGAACAAGAAAAAACACTTTATGTTGCAGGGGATACGATTTGGTGCAAAGAAGTAAAAGAAGCCTTGAATAAATATTCTCCAGATATAGTTGTTGTCAATGCTTGTGCAGCAACTTTATTAAATGGTGAACGCTTAATTATGAATATTGATGATTTAAAAGAAGTTTTAAAAAATTCTAAAAATGCAACCGTAATTGCAAGCCACATGGATACTGTAAGCCATTTAACCGTTACAAGAAAAGATTTAGAATATTTTAAAAACAATAATAATATAGATAATTTACTGATACCTACAGATGGTGAAGTTTTGGATTTTCTTCGATTGTAAAAACACTTGCAGTTTGATCTCTTTTAACAGTTGGTTTGAGTATAGCGAGGGTGAAATCCGAACCTAACAAAATACATTATAAAAAACAAAAAATTAACAAAAAAAATAAATAATGTATGCTATTAAAATAACATATTTTTTTACATTTTTCAATTCATCAATTAAAATATTCTTTCGCTTATGATAAAATATAAAATCATGGAAACAACTATTTATTGTAAAGCTTGCCATTCTAAAAATTTAGAAATCCTACAATGTCAAAAGTGGATTGAAAATTATAATAACCAGGGACAGACAATCAACTTTAAAATAATATGTAATGAATGTAACGAAGAATTTGAATTAAACGTTTATTTTCAATGTTTGCATGATTATTTAAATTTTTACGAAAAATATACTAGTTAAAATTTTAAAGTTACAATAATAATAAAACAAATAAGGATTAAAAGATTGGAAAAAGAGCCAGTAAGGCAACATTATCTACCTAGAATGTATCTTAAAAACTTTGTTAATGAGAACAATAAAATTTGGGTATTTAATGACATAACAAAAGAAACAAAAGAACTTTCTATTAAAGATACAACTGTAATTAAACATTTCTATACTATAGAAGATAAAAATGGAAGTAAGGATTATACATTAGAACATAAGTTATCAGAAATAGAAACAATTTGTTCTCCAATAATTGATAAACTTATTAATAAAGAACATATAACATATGAAGAAAAATATAGTTTGTCTGTATTTATTGCACTTCTACAAAACAGAACCCCACAAGCAAAATTCCAATTAACAGGTTTTATTAATTCGTTATTGGAACATCCTTGCTTGAATCATTATGAGACAAGTTTAACAAAAGAACAATATTGGGGAATTTTATTTAATACAGCTCTAAAGTACGCAGACCTATATGCCCACATGGATTGGGTGTTTTACTACACAAAGATTGATGCATTTTTCATTACAACAGATACACCAGTGTCAATATACCCAACGCTAGATACCAATAATACCTATGGAAATATTGGTATTGGTAGGAAAGGAGTAATTAAACAATTTGTGATAGCTCCAAATTTATTATTGAGAATTTTTGACATTTCTGACAATCCGGTAATTCTATACGAGCATCAATCTCTGAATAACAGAAAAATTATGAGAGATTTAAATAAAGTAATTTTAAGGTTTAGAAATCAATTTGCAATAGCCAAAGATGCTGGACACCTAGAGTATTTAATAAAAAGTATAAAATATAACAAAACCTCGATAAATATTAAAAGAGTTTCAGTTTTGTAGCTTATATTATATTATTACTCTTTGCTCTATTACATCTCCAACATAATGTTTGTAGATTTTCTTCTGATGTAATTCCACCTTTTGATACAGGAATAATATGGTCAATTTCTAATAAAAGGTTTGGTTCTTGTTTTGTTGATAATCCACAACATTGGCAAGTATAGTTATCTCTTGCTTTTATCTTTTCTCGTAGTGCTCGTGTCATTAATGCCCTTTGTCCAGCTACACTCTTTTTGTATTTTACTTTTTGAGATATGAAATCAACTAAATTTTCTAAATTTGTCATATCAAGAACAATATCACAAGATAATGAACTATTACCGCCAGCAGAAATATATCTAAAACTATATTTTGGAAAATACAAACCTTTAAATTTTACATCATCAAATCCTAAAGCTCTCAAAAGAGATTTTTTACGCAAAACTCTCAATAAATAAGGAACTTTTTTATCCAAACTATTTATTATATCTTCTCGTTCTTTCAGCAATAATTGTTTTCCTTGTTCTGCTGCTGCATAATTATTTAGAATTTTTTCATAAATATCAAGAGTTTCTTTATTAGAATTTATATTGAAATACTTACATAAATATTTAATTGGTTGCATTCTTGCGTTTCTACATACTGATAAGGAACAATCATAAATATTTTCTTTATTTTTTAGTTCTAAATGTTTTGGTCTTGCAAAATTATAAATGCTCGTGTCATTATAACTAGCATTACCCTGCTCATCAGTATGAATATTTATATAAACATTAGCCAATTCTTGAACATGAATATTTAAATCATTGCATTTTGAAGCATTGTTTTTCAAAGATTCTTTTATATTTAAAAATTTTTCACTATTATAATAAAAATTTTCAAAAACTCCCCAAAAAATTTCGTAAACAGCAAAAAGTGTTATTGCAATAATGAAAATCCAGTAAAAATGCATAAAAAATTTACACACACCATAGATAATAGCACCAAAAATTAAAAAAGAAATAAAACCTATTCGTGAATCTGTCATAATTATCCCTTTCTCTAATAAATTTAGCATAAATATTTAATAAAATATACTTAGAACAAAATTTTAAAAATTTATTTTATAAAAATTTTACGACCATCTTTGACATATATCTGTTTTAATATATAAATATGATAAACAATATTTCAGATTTAAAAAAGTTAAATAATACAAATACTTGGATAATTCATTATGCATGTAATGGATTATATGATAACTTATCACCAGCCCCTAATATTTCTTGCATAATCGTTAGTAACTTGAATTGCGAAAATAAACGCAAATTTTATGTGAAAGACTATTTAGATGAATATAGTCTCAAAGAATCCGAAAAACTTTTGTTGAAGAAGTTTGCTGATTTTATTAATCAAAATACCGATAAATATTTTGCTCATTGGAATATGGATAGTCAAAGTTTTGGATTCAATGCGATTAATGCACGTTGCAAAGAATTAGACATAGAAATAAAAGATATACCTAATGAAAACAAAATTGATTTATCAAAAATAGTAGAAAAATTAGCAAATAAAAAATTATCATTGAAACAAACTTTAATGTTTAATGATATGTTGTTTGATGATTTTCTAAATGGTAAAGACGAACTTGAAGCATATAACAAAGGCAATTACAATGCAGTATTAGAATCGGTGCATGATAAGGTTATTGGGATTCAAATGCTAATTGAGGTTATAAATGAAAACTCTTTTAAATCTGGTTTTAATAATACAATGCCAAAAAGTAAATATACGCAAACAGAACGTAAACAACTTGATAAAGAATTAAAAAGATATAGAGAAGAGATATTTAATAATAACAAAGCAGTTATTTCAAAAATGCAACAAGATTTTGAAGATTATAAAAATGAAGTTATTGACTCCTACGAAGAAGATTTAGCAGAAGAAAATGACGGAGGAATATTTGTATTTGATACAGGACATCCACTATTATCAATGTTTGCAAATTTGTTTTTAAATATATAAGTTTATTACGTTAAGGAATTTTGGAAAATATTTTATGCCAATTTTATAGGAAATTTTCCGACCTAATTTTCAAAATGGACTTTAAACTCCAAAAATTATAAAACAAAAAAAAACGGGCTTTCGCCCGTTTCTTTAAGAAATTCGGAGACGCAGGGATTCGAACCCTGGATACAGATTACTCCATATAACACCTTAGCAGGGTGCCGCCTTCAGCCGACTCGGCCACGTCTCCAATTTGTTATATTTTGTCGACTCCGACAAACTTTTCTTAATACTAGCATAAAAAAAATAACTTTTCAATTCCGTTAACTTTTTGTTACTCTTTGTTAAAATTATACCTTTTTTGTACTATTATTGTTTTATGAACTTAGATGCAGCAATAGATGGTATCTTATCACCAATAGCAGACAGGATTTCATCAGTAATATTTTATTCGGTAAATATAAATGGTGTGGAAGTGCAACTTTTGATTGCTCTTTTAATGATTGCTGCAATTTATTTTACACTTAGGCTTAGATTTATTGGCTTTTGGGGATTTAAACATGCCTTAAAACTTATTGCACATAAATTTGAACACAAAGACCTTATTCAACGAAAGAAAAAAGGTGAAGTTTCATCATTTCAAGCACTTACTGCGACAATTTCATCTTCTGCCGGAATTGGTAATGTTGCAGGCTCTGCTGCTGCTGTTTCAATCGGTGGTCCTGGAGTGATTTTTTGGATGATTGTTGCGGGTCTTTTTTCTATGGCTCTTAAATTTTCTGAGGTTCTACTTGGGGTAAAACTTAGAGACGTAAACCCTGACGGTTCAACATCAGGTGGACCAATGTATTACATTTCAAAAGGCTTAAAAGGTAAGATTTTAGGTAAAATTGCACCATGCTTAGGAAAAATATACGCTTTATGTTCTGTTTTAGCCGTAATAGGTGGCTGGAATTTATTTCAAATTAATGCTATGACAACTCAAATTACAGAGGTTACAGGTGGTGCAAATAGTATCTTTGCAAACAACAGTTGGTTAATCGGTTTAATTGTTGCTACTATAACTTGGGTTACTATCATTGGTGGTATAAAATCTATCGGCAAATTTACCGAAAAAGTTACGCCCGTGATGTGTGTACTATACTTAACAAGTATTTTAATTATTTCATTGATAAATATTCACAATATACCTCATGCAATAAAAGTGATTATTGTTCAAGCTTTTCAACCTCATGCTATGGTTGGCGGTGGGCTTTTCGGCTGTATGTTATGGGGATTTAGACGTGCAATGTTTGCTAATGAAGCGGGTTTAGGTACAGCGCCAACTGCATTTGCTGCGGTTAAGACAAGTAAACCTGTTGCTCAAGCTTTTATTGCAATGTTACAACCGTTTGTAGATACTTGTATTGTAGGTGTTTCAACAGCATTTGTAATTGTTGTTACTGGCGAATACTTGCATGTTCATGGTATTGCTGGGATTGAATTAACATCAAAGGCTTTTGCGACAGCATTTCCATTTTTTCCTATATTATTAACGATTATGGCAAGTTTCTTTGTAATGGGTACAATGCTATGTGGTTCTTATTACGGTTTAAAAGGTTGGCAGTTTTTGGTGGGTGAATCAAAATTAAAAACTCGCTCATTCCAATTAGTTTACTGTATTTGTATTGTAATCGGTTCTGCGATGAATTTTAAGAGTATTATCAATCTTTCTGATGCAGTAACATTATTTATGGCAGTACCAAACTTATTTGCGTTATTCATTTTGTCGAATGTAGTTGTTAAAGAAGTTAAGCGTTATTGCAAAAAATACGATGTAGGCTTGTTTAGTGATGTAAAAGACGAACCTTATGATGAAGAAAAAGATGTAGAGTAATTATGATTAAAGAAAAACAACTAGAAGATTTAAAAAATATTTGTGAAAAATGTTATGCATGCGAGATTGGTTCTAGACGAGACAAGATGGTTTTTTCTGCAGGTAATCCAAATGCAAAAGTCGTTTTTATTGGTGAAGCTCCAGGTAAAGATGAAAATGCTCAAGGCTTACCTTTTGTTGGTAGAGCAGGGCAACTGTTGAATACTTATCTTGAAAAAGTCGGTATTAATCGTGAAAGAGATTTGTATATCGCAAATATATTGAAATGTCGTCCTACTAATCCAGATAGACCAAACAAAGACAGAGTTCCAGCAACATCTGAAATTAAAAATTGTATAGATTATTTATTCAAGCAAATTGAAGCTGTTCAACCTCAATTGATTGTTTTATGTGGCGGAACATCTTTAAAGACTTTAACTGGGAAAAAATCAATACAAATTTCAAAAGTCAGGGGTGATGTTTTTGAACTTGAATTAAATGGACATAAATACAATGCTATTGCGATATATCACCCTTCTTATTTGATGCAATACGCATCACAAGAACAAAAAGACGTAACTTTAGAAGATTTAAAATTGATTAAAACTTATGTTTAATTATTTTTTAAAGTAATCACAGATAAGAGTTTTTTTGTGCGGAATTAGCTTTTTAACTCTTTCAGCAAAAGTGTTCTTTTCCATATCAGATAGTTCTTTATTAAGGATTGCTTTTTCTAAAATAACTTTGTTATAAACTTCGGCGCAAGTATTTGATTTGTCGATGTGTTGTTCTAATTTTGAAAGTTGGATTTCTTTTTCTTTAATTGCCTTTTTTAGGTCTTTCTTTTTCATGTTGAACAGTCCTTTATTTTTCTTCCATTCTAGAATATGCCGATGGTAGGAATTTGCAATCAATCTTTTAGTTGATTTAGACCAAGATTTTCTCATTATTTTAGTGTAATTTCTAGATAATGTCAAAGTCATGGATTTTTATGATATACTTATTTGTGGGAAATAGTACCTAAACTTAACATTTGTAATATTATTTGTAAATTTACTTTTCATATAATCTCAAAATTGCTAAGATTATATAAAAGATGACGAGGAAAATCTAGGAATGGCAGAAGGATTCAACTTAGAAGAAATTAGTAAAAAATTCAATGCATTAGCGGAGGGCATTGATGCAATAAAAACTCAAAATGCGCTTAATATTGGTGATACAAGTCGTGTATTGAGTAATTTAGGCGTGAAATTGGACGAATTGGCTAACAGCTTAGAGCCAAGTGAAGACAATACGAAAGATTTATTAGATGAGATAAAACATACTTTAGAGGATAGATACTCGTTTATAAATGTTAAGTTTACAGAGCTAGAGTCATCTTTTAAAAATGTCCTAAAAAATAATGAGGAGTTAGTTACAACACCTAAAATGAAAGAACTTTTTGACGTTCTTTCTACGAACTTAACTGTTTTTTCAAAACAGGTTATGGCGCAAGGTGATATTCTTAATGAAATCACATTAAGAATTGAAGCGTTAAGAACAGATGATACTGACAAACGAGATATTATTAAAAATATCGGATTATTAAAAAATGATTTAGATAAATTTAATAATGGTTTTGAAAGTATTATTTTAAACGTAAACAACAACTATGAAACATTGATGGAACATATTTCTCATCTTGATCCAACAAGTGAAGTTGAAAATATGAAGAATGCTGTTTCTGATATGAAAATGACAACAGATACTATTATGTCTGCAGTTCAAGTTGTTGATCAAAAACAAAATAATTTAAATGACACAATGTCAGAAATTATCTCTCAAAATACAAAAATTAATGCAAATGTTAAGGCTTTAGCAGGTCAAAGTGATTTTGACGGTTTAGTTAGAAAAGTTGAGGGTGCTATTGAACTTATTACTACCTTAAAAAGCGCTCTTACAGATGCAAATGAACAAAGTCAAAAGGCGCTTTTAGTTCAATTAGATAAATTATCAAGTACAGTTACAAGAATTTTGACAGAAGAAGATTTTGAAATTTTTAAATCTGAATTGTCAAAACTTGTATATGATGTAATTGAATCAACAAACGTAATGCGTGGAGATTTAATTAGTACAACTTCTGAATTTAAAGATTTGGCTAAAATGCTAGAAGATTTGGATTTAAAAACATCTTTTTCATCTTTAAGAACTCTTATAGATGACAGCACTCGTAATATAAAAGAAAGTGTTGTTGATGCAGTAGCAAATTCTGGTATTGAACCGATTAAAAATAATCTGAATTTATTAGTTGAAAAATTAGACCAAACAAAAACTTCAATTGTGGAAAGTGGTGATAGAAATTCAGAAAGAACTTCTGAAAAACTTGATTCTATCTTTGAATTAGCAGACAAAGTGCGTGAAATGGTTACTTATATGCCAGACACAATTAAGCAAAATTACATGTCTGTTGAAGAAGGTCAAAGAGCTTTTGTTGAAAAAAGTGTTAAAGATTTAGAAACAATTTCTGACGGTATCAAATATTTACAATCTGATTTAAAGGCTATGTCTACGCCTTTTAGAGAAACTTTAATGGGTGACATTAAACAATTGAAAGAGATTGTTTTTGATATTAAAAATTACGTATCAGCAAGTGATGAAGTTATTGCGAAAGTTACAAATTTAGAAACTATACTTGGCAGAGTTGCAGGCGATTATGATGTAGCTTTGCATTCTGTTCAAGATAATATTATTCAATATATGTCTGGTATCAAAGAAGATTGTGAATCTGCTGATATCAAAATGAACAATTTTGCGTTTGAGTTTAATTCTCTAAAAAGTGAATTAGGTAAAGTTTTTGCAGACTATAAAAATGCAACAGTTGGACAAAATGAAAAGTTCAATAGTGTTTGTAATGGCATTTCATCAAGATTTGATAATGTTATGACTGCGCTAGCTACAATTTCAGAGCAACCTGCCGCAATAGCAGGTATCAAAGAAGGTTTTGAATCGGTTCAACGTTGTATGCAAGATTTGTTGTTAGAGGTTTCTGACTTAAAAGTTGGAGCAACAGCGAATAGAATTAATACTGAATCTGCTCAAATTACCGCAGGTGCAGATGTTCCGTCTAGTGATGCTCTTTTAAAATTAGAAGATAAACTTAATAAATTAAAAGATCAGCTAAATTTTATGTCTACGGATATGATGGAAAATCTTTACAACAGAACAGAAACTATTTTAAAAGAATTCGAACCAGTCCAAAAAGCGGTCTTGTCGTTTGTTGATGTTGATTTGCAGAATGTTGCATCTGTGTTAAAAGAACAAATGGATGCTTATAAAATTGGAATGGAACAAATAGTACAAGAAATTCCATCTGATGAAGCTCGTTCTGTTTTAAATAATTTGTTTACAGGCTTTGGTTCTTTAGAAAACAAGATTGCACAAATGGAAACTTCAATAAAAGATGCTCAAGCAAAATCTATTGAAGAAATTAAGAATCTATTAGAGCAAGCAAAATCATTAGTGCCGTCAGTTGCTGAAATGAATTCTGAAAGGGCTGTGGTTTCTGCAGATGTAAACTTTGATGAATTAATTGAAAAATTAGATGCAAAACTTGTTGAAGTTCAAAGTGGTATAAATGATAAGTTTTCTAATGTTCATAAGCATTTAGATGATGTTGTTATTCCAAAATTAGATAATATTAACAACAAACAAAATGATTTATTCGCAAAAATAGACTCTGTAAAAAGTACAGAAGAATTAAATGCAATTAAAAATCAATTGAATGAATTGTTTGACAAATTGTCAAATGTTCAAGACGATATTACAAATAATAAAATCGCTGCAAATGCCGTTACTCCGGAACGTTTGGAAGGACTAGGCGATGAGGAAAAATCTATCATCGTTGATTTTACAAATAATTTGAGTGAGTTGGCTAATTTAGTTAAACATTCATCTGATAATATAGATGCAAAAATTACAAGAGCTTTGTCAGAAAATGCTGTTAATGTAGATTTTGAAGGCTTGAAAGCTGACATTGCACAAATGCTGTCAGCGGTTCAATCTCAAGTTTCAGATATTGCCGTAGAAGATAATAATGGAACAAACGGTGCGCCAGTTTCTTTAGTAAAAGTTTTACTAGAAGAATACAAATCTCAAATTGTTGATGCTGTGAATAGCGTTAAACAAACAGTTTGGGACTATGGTCATGATGAAGAAGTTGCAAAAGACATAAAAGTAATTAGCCAAAAAATAGATTTACTTGCGTTAAATGATGATGTTAAATTTGAAATTGACAAGTCTTTGCAAGAAATCAAATCTATCGTTAAAGATCAACAAAAATTCTTGAACACAATTAATATTTTAGAAACTTTGGCTAGTTTAGAAGATATTAATAAAATGAAAGGGTTAGAACAACTTTCAAAATTAAACGAAATTATTAGCGTTGATAAGTTGAATGCATTAAATAAGCTAACTCTTTTAGATAAATTGAAAAATCTTGATTGTTTAGATGAATTACAAAAAATACCTAAATTGTCGGGTATGCTTGAAGTTCAGGAACAATTAAAAACTGTAATTAATGGTTTAGACCAAAAATTAAATGTTTTCTCAAAGAATTATTCAACTCTGGATATTTTTACAGAAGACGTTAAAAATGAGTTTGATGCTTTTAAAAATGAGTTAAATACAGCAAAAACAGCAATTATGAAACATGTTCTAAATGTATTTGAACAATTATCATTTGTTGTTGAAGGTGAAGAAATTAAAGACTTCGTTGATGAAAAAGCTCAAGCAATTTTAGATGCAGTAAAAAATAATGAAACTTTAAATCAAGAAGTTAAAACTATAAAGAGTGCCGTTGATGCTATCAATCCTTTGGAATACAAAGATATTGAAGGCGATATGAAACGTGTTAATGAAGTTGCAGATATTATTGAAAACTTCCCTCAAGATGTTGAAAACAAGTTAAGTGAAAAGTTTAAAGAATTTAAACAACAATTGAATTTAATGCGTGTTGGTACAACGGAAGATGATGAAAATTATACTTATGCACTTCAAGATGTAGAATCAGATATTGCACGTTTAAGACTTGCACTTGATGATATCAAGAAAGTAGTTGAAGAAAATTCATTAAAAGAAATTGCAGAATACGTTAACGAAATTGTAAAACAAGTTGATGATATGAAGTTTAATATCAGCCAAGATGATATTTTCAAAATGAAGGTGGATATTGAAAGGATTACTTCTGATATAGTAAGTATTAGTTCTAGAACTAATAAATTATTACTTGCATCTGATGAGTCAGCTCAAGCATTAAATACTTCAATGCAATCATTCAGAAATACAATTTCTGATTTATATGATGGTTTAAAAAAACTTGATTATTCTGAAATGACAGCAAAATTGGAAGAAGTTAATAATCAAATAGTTGAATCAAACAAACAACAACGCAATATTACAGATACTGTAGCAAGACTTGCTGTATGGTCTGAAAGTACTGATGAAACACTTGCAGATGTAAATGATACTTTAACAAAATTGAAAAAGGCTATGCCATCAAGCGAAGCTGTACTGGAAGAATTAGAAGTTAAATTTGCAAAACAACAACAAAAAATTGATGCTTTAGAAGATAAATTAGATGAATTATTGGCTGCAAATGAGGATAGCGACACTTCAAACATGTCTAAAAAGCTTACTGACATAGACAAGCAATTAACCAAGTTGAATAGAAGTATTGAACGATTAACTTCTTATGTTGATGAGGAATAAAAATGGGCGCAGTTGTAATTTTTTGTACAGTTCCAAATAAAGATGAAGCTAAAAAGATTTCGAAAGCCTTGTTGAATGAAAATCTTGCAGCTTGTTGCAGTACTGTTGACAGAATTAGTTCAATGTTTTCTTGGAATGGCGAAATATGTAATGAAAATGAATTACTGTTAATAATAAAAACTCGTCAAGAGCTTTTTGATAAAATTGAAGCTGTAATTAAGGCATTTCATTCTTATAATGTGCCAGAAATTATTGCACTACCTGTAATTCAAGGTTCTAAAGATTATTTGGGCTGGATTGAACACGAAACAGACGTATAATATTGTTATGCAAATTGATGAATTAATCGAATATATGGAGTCTTTAGGGCTTGAAATTCATACGACAACTAAGGCAAGAGGTCATTTAGGCTTCTTTTTAGATGGAAGGATTGATATTTCAAAATCAACTCCACAAGAACGCATAATTCCAACTCTTTTACACGAGTTTGCTCACTATATTCATTCAAAAATTGAAGGAAACATACCTAAAACAGGCGGTTCAATAAACATAATTTTTAATACTGACGAAGATTTTACAGATGAATTAATAGCGGTAACGAATTTTGTTGACTATCATTCAAAATGTGAAAAACTAATTCGGCATAGAGATATGGTAAAAGACAGCATTAAAAAACTAGACTTACAAATAAAACAAGAGTATCCAAAATTTCAACGTTCTAAAAAATTTAAAGAATTTGACAGAGCAATAAGAGGTACAAAACTTAAATACTTGTTGAAGTATGACAGAGTAAGAATTATGCCTTGGTTTTTATTCGGCAAAGAGGAAGTTTTGTCTATAAATACAATAGAACAAGATTTTCCAAATTTGAAAACGGCCTTTGTAAATTATATAAGACTTAAATCTTTAACCAGAAAACAACGAAGAATTTCGAATAGAATAGCTAAGCTACATCGCTATTACAATAGACCAACAGAACTTTTTGCAAGACTTGTAGAAGGGTTGTATCTGGATAAAACATTAACACGTCAGTTAGCACCAAAGGCAACAACAAGATTTTTTGAATTGTTAGAACAAGGATACTATAAAGAATTAAAAAATATATTTGATTTATTTGTAACAAAATGTTAATATAGACTATAAATAACGCAATTAATTTTTTTACAATTGTTTTGTTACGTATAGTTTTTATAAAATAAAGGAGGAAACATGGCAGACAATAATAGTATTAATATTGGTGGAGTAAGATTTAATCAACAAGATGTAAAAAAATCTGAGGTTGTAAAACAAGGTGATAAACAAATGAATAGTGTATTTTTAAACGATGGAACACATGTTGTTTATCCAGATCAAAACCCTAAAAATGATGCAAGTATTATGCAACAAAATGGCAAAAAATATACTTGGGAGCTTAATCCAAGAGGAAATAACGCAACTTTTGCTAGTGTTGCCCATGAAGATCCTTCATACAAAGAAACAACCTTTAACAAGGTGGATGGAGCTCAAATTACAGGTACTGAAGGCAGAGATGATTACCGCTTGAAAGGGTGTAAAGATACCAATGTTGACATTTCTCAAAATGATGGAGTAAAGGATAATGTTGAAATTGGAAAATATAAAGCAAAAGGCGAAGAAACTAGAACTTCTTCAGGTGTAACTGTCGAAAAAGCTACAGGTGACAAAGTTAAGGAACATCAAGAAAAAGTTAAATAATTTATATATCTTTAAATAATAAAAGCAGTAAAGATTAAATGGAACCCTAAAAATTAGACTAAGTAAAAAAAGTCTGTTTTAGGGTTCTATTTGCAGGTTAGCCTATTTTTTGAAAATATATAAAATGTAAAATTAACACTTGATTTTAAAAAAAATGTATGTTAAACTAACTACACACATAGTAATAAGATAGACAATAAAGGAGAAAGAAAAATGGCAGTTCAACCAGTTGGTGCACAAAGTGCAGTACAAATGGCTTATTTAAATCAAAAACCAACAAATTGGAAATTAAATGTCGCTCGTCATTCTACTAATACAGTTACTCCAAAAACTAAAGAAGAAATTGACGCAAAACAAAATGACAATTTATTACTTAACCTTGATTACGTAGGTAAGCAAGTAAAAGCATTGTTAGATTTAACTGCAGGTAGAGAAGTTAAAGTTGACAAATTTGCTAACCCATTACCAGAAGATGCGTACAAAACAAAAGCTCAAAAACAAAAAGATGATGCTATTGTTGAATTAGGTTATATTGGCGATTGCTTGAACAAATTGGTTAAAGCAAAAGCTGGTAAATTAGATGAACCTAAACAAAAAAGACCAAGAGGTAACTAATAAACTAAAAAATAAAACAAACAAAGCGACACAGAATGTGTCGCTTTGTTTGTTTTATTTCAGAAATTAAAAATTTCGGAAGGGTTCTAATTGTTAAGGTCTTAAAATAGAAACTACAAACTTGTCATTCAAGTATTTTCTGGCAATTTCTTGAACTTGTTCTGGAGTTACAGCCTTAATTCTTTTGATTAATTCATCTTTGAAACCAAAGCCCATACCAAAAATTGCGTGATGAGCCATTTGGTTTGCTTGTTGAGCATTTGTTTCTGTTATAAATTGAAGTTTGCCAATGTAATTATTTTTAGCGTTTGTCAATTCTTCTTCTGAGACTAACACATCTTTAATTTTTTGAATTTCTTCTTTAAAACCGTCAAGAGAGGTTTGTATATTTTTAGGTTCTGTTGCGATGTAGATATTGAAGTTTGCACATTTTTGGTAGATTTCGTAAGCACTTCTAACTGTATATGCTAATCCTTTTTTATCTCTAAGTTCGCAGAATAATCTAGAAGATAATCCGCTTGCACCTAAAAGGGTATTTAAAACAACAAATGCTGGATATTCCTCTGATGTAATTGTTGGAACTTGCCAACCTTGAAAAATTTGCGCTTGGTTTGCATCAGGTTTGATAAATTCGATTGTTTCAGCTTTTTCAAGATGTGGAGTTGGAATTTCACATACGTGAGTTTCATCATTTGGTAAATTACCAAGATGTTTGTTTAATAAAATTTCAATTGTATTAAAATCCATATCTCCAACGAAAGATAAAACTTTTCTACCTTCTGTCATAATTTCATTGTATGCATCAATTACATCTTGTTTTGTAATTTTATCTAGATTTTCTTCTATTTTAGTGAATGTATTTCCATAAAAATGGTCTTTAAATAATGTTTTTACGAAATTATCTAGTGCACGAGTTCTTGCAGAATCAAGTTCAGCAGGAATTTCGCCTTCTAGTTTTACTCTTTCTTTATCAAATTCATCAAAGGTTGAATTTTCAACGATATCTTGAAGTAGCTCTAATGCTAAATCTAAATCTTCATTCAAGCAAACAACTCTAAATCGAAGATAATCTTGCTTCATATCACAAGAAACTTCAATTGCGTTAGCATCTAATTCATTTGCAAGTTGTTCAGCTGAACGAGTTTTTGTACCTTGTAGAAGTAGTCTGTTCATAATTGAATAAATGCCAGCTATTTTTTCAGGTTTGTTAATAGCTATATTAAGCGACATTGCTACTCTGGGTGTGTTTTTGTTTTGTCTGTAAGCGACATTAATTTTATTTTTTAATTCAAAGTTTTTCATAGTAATTTTATGTAAACACAAAATTATTAAGTTTTCAACATAAAATCTATAAAACGGCTTGTAATTCAGTCTGTTTGTGATATAGTCAAACTAGAAAGACATATAAGTTTATACACATTATTACAAAAGGAGAAAAAAATGTCAGAAAAACGTGTATACCTTTTCAGAGAAGGCAATGCAAACATGCGTAATGAACTTGGTGGTAAAGGTGCTAACTTAGCAGAAATGACAAACTTAGGTTTGCCAGTACCTCCAGGACTTACAATTACAACAGCAACATGTATGGACTACATTAATCATGGTAACAAAATGCCAGAAAACTTAATGGCAGAAGTTAAATATGCATTGAAAGATGTAGAAGAACAAGCTGGTAAAAAATTCGGCGATTCTTCAAACCCATTATTAGTATCTGTTCGTTCAGGTGCAAGAGTTTCAATGCCAGGTATGATGGAAACAATCTTAAACTTAGGTTTAAACGATGAAACAGTTGAAGCAATGGTTAAATTAACTAACAACCCTCGTTTCTGCTACGATTCATACCGCCGTTTCTTAACTATGTTTGGTTCAGTAGCTTGGGAAATGGATAGACAAAAATACTTTGAATCAGAAGTTGAAAAATTAAAAGCTAAAGAAGGTGTTAAATCTGATACTGAAATTTCAGCAGAAGGCTGGAAATCTTTAATTCCTATCTACAAAAACACAATTAAAGAAGTAACAGGTAAAGAATTCCCTCAAGATCCATATGTACAATTACAAGAAGCTATTGAAGCTGTATTTAGATCTTGGAATATTCCTCGTGCAGTTGCATACAGAAATATGAACAAAATTGATCACAACTTCGGTACAGCAGTAAATGTTCAAACAATGGTATTCGGTAACATGGGTAACGATTGTGCAACAGGTGTATCATTTACTAGAAACCCTGCAACCGGTGAAAATAAATTCTATGGTGAATACCTAGTTAATGCACAAGGTGAAGACGTAGTTGCTGGTATCAGAACTCCAAAACAAATTGCTGAATTGGAAACTGATATGCCAGAAATTTACCAACAATACGTAAACATCGCTAAACAATTAGAAAAAGGTTACCATGATGTTCAAGATATGGAATTTACAATTGAACGTGGTAAATTGTGGATTTTACAAACTCGTAATGGTAAAAGAACAGCTAAAGCTGCTATCAAAATCGCAGTAGATTTGTACAACGAAGGTATTATTACAAAAGAACAAGCTATTCAACAAGTTGACCCTTATGCAATTTACCAAGTATTGTTACCTTGCTTTAACCCAGCAGCTGTAAAACACGCTCACAAAGTATCTAAAGGTGTTAACGCATCTCCAGGTGCTGCTGTAGGTAAAATCGTATTTGATACAGAAGAAGCAGCTCAACGTGGTGAAGCTGGTGAAAAAGTTATCTTAGTAAGAATTGAAACTTGTCCAGATGATATTCACGGTATGGCTGTATCTCAAGGTGTATTAACATTAAGAGGTGGTGCTACATCACACGCAGCAGTAGTTGCAAAAGGTATGGGTAAACCATGCGTTTCAGGTTGTGAAGATTTAACAATCAACCTTGAAAAAGAAACAATTACTTGTGCAGATGGCACAGTATTCCATAAAGACGATGTAATCTCATTAGATGGTGGTACAGGTGAAGTTATGGAAGGCGCAATCGAATTAGTTGAAGCTGGTATTGACCAAGACTTTGAAACATTCTTCGGTTGGGTTAACGAAATCAAAACTATGACAGTAGAAGCTAACGCTGATACTCCAAAAGACGTTGAAAACGCATTAAAATTTGGTGCTGAAGGTGTCGGTCTTTGCAGAACAGAACATATGTTCATGGATCCAGACAGATTACCTTGGGTACAAAAAATGATTATTGCTGGTACTCCAGAAGCTAGAAAAGAAGCTCTAGATCACTTATTACCAATGCAATACAACGATTTCTATGCAATGTTCAAGGGTATGGGCGAATTACCATTAACAATCCGTCTATTAGACCCACCTCTTCATGAATTCTTACCTTCTAAGATTGAATTAGTTGAAAAAGTTGCAACTAAAAAAGCATTAGGTCAAGATTACTCAGAAGATCAAAAATTGTTAGAAACTGTTGAAAACTTATCAGAATCTAACCCAATGATGGGCTTACGTGGTTGCCGTTTAGGCTTAACTTTCCCAGAAATTAACGAAATGCAAGTAAGAGCAATCTTCTCAGCAGCTTGTGATTTGAAAAAAGAAGGTGTAAATGTTAAACCTTACGTTATGATTCCATTAATTGGTCACGTTAACGAATTGAAAACAGCTAAAGATATCTTAGTTCGTGTAGCTAACGAAGTTATGACTGAAAAAGGTATCACAGTTGATTACAAATTCGGTACTATGATTGAAATTCCTCGTGCAGCATTAACAGCTGGCGAAGTTGCAGAATATGCAGAATTCTTCTCTTATGGTACAAACGACTTAACTCAAATGACATTCGGTTACTCTCGTGATGATGCTGAAGGTAAATTCTTGAAAAACTATGTTGAACAAAAAATCTTACCTGCTAACCCATTCATCACTTTAGACCAAAAAGGTGTTGGTAGATTAATTGAAATGTCTATTAAAGAAGGTAAAGCAGTTAACCCATCATTAATTGGTGGTATCTGTGGTGAACACGGTGGCGACCCTGATTCAGTTAAATTCGCACACAAAATCGGATTAAACTATGTATCTTGCTCACCATATCGTGTACCTCAAGCAAGATTGGCTGCAGCACAAGCAGTTATTGAACAAGGTTCATTAGTAAATGCATAGGCATAGCTAATAAACCAATATAGCTTAGAAGGCGACGATAATTTTATTATCGTCGCCTTTTTTATAAATAAATCTGCTAATTAAATATTTTTTAATCTTTTTTTGCGTAAGATGGTGAGTCCATGCAGTTTTTCAAATATTCAAGAGTGTGGAGTTTTTCATCATAGAGATATTTTATAAAATCTAAGTATGCAGAATTATGAGAACTTATTTTTAAATTAATTTCAAAACCTTCAGAACAAAACGGTTCGTAATCATAAACTACATAACTATTGTATCGGCTTTTCCATTCTTTTTTATCTATTTTACTATTATTTTCGTCAATAACTGTTTCAAGCCATGCCACAATGTCTTTGTTTACGTTTTTCATTTCTATATGACAGTTTTGATAACGAGAATTATCCATATTACACCTACCCTGTATTAAAATTTTATATCTTAAAGCAATTTTAAAAATCCCCATTTTGTCTAGTGTTTTTGAGTAATTCGGGTAATTCTTTTATTTTTTTTACTTTAATCTTTATATAGATATAAAGATTATGTAAGGATTTCTTAATTTTAAAAAATTCAGCCTATAATAGTAATATAGAAAAATGTATTGGAGGAATAAATGCAAGTTAGCGAACTTTTAGAAAAATTAGATAACAATAACAAAAATCAATTAGAAAATGAAATTGTAAACATGGGTTCAAGTGCAGTACCTGTTTTAGTTGAAAAATTACAAACTTCTAAAGGATTAGTTAGAGGTGTTGTTGCAATGTCTTTAATTAGAATCGGTGAAGATTCAGTTAGCTTGTTAAAAGAAGCTGCAAATAAAAACCACGATTTTACTTGGGTAGCTGATTACCTAATCAATGAAATT
>OGMF01000952.1_pt1 | contig 30486 bp, 17 predicted proteins | sample 1572921 | NCBI WGS metagenome assembly OGMF01 (sample SAMEA2581919, study PRJEB24529) | metagenome | biome: Human gut stool | place: China | collected 2011 | reverse complement strand
TAAGAGGAACTGCATGCTTTATATGATTTATTAAATTTTTCGTATGTGTTCCGCGTCGGAGTATTCTCTCAGGACTTCCAAGAGGCAGATGGCATTGGCTTTTTCCGTCAGCATGGTACATATCCCTTCTTTCGATTACTTTTCTTGAGTATAGCAACTGCGGCTGGCCTTGTATAACAATGTTCGTAACGTCAACCCGACAGGTAACTTGAACAACAACAATGCCAACAACAGTAACAGCGCCGCCCCTGATTGGATGGTATTAGTAAGCAGCAGCACATAATGTGACCAAACTGAATACCCACGCAAGGAACGACTATCCCAGCCGTACGGGGCTGTAAGAAAACCGGTGTGAAAAGGATTCGGATTCACGACCTTCGTCACCCGTATGTCAAGCTAAAACTAAAAATTTCATCAGCTTATTTAATTGAAGATAGTAATTCATTAATCATGAAACAGATATCTTTAAAGTTAATATCCTTTGCATAATCAAATTCTTTTTGATATCTTGTCCACTGATTATTCATTACTGTACTGCTCGCAACGGTTTCAATAATTTCATTGTAGTTTGCAACAATATGCTCTGTACTGCGCTTTTTAACCGTTGCTGCAAAAGCGTCTTTTAGTATTTTATTATCTATATTTTGTTTTTGCAGCGTATTTAAAATATAAACATCATAAAAGTCTCTCGGTCTTGTATTTTGGTCGCCTCTTGAAATGATTGTTTCAAGTTTTTCAGCAAGTATTGTTTCAACCGTATATGCCAAAACATTTATACTTCGTTCTTCAAACATTAGGTTAAAAGAATACACCATCTCACGAGGTGTAATTTTATCACCCGTTGTTATGTCAATCTTAAGCGGCACAGCCATCGGCGGATAATTCCCCGATAAGCTTACACGATAACCGCCGTACTCATCATCTTCACGAATATCAGCGATACCGCTGAATTCAAAATTAATATCATCATCTATATGTATTTTGCAAATTTCACCAAACATTTCCGATATTGTTTCTTTTGTCACCGGAAGTCCTTTTATTGTTGCGTCCATATCCATCGTTGCTCTCGTGTCAAGTCCAACCATAGCCGCCAAAAGAAATCCGCCCTTCAAGATAAAATTATCATGATACTTTGAAATGGAAATTCGCTCAAGCAGCCGTTCAAGCATATAGTTCTGCAGCACGATTTGAGCAGAAATATTTTTTTCTTTTGCCAAATTCTTGACATATGCTTTTAATTGCATTGTATTTTTCATATAAGTACCTCCAAATAATTCCGTACCTTTTCTTCAACACGTGACATTTTCGCAAACTCCGAAAGCAACGGCAGATTTTTGTTTTTATATTTTGAGTATCTCTTAAAAGCATCTGTGACAACTTGTATATCAATGGCGTATTTCACTTGCAATACATCACACAGCGTATGCTCAATGCAATATGCGTTTACTTCGTTTCCGGAAGGAGTTTTAACGCTTATTATCCCTTGTTCGTATAGTTCTTTTTTTACTCTATGCGCCGTAATCTCATTTTTTATTGCGGAAGTATTATATGACGCCGGAAAAGTCATATCAAACTTAACCGGTGTTCTGTCTGTAAATCCCAATAAATACAACGCCGTACCATTTGAAAAAACACCTTTTTTAAGCCTTGTCTGCAAATTATAGAACTCATCATCTAATTTTGAGGGCAGAACATAAACCCCTCTTGCAGAATGGTCTAACAATCCTTTATCAACCATATTACGCAAGGTTGTGCGGTGTATATTCATTTTATTAACTTGTTCGGTAGTTATTGTGCCGCCGTTTGCTTCGGCTGCTTTTAAAATTCTCTCTGAACTTGTCATATAATCCTCCAAACAACTTTTATGCCTATTATTATATATTAAATAGGCATAAAAGGCAATAGTGCTCAGAGAATTAATTAAGATTTATAAATTTTAACCAAGTCTTAACACATAAAACTGTTCGGAATATATAAACACATTACTCATATCAAAACAAGATTTTCTACCTCTCGCACCCAAGTCTTCACTTGATGTTTTTTGCAAATTGAACATGTTTTTCACCCTCCGCAATTGTTTCAACTGCACCGTATCTTGTTTTTGCTTCCTCCCCTTTTTTTAATGCAGCTATAACATTATAGCAACATACAGACTAAAGGGCGGCTGCATTGCCGGCAGATATTTAACCGAGCAAGGCTGCAAAAATCCGTTATATATCGGGGCACGCAAATACGTTGAAGTAAGCGCGAACAGATTTTCGGGATTGCAAAAGACTTTCGAGAAATGCGAAATCGGGCTTTCCGAATCAAGCTTTGCTGATGTCAAGGGTAAAGGACATTCCGAGCGTCGGTATGATTGAAAACTGCTTGGCAGAAAAAGCAGCCGAAGCCCTGCTGAAAAAATATCAGGCTTGCACGAAAAAGCAGAGGAGCTTATAGATGTCAGGTTATTCCACCAATAATCCGGCATCTGTAAGCTCCTTTTTTAACTCCGTTATGAATCAATAATAATTTTATCCGGCACGGCGCTATGCGCCCCTTCGCAGCCGTCGATAAACACGCGCAGCCCCTTGCCTTTTCCGAATTTCTTACCTGTTTTATCCCACACAACCGCAATGTTCTTTGAATGATATAAAATTCCGTCTGCCGCCATATAATCGATTTGGTTTCCCTCGAACAGAGGATTTATCACAAGCCTTTCGCCGAAATCGGCTCTTATTCCGACCAAGCCCGAAATAACCAAATCACAAAATGTTGAATGATTATATTTTTCTCCCCTGTTTTTATACGGACTTTCGGGATATTTTTCATGCAGAATTTTCCGCGCAATCCATTCGCCAGTATCCGGATGCAAATCCTCATCGATAAACGGCACGATATTTCCGCCGGAGGTTTTAATATGCTGCGACTGTGCGTATGTTTTCAAAAGCTCGAAATAATCACGCTTTTTCACAACCTCTTGGCTGTAATTATTCAGCAGATTTTCCATTGCCGTAAGCGTTTGCGAGGTTGCATACGGCCATGAAGGACCGTTCCATAAACATTCATGGTCAAATTTTTGCATAAACCCGGGATGACTTCTCTGCGCGGTTGTCGAACCGAATTTTCCGTAAAAGCAGTCTGCATCGTTCAGATACTTCCATGCATCCGCCATGCCTTCATCGGCAAGATTGAAATACCACGGGATATATCCGCAAAGCTCAAGCACATCCGCTTGCTTAAAGCTTTTGTTTTCCGCAAGCGTTTTATAAAATGACGAATTTTTATCCCAAAGCAAGCTGTTGACCTTGCTTTTCAGCTCCTCCGCCCTGTGCTTAAAAACAGCTGCATCTTCTGCAAGCGACAGCATTTTTGCCATTTGCTCAAGCGCACGCAAATCACCGTACATATACGAATTAAGCGTTGGTCTGAAGCCTGCTCCGCTTATGGAATATTCCATGCCGTCGTACCCGTCAAGCTGATAAAACAAGCCGTTTGCGCGCTTTTTCTCTTTCTCCCATGCAAAATAATTTTCTTTCAAATCATTATACAGCTCTGATATGATTTTCCTGTCGCCGCTTACCTTGGCATATGCCAGAACCGCATCCGCAATCCATGTGCTGTACAGACGCGGTTCCCCGCCCATGAACCACCATTTGCAGTAATCGTTAAGAATATCCCTGTTATAAATCCATCTGCCCTCATACAAATGATGACCGAGCGCACAATTGATTGTGTTCTGCTTTCCAGCCCACGGAACATCATTAAGAAATTCCGTTATAACATATCCGCCGTCAGTTTTTTTGATATGCTCAAAGTATGTATACCATCTGTAATAATATATTTCCATAATATCCTTGTCGGATATATCAAGCAGCGGAACGCCGTCCGCCAAAGGAGAATTTTCAGGGTTTGACTGAACATAACCGTTCAGGTAATCGTTTTTGTTCAGCACGCAGCATATAATTTTATCCATAGAGCCTCCCCGTTTCCTTATTGTTATTCTCCGTTAAGAAGTCCGAGCCTCCGCACAGCGTAAACATAAGTAAGCATACAGGCTGAGTACCATTCGGAGCTGTTCGTGGGAACACCCGTCATCGGATCAAGCTCCTGCCCGAGCTTAACTCTGTCAAAGTGCTCCGTCCATGCGCGGACATGCTGCTCCAGCAAATGGTCAAGATCCTTCCCGAAGCCGTAATAATCCATCCACAGCGTGCAGCGAATATAAATATTCATCTGGCAGAAATACCCCCAGCAGTTTTCCTTGCAGTGTTTTTTTATCGACGGGTCATTGTATGCAACGGAGGGGAACGGGTAATTTGTCCAAAATTCGTTCGGATTTTTAATATGGCGGCTATAAATTTCCCGTATCAGCTCACAGTCCCTATCTTTGTCAAGCACCCTTTCCAAAAATAGGTGGAATATGGTGCTTGACTTAATTTTGCGGAAGTTTCCGTTTGTGTCAACATCATAGAAAAAGCAGTCCTTTTCATCAAAGCAAACCTCGAAAATCCGCTTTTTGACAGCTTTGGCTCTTGCAATCCACTTGTCACATGCCTGCGCTTCTCCCAGCAAAAGAGCCATTTTTGAAAGCGACATCAGGTTTCCGTAAAAATTGCAGTTCATGTCCACTGCTATAATCGGCGTGACACCGTCCTCCGGCGGCAAAACATCGGCATTTTGCCAAACGCCGTCAATGACCACCGCGCCGGGGCAGCCGATGTCCGTCACACGTCCGCTGTTATCGTGACCCGTATCAAAGCCGCAGAACATTTCGATAAGCCCTTTGTTCTGCGTCATTCTGTGCTTTTCAAGCCAATGCACCCACTTGGCCGCCGCACCATAGCACGCCCTTAAAAAATCCTTGTCCTTTAAAATATTGTATGCTTCAAGGCAAACGGAAGCAAAAGAAACGCATTCCTGAATATGCGTGTACCTGATAGTCTCCTCCGTTTTGTCGGTTAGAAATTTTCTGTCCATAATCGTAAAGGGCAGCTGACCGTCCTCCCTTTGATTGCTGATGTAAAGCCCGATTATATTTCTCATATACTCATTTTCACCCGGATAGAGCTTCGCATAAAGCACTGAATCATACAAGTGCTCAAGCCATACGCCGGGATAAACGTTCGAAATTCTGAAAAGCGGCTTGTCAAAGCCCTCAAAATAGCCTATGTTGTCATTTTTCATGTGCTGCTCCGCAGCGGCATATATTTCTTTTACTCTCTGTATGTTCATGTTTGCTGCTCCCCGTAAAAAATCTTTTTCTGAAGTTTAAAGCCCTTTCCAGAAATCTGAATTTTTATGTTCTCGTTTTCCGGCGCTTTAAAGCGTATTTTATAATTGCCGTTCGCGTCTGTTTTTATCATATCCTGATATATAACAGTGCCTGCAAAATCGGCTGCGTAATCAGCCTTTGCTGTGCTTTCCTTCCACGCGGTAACCGTAAGGTTGCGGTACGGTTCTCTGCCTTTCAGTGTGCCGCTTATTTCTATCAGGCCGTTCCCGTAGGTGTACCGGGCGTTGCTGTCACCGAATTCGGGCAGGTTTTTGCTCTCGATTAGCGGTATCAGATTGCCGGAAGAGTCCCACACAAAAATTTTCACCGCGCTGCAGCCGTTAAAGCCGGCGGCGGAGATTTTTGCGCTTATCATCCCGTTTTTCACGGCGGCTTCCGCTTTCCGTACCGACATGACATTTCCGTTTTCATCGTATGCCACGGCAACTGTCAGCGCCGTGCCGTCATCAGCATTTTCGGGAAGCTGCACATTTATACCGAGCTCCTCCCCGTCCTCAATATCCCATGCGGAAACGGTGTTTTCAACCGTGATTTCCGCCTTTGGGGCAATGCTGTCCACCCCCTTGAGGTATACGGGTTCCGTGTTGTGACCCATTTGAAGCGAGCCGTCGTTTTTGAAAATTCTCTTGTTTCCGTACATATCATAATATTCGATATACGGCTTGTCGGTCTGATACTTAAATTCAGCGTTATATGAATAATCTCCCATCCACACCATTGTAATTTCCTCGCCCTTGTCATTTTCAAAAACAAAAGCAAATCTGGCATCCTGATAGCTTTTTGCAAAATTTTTAAAGCCCTCGGATGTTCCGTATGTGTACCGCTCCGGATCATGATAAGGAATCTCCGATAAATCCGCATACGAAACATCGCTGTGATACAAGTCCTTTTTGAAGGTGTAGCCGTCAAGAATACTGTTGAACGCCGCCGTTGTAACATATGCCGGCTTTGCCGCAAACGGAGTGCGGTAATCGTGCGCTTCTATGATTCCGAAATTATCCTCAGCGTCAAAATAGCCTGTGTTATTGTCAGCAAAGCAATAGTGAAGATATGTGTCAACCCTTCTCGGGTCGCCGTTCACCGCAAGCGACCGCGGATAAAATTCAGCCTGCTTTGTCTCGCTTGCCAAGCCTGCTTTGCTATATGCAATTTCTTTTGAATCGTTGACCGCAGGCCACCCGTTTTCTGTAATCCATGACTGTTTTTCCGGGTTGTATGATCTTAAAAGCTCCGTGTGCCACTGGATTGTGGGGTAAATATACCATGTTTCGGGACCTCCCACATAGTCGTAAACGTGAATGCTGAAAGCGTCGCAAAAATCCAGAATCCCCGAATCATAGCAATTTTTTATATACTCGTCCCAGTAGCTTCCGACAGCTCCCGAAACAATATAAGCGTTCGGGTTGCCCTCTTTTATATACGGATATGCCGCCTTTACAATGTCCGTAAAATAACTGTATTTCTCGGGAATATGCACCCCTCCTGCACCGGGGTCAAAGTTAAATTCATTCGGGGAAGAAAAATAATCGGTGTAATTTCTGAGCGCGCCTGCAACATATCGGCAGAATTTCCCGTAGCTTTCTCGTTCCGTTTCGATTTTAAGCCAATACGGGTAGTCAGCATATTTACCGGAGCAGGACAGCACAACCAGCGCTTCAAGACCTGCCTTGTCAATAAAACGGTTGGCATATTCAAACTCGAACGGCAGACTGTAGCTGCCCTTTTCCTGCTCAATGTCCGCCCAATTTGCAGACGTTCGGATAAAGTAATACCCTGCATTTTTTGCAAGTCCGACAACAGCCTCTATTTCTTCCTTATCGTAAACTCCGCGGCTGAAATGAATGTTCGTGCCGGTTCGCTTGTTCGGGTGCTCCGCCTTTTTTGAATACGAAAAATCAACGGTTTTGGTCTGATATATGCCATCTCCCTCCACGACAATTTCAAGAATATACACATTAAAGGTTAAATTGCGAACCGCAAGCCTGTGACGGTTGTTTTCAAAATCGGCTTTATCAATGAAAGCCAATGCTCCGGCATGATTGTGCACTGTATATGTAACCGATGCCGATGAATATTCATCTGACAGATACTGTATATCAAAGGCTATTTCTTCACCTTCAAAAAATATATTTCCGGGCTTTCCCGATTCCGCCTTAATATCAAATGGCGAAATCGTGTTTTCTTTTTTCACCGTTACCGATGCAACAAGTACATCCGTGGACGACTTTCCCATGATTTTATGCTCGGGCGATTCAAACGGCTCGTCATTCGTCAGAATATAAAAATCCATGCCACCGGCGTTTCCGGCAAAGCGCGCGTCATAAAGCGTGAAACTCGCAGTTTTCCATGTGCCGGTATTCTGAAGCTGCACAAAACGGCTTTGCGGAATTTCCGCATCCGCATCGTACCAAAGCGCAAATCCGCCGAAGGAATCATCATAATATTTTATTTCAACGGTGACATTATCGTTTTTTGACAGATTGTACATAAATCCGTTGTCTATATCAAATCTGATATTGGCTTCGCGCGGATTGTTTATGTTGAGCCGCCAGCCCGTAACACCGTCGCAGGTTTCAACCTTCGGCACAATGCCTGTGCCGAGAGCCGCAGTCATATTGTCGGTCACTGCCCCGGGCGCGGAAAACTCCGCTTTTGCGACGCTGTCCGCCGCACGAGCGCCAAAGCACGGGCAGCTGAGGTTGGCAATCGTAACAAAAAGCAGCAGAAGCGCAATTTTTTTAATTTTCATATTGTTCCTCGTTTTAGTTGATGAGGGAGACTGCAAAACCGTTTACACTCTCCCTCATTCCTTTTGATCATTCTTTCGGTAAAATGTTTGCGGAAGCAAGCGGGGTTAAATTGTTCGAGCTGTCAAGTATAAGGCCTTTCATGCTTGCCGCGTCCTCGTCGTCGGCAGTCGCAGTGTATGCCAGCCTCCATTTGGAAGCCGATGCCGTAACAGTGTCGGAATAAATGCTTACAAGCGCGCCGTTTTTGTCATACATTGCGATGATAAGCTTTGCTTTTACCGGGAAGTCCATGGAAATTGCTGCTTCAAGCACAATTTCATCGTCCTCCATAACAAAGAAATTATCCGCGTCAACTGTCACACCGTTTATTGTCAGCTTTCCGCCCGCAACGGTGTAATCGGGAGCAACAGCCTTAAACATAAGCGTTTTTCCGTCAATTGTCACAGCGTATTCCTTGCCGATGTCAAGTGAATTGAACGTAACCGTTATGTTCTTTCCTTCTATGCTTACCTCACCTGCCGTTGACGATGCTTCCGAGACACTGTCTGCCATTTTGATTTTCATTGCCGCCGCATTATACGGAGCTTCGCTTCCGTAAGGAAATGTTTTTCCGCCCGCCGTGACAAATTCCGCACTTTTTACGGAGGGCTCGGAAAGTTCCTGCTTAACAGCGATATTGTCAAACTGCGCAACTCCGGGATATACGGTCATATCTCCCTTGGGATTGCAGCCCTGAGTTTCACCGACCAGCGCAAACACAAGCGCATCGTAATCGCCGCCCGTTTTATTGCCCGGTATATAATTTACGGTTTTCTTCAGCACGCCGTCAAACCAAACCTCAAAGCTGTTGTTATCAATATCAACAGCTACCTTGTAATGATGCATTGCGGCTTGCATGGCGGCATTTCCGCCGTTTGCCGCTGCCTGCATATTATAAATAAGGCAGTATTCAGACCTCCAGTCCGAGTTTACCTCATAATCGTTTGTCAAGTCTATAATGCCGTCCCCGGGACTTGTTTTCCATGTGTCCTTTGCATAATACCTTGTTGCAATTTTTCCCTGCGCGTTCTTCAGTCCGTAGCTGAGCGCCTTGTTGCCTGCTCCGTTTCCGTTATAGGCAGCGCCTGCAAAAATTGTTGCATTTGCCTGGTTCGTATTTTGTTCAAACTCCGTTACTTCATTGTTTTTATCGTGCAAACCAAAGCTTATATCCCATCGATCCATATAAGGATAGCCGGCAAATGCCATGTCAAACTCAAATGTCAGCTTGCCGCTGCTCGCCGACAGTCCGTTTTCAAACGGAAACACAATGTTTTTCCAGTGTGTTGTTCCGGGATACATATCGGCATGAACAATCTGCAGTATATCAAGCTTTCCGCCGCCATCCTTGTCCGCCTTGCTCATAAGCGTTTTGTTCCGTTCGGGCTGAGCAATAAAGTCGCCCGAGCTGTCGCCGTCCTTTTTGCCCACGTAATAGAACGGCGCATCGGCAGCAGTGTCAATTTCGCTGATGCTGAAATCCTGATTAAGAAGCGAAATCTGCTTTTTCTTTGTCGAGAAAAACAGGTTTGTGCTGCTCATTTTCAAGCCGGTGAATTTTTCCTCAACAGCTGCTTTTATAATTATTTCAAAATCGCTGTCCGCTGCAAAAGCGTCACCGAAATCAATGTCAACTCCGCCCGCCTTCACTGTAACCGTCCGGGCAGCTTTGACAGTGCCGTCGGCAAGATTTCTGAGCCTGAAGTTTTCGGGAATAAATGTGCCGTTATCCTCAATCACCGTGTTAAATCCGATGCTCACGCTGTTTGTTCCGATGTCATTGATTTTCGCGGTGATTTTATCGTTATTAAGCCTTGCAACGCAAAGATTGTCAAACTGCGCCCCGGTGGTTTTGCCCCAGTCCTTCAGCTCAAGCATTGAAAAATCGAACAACCCGTGAAATTCGTCAGGTCCGCCGATGCCGAGCCCTGCATATGTACACACCCTTTCACCGTTTACATAATAATCCGCAGCCTTTTTGTCATAATCGATAAATACCTTTATATTCGTCCATGTGTCTGCGGAAATGTACTTGTAATTAATTCTGCCGTCCGTAAAAGCATATGTCGCGCTCTGCGGATTGAAGGCAACCAGCGGCTGACCGCCCTGCACACAGACAGACGCAAAGCAGCCGTTCATTGCAATGTTTCCGTTTGCGTCCGTTCCGCCGTTCGAATGGCTCACAAATGCTATAACATCATCGGTCTCCCCCTCCGGACGGCTGCCGATTTTTGTGTCAAACGAAAACATTATCAGACCGCTGTCAATATTGCCATTTACAAGCGTGTTATCCGGGTCAATGTCTATCAATGCCGAAGCACCGCCAGTTCCCGGCGTCCACGCGTCATCCGTTATTGACCAGCCCCAGGAATCTGTCCAGCCCGTCAGTGCGTTTATCTGAGCACTTGTCATGCCGTCATAACCGCTGAAATCCTCGCTGTAAATAATACCCGATCCCATGCAGTCATTTGAACCCGTTACAGCTGCCGATGCCGGTATAACAGATAAGAGCATCAGCAGCGCCAAAAATAGTGAAACGATTTTTCGATTCATTTTCGATTCCTCCCGTTTTTATTATTTATTTATAAATCGCGGTTTTTGCACCGCTCCTTATAATACGGTTTACGCTTTTTTTAATCAATCACGGTTGCATCCGTGAGCGGCATCAAATCCGAAGCATTATCAAAAACAAACGCCTTTATCCTGTCCGCGCCGACAAAGCCTGAATCGGCAGTATGCCTGATCTCGATAATCTCGTGATAAGGTGATGACGAATCCGCATAATGCCTTGTAAACGCTGCGCCGACAAGCGCGGAATCCTTATAGGCATAAAGAACTGCATACGCGCCTTTTTTATTCTTTGTGGTGTTAATAACCTCCGCTTCAACCGTGATTGTGTCGCCGGGTGCGATTGCGGAAGCCGATGCCGCGCTGCTGCCGTTCACCAGTATAACAGGGTTATTGTAAATAACCTCGCCGTCATCTGTCGAAGCAGTAAATGTAATATCTCTTCCGAGAACCGTTCCGCCGGTGTCTGTCAAGCCAGATTTAACGGTTACACGATACTCGGTGTTTGCCGCAAGGCAGTTATCAAAATCAAGCTCAATGCTTTTTCCCGACACGGTCGCGGTATAATCCTCGCCTGCGCCGTCAATTTCAATATTGCCGTCAACAGAGCTTTCATCGATTTCATTTTTAAAATCGAGCTTGATTTTCTTCGTTCCGGCAGGCAGTAAATCGCCGTATTCGTACACCGTTCCGTCATACTTTTCAAAGCTTATTCCCGATGCGGCATTCGATGCCAGAACCGTGTGCGTAACCTTCAGGTTATCGATATAAACATAGCTCGGCGCTGCACTTTCGGTCTTGTTTCCGACAAATGCGAACACAACTGCGTCATAGCTGAATTTTTCTCCGCCGCCGGGAATGAAATTCAGCGTTGCCTTCAGCTCGCCGTTAAAGTAAATGCTGTATGTTTTATTATCAATGTCAACCGCGATTTTATATTTGTTTGTACTGTTCGGAGTCACCTCCGCAAGCATTGCGTCATCTTTCCACCATGCCGCGCTTCTTCCTCTCACCGTGCTGTCAAAGGACTCCTTGCCCGAACGCTGATATCGCGTTGCAAAGCGGTTTCCCCTCGAGCTGATACCATAGCTCAGCGCTTTAACAGCGCCTTCATAATAGCCGATTCCGGCAAACATTGTTGCATTTGCAAAGGTTTTGTTATAATCAAATTTTGTTTCCTCTTTTTCGCTGTCATGAAGTCCGAAGCCGATATCAAGCTGCTCCTCGTTCACGCCGTCTGCGAAAGGCACTTCAAGGTCAAATTCATATGTCAGAATGCCGCTTTTCACAAACTGACCTTCTCCGAACGGGAAAACAAGACCTTTGTGATACGTTTTCACATTTCCTTCCTCCGACGGATAATTATCGTCGAAATTAAACCGCAGCATTTTATCGGAAGAATCCGCCTTTTCAGCCGCATCCGTGTAATCCCATGTTTTTTCGGGCTGTGCAATGAAATCGTTTTCCGTGTCGATTACTCCGTCCACTGCCTTTCTGCCTTCATAGTAAAAGTCCTTAAATTGTGCGCTTGTTGATTCCTTCGGGAAATCAATGCTGTCAAAATTCTGCTGTGTGACAATCACATTAACCGGGCTTGCCGCTGTCAGAAACAGCAGCTTTTTGCCGTATTTCAGCGCTTTCCCGGGATTCCCCGTTTCGTACAATGACGCATTAAGGGTCAGAACATAGTTTGTGTTCGGGTAAAAATCATCGACAAATGTCAGCTTCAGAATCCCGTCCGAGAAAGCAGCATCGGTCGCTTTAACCGAGCTGCCCTCTCCGAGGATATTAAGCGAGTAATCCTCGGGGTTAAGCTTGATTCCTGCGTCAATCGTTGAGGAGAAGCTTATACTCACGGTATTATTTCCCACCCCGCTGATGCTTCCTGCCAGAACTCCGTCTCCGAGGCGTTCAATCAGAAGATTATCTATATTGGCAGCGTTCTTTGTTGTGCCGCCCTGTGTGAATCCTCCGCAGTAGAAAGCAAACTGCGTTTTAACATTTTTTGCATCGCCTGCATAATGATTGACAAGGCTTCCGTTCAAATAGTAGTTTACTTCGCGCAAATCATAATCGATAATTGTTGTAACAGTATACCATTCGTCAAAATTCAAATCAACAACATTGCTTCCGTCGGGAGAAGGCTGCGGTGCTGCCCAGCCAACGTTATTCACGCCGAGAATGAGCTTCGGGCAGTCGTTCTGATACGAAATGCTGTGCATATACGCTCTGCCGTTGTTCTTTCCCTCGTGATAGCCGGAATAATTCATAAACTGTAAGTACAATATGCTGCTCTCGTTATCAGCCATGTCCTCACCCTTAGGAACGCGCACATCATATTCAAATTTAAGCTTGCCCGTGTCAATAACCTCGGTATTCGCTTTGTTGCTTATATCTCTCAGGGCATATTTCAACTCGTTGTATTCCACAGCCGGTTGCCAATACTGATTTCCGTCCGAGCTTCCGAACTCTCCGCCGACGGAATAAAGTTTTCCGCCCTTCCCGCGCGAGAAAATCATGTCCGATGGATTACTCCAGCCCTCCATGTCGTAATCAATCAGAACGCCGACCTCCGGAATCTGTTCATCATCACTGAACACTGCCGACACATTCATTGCAGAAAGCAGCAGGCATGCAATCAGCAGTAAAGAAATTGCTTTGCTTTTCATTCCTTATCCTCCCCGATATTTATTGACATTTGAATCACACGCCCGTGTCCTCGGCAATGGATATGAGCAGCTGAGTACCGTTGTAAGTAATTATGAGCTTATACTCCCCATCGGTGCATGCGAAAATTCCGCTCGTTCCCGTAAGGGGAAGCTCATAGGTCACCTCGGGGAAAAACCGCTCAGCATCTTTGATATACGCCGAATAGTTTTCGGCGGTTACGTTCTCCAGCGTCACAGCAGCATCGTGCTCGTTTGAAATGGTGCTGACAACCGTGCCGAAATTATATGCCGGAATAAGCTTCAGCAAATCCTGCTTTTCCGCTGCGGATTTGAATTTTTCAAACATTCTCACGGAAATTGCAACCGACTGCTCACGGGTTGAGTTTGCATACCGATCTGTCTCCTGCTCCGCCGTTACGTTCCTCGGCGCAAAGCAGTTATCCCCAACTCCGTTTATAATACCGTTTTCCGCCATAAAGTAAACGCTTTCCTTTGCCCAGTCCGAAATTTCCGCGTCATCGGAAAAGGCTTTTGCTTTTTCCGACGGCTTAATTTCTTGATTCATACTTTTGGAATATGCCCTTGCAAGCATTGTCGCCGCCTGTTCTCTCGATAAAAGCGAATCGGGGTCAAAGGCTGTGTCCGATGTTCCGGTGGTTATCCCTGCGGCATATGCTTTTAAAACCTCGCTGTCGGCAGTGTCGTTAAAAGGGTTTTCTTTCGGAGGCTCAATGCTTCTGCCTGAAAACGCCTCGTAAAGCTTCACGCTGAGACCTGCAAATTCACTTCTTGTTATAGGCTTTGATAATTCGGCATCTGCAAGAGATGCAGGGATAAGTGCGTACTTCTCCGCCTTGTCAACCTCCGCTTTTGCCCAATCCGATACGCCCGTATATGCGCTTGCCGAGGTTGAAACACAGACCGCCGCAAGCGCTGCAAGCATTATTTTTTTCATATATAACCATCCTTTCATAATCAAAACAGCATTTATTTCCGATTATTCATCACATAAAGGATTACAACCTGTCCGTACCTTGTTGATACAACAACCTCGGAGCAATCCGCACCGTAAGCGGCGCTTGGCTTGATATCTCCGACAGAACCGTACCTGAATTCGTCCGTATCCTCATCATATACAATTACGGCTGCGTTTGACGGAATGACAAATGCTTCCGCCTTATTTTCGGAGCCCTTGACGTCATCGCCGAAGGTAAGCACATCGCCCTCAATGTCAACCGCGTGTCCGTAAAGGATTCTTCTGACGTTTGCATAATCCGTTGAAGCCTTGAAATCCTCCAAAACATCGTGGGGCGCCTGGGGGTTGTTTGTTCCGAAGTTTGCAAAGTAGGGTGAATCAAAATCAATTGCGCCGCCCTTTCTTGTTTCGTAATCAAAATAAATCTCGATAAGCTCGGTTTCGTTTTCCGAGTTAAGACCAACCTTAATCACATCGCCTTTTTTCGGAATGATATCGTAGCCGTCCTTGATATTAAATGTCTTTTCGGCATTGTTTTCAAGGCATGTCACCTTTGTTACCGGTTCTCCGTCCTTGTCCTTACCGCTGACAACCTTCTTTACAACCATGTAATGCTGATTGTCGTCATAATTAAAGGTGTATTCGCTTCCTATCAGGCTTATAATATTTGCCTTGGAGTCCGAGCCCGTTTTGTACACATTTGCGGCGTATGCTTTGTTATCTATAATCCTGCCGTAATCCATAACGAGGTATTTATCGTCATCCGCCTCCTCGGGCTTTTCCGGAGTTACAAACACAAGCACGTCATTTGATAAAATGTAGTCGCGGCTGAGCTTGCTTCCCATTTTCAGAAGCCTGTCGGCCTCCGAACCTGTTGTGCGCCCGAGCAGATGGAGCGAATCGTCGTTCTCATTTGCGCCGACCGTTATCGTGTCAATATAAGTTATCTCGTCATTTGCGTCGGTGTCGTACAGAATTACGTTTTCCGCAGCGTTCTTAAGCGCCCTTTCAATGCTTCCGCCGTATTTTTCGCCGTCGATTTTAACCCTTGCCGCTGTGGTGAAGATTTTTATTCCGCTGTCCTTTGTCAGAATCTTCAGCTGCATTCTGCTGCTGATGCCCGATTTTGAAGCAGCTTTGATAAGATAGCCCGGTTTTCTTGTGACCTCGCCTTCCTCAAAATACGCAATTTTGCCGAACATATTTGTTCTGAAGATGCCCTTTTTCCCGTTCGTGAAGTGATATTTTTCATACGACGCCTGATAGTAATCATATAAAACACCGTCGATTTCAACTGTTTTATCCTCCGTGTTCACCGAATTGACCTCACCGCTCACGATGTTGTTATTCATGTGAACTATCACACTATCCTCACCGATTGCAACATCGATTACCGAGCCGCGCTGAAAAGCGCTGAGCTCGCTTTTGTTCCCGATTGAGTCATAAATGAAAATGTTGTTTGCCGCATCATCCGAAACGTCGATTACATTTTTTTCTCTTAATGCATCTAAAATTTTGCCCTCCGTCAGATTTATGCTTTCAACAACAACCGTCTGATAGTTTTCTATAAACACCGCGTCAAACTTTCCGTCCCTGTTGTTATCAACAATCAGAATTTTGCCGTTGTCGATGTTCTTATACGCTTCGGCAAGCTCCTTTGTGACAACGCTTCCGTTTTTAACCACAGTTGCCGAGGATGATATTTCCTCTTTCGTTTTTCTGTCCGATTCGGTGTAATAGCCTATTTCGCCGCCGCTGTATCCGATATAATCACCGGAGGCTATCGTCACGGCGTTGTTTTTGCTTGCGTCGATATGCACAAGCGTTTTCTCTCCGCCGATGTCACTGTAGTAGAATTTCAAATAATATCCTATGTATTTTTCTATTGCCGTGCTTCCGTTATAATAAACCTCATCGCCTATAATGCATTTCCCGGCGGAAACCTTTTTTCCGCTAATCGTAATCCCCTCCGCAGATTCGGCAATGCCTTCATTCACATATATACTGTGATACTGCGAAAGCAAGGTTTTATCGGTTGTGTTCGTATATCCGACGTTTTTCCCGACGCTTTCAATATCAAGAATTTTCGTATGAATCGCATTGTACAAAAGCTTTGACGCCGCTCCGTTTGTGAGCGCCTGTGAAGCGGAAACTCCCGAAAGCAGCTTCAATCTGCCTGCCGTTACCGTGTAGCCCTTCGGATAACCGCCGAGGTTTTTCGCATAGTTATCATACCCCATAAGACTCACAAGCATTTTCACTGCTTCGGTGCAGAGAATTTTGTCGTTTGGGCGGAACATTCTGTCGGACGGGACGGTTATAATTCCCATATCGGTCAGCGTATTGAGAGTGTGTGCCGCCCAGCTGTCTGCCGCAACATCGTCATAGTACGAAAACGAGGCGGCAACCGTCGGGTTGATATTTATTATCTTTCCGACAGTCGATGCAAAATCAATTCTTGTAATTTCCTGCGTGTTATCGATAAGCCCGTAAGAATCGGGGTTTATAAAGCCGAGCGATGCAAGCAGCTCCTGCTCGGAGGTAAGCTCCGATGCAGTATTCTCAGCCGCTGCGCCGTTTTCGTCATCTGCCGCACAAACGGGAGTTACAAGCATTGAAGCAATAATAAGAAGTATCAGTATCAGTCTTTTAATCAAGTATATCCCCCCATTTCCCTCAGTTCAGAAGCGACCGGATTACCTTTGCCGCCTCGGCACGGTTCGCCGGCTTCACCGGATTGAAATACCCGTTTGAATCTCCCTGCATTATTCCCGCTTTACGAAGCGCATAAACCGAATCTCTCGAATAGTCCGATATAGCGCTGTCATCGGCAAATTTTTCATCGGAAACGCCACCCGGTTCTTTCCCGGCGCTGCGCAGAGCTCTGCTGATAATCACAGCCATGTCCTGGCGCGATATGTTTTCACCTGCGCCGAAATATGTGTTGCTGATTCCCGTGACTATTCCTGCGCTGTACGCTGTCTTTATATAACCGTAATCCCAGCTATTCACCGAAACATCCGTAAAATCAGGTGCTTTTCCGCTTGCTTGTATGTTCAGCGCAAGAACAGTCATTTTGATAAATTCGGAGCGCGTCACATTATCCGACGGAGCAAATCTGTCGTTTCCTCTGCCTGAAACAATTTTCAGTGCGGCAAGCTTTTCAACGCTTTCTTTTGCCCATTGGTAGTTTTCAAGGTCGTTAAACACGCCCTCCTGCGCCGCGGCTTCCGATTTGTATTCAACCTTTCCGCCGGTGAGCGAGCCGCTCCTGTTGCCTGATCCGCTTCCGCCTCCACCTCCGCCTGAGGTTTTTCCGCTGCCCTTAAGCTCGTCAAATCTGTTTTTTAAATCGCTGAGGTCTTTTGCACTGTATTCACAAAGGTCCTTGTAGACCTTATCGGAAGCTCCCGAGGTTTTTATTCCTATCAAATCCTCAAACGCTTCAAGAACGCTTTTAACGTTACCGTAGCCGTCGGGCTGTTTTACAACGGCGATAATCATTGCTTCCGTGATTCCGTCAACAAATTTGCCGTAATCGGAAAAGCTTTTGCCGCTTATCAGCCCCGTTGCATATTTTTCGTTTGTTTCTTTCAGAATATCTTTAAACACGCTGTTTTTACCGCTGAAAATGTCAAGATATTCGTTGAACGCAAATATGTTATCAATCTTTTTATCGGCAATATACTGCAAAAGGAGCTGCCTGCGCAGAGTTAAAACGGTTTCTTCGGCGTCGGCGCCGTTTAGCGGAGCAAGCTTCTCTATCCTATCTGCAAGAGCCTGCCAGTTCGGTTCGCTGTCAATCCCCACAATGCAAAGACCGAGCCTATATTGATTCGCTTTAATGTCCTCCGAAAGCGCTTCGGAGGAATTGATTTCGGATATCGCCGCCGCTGCCTCCGCCATATTCGTATAAGCAAAGCTTTCCTTTGCATTTTCGTCCGCCGACGCGGCTGTTAGCCTGTAGACATCTGCCTTTTCCATTTTAAAGCTTAATTTAAAGCTTCCGTTTTCATCGGCAGCCGTCATGTCCTGATAGCCGAGCGCATCGAAAAATCCGTCCTCATCCGCCTTATCGCTTGCCGCAGTGATGAGAATCCCCGTGTTCGCTTCATCGCTTCTTCCGCTGACCGTGACCGAGCTTTTCTCAATGTCAACATCGATATTATCAATATAAATTTCAGCACATACAGGCACCCCTGCTGCAAGCGCCACTGATACAATCATCACCGATGCAAGCAGTGCTGATAATTTAAACTTCATAATTCACCAATCCTTTCCCGCGCCGTTATTTGTCCGCCAGATTCATGTCCGAGAAAAATCCGACGTTTTTATATGTTCCTATAGCTCCGAGCGTCTGCGAGTATTCCATGTATTTATTCCTGCCGAAGCCGTCGTCATCGTTTATAAGAAAGGCAAATTTCGGCACATAACCGGCTTTCACCCTGTCGGGCTTCTGAAGCACCTCCGACCACGGGATTGCAAGCTCATAGTATATTTTTGTTCCGTCGCGGATAACCTGCATTTCCGCATTTTTCATAAGCCCCGTCGGATTGGCAGAGGAATTTGTCAAATGCCTGTACATCTGCGGACCTTCGCTTGTCAGCGCCACGGTGAGCTCGGTATATGTTCCGCTGTTCTGCACCGTTTCATCTGAAAGACCAATCTGAATACTGTCACCGTTCCAAATCTGCTCGCCGGTGTATTTCTGAACAAAAACGTCGTCCTCTATCTCGATAAAGAAATACACGTTTTCTTCATCATACATAGCCGTTGCCTTTCCGCTCAAGTCCGCGTCTCCCATGTACGAAGCGGAATCCGTCAGCAGCTGCACGTTTCCCCTGCCGTTTATCGAAAACCACGTGTCGCTGTTCCACTCTCCGCTTCCGAGCCTGCCGTCAATAACGGGCTTTTTGCGCGCATACGGCGCAATTGTAAAGAACATTGTGTGCGAATCGCGGAGAATCTCTCCCGTATCAAGCTTGACCTCCATGTCAAAGCTCCGCATATTTTTTGAAACAATCTCCGGCATGAACATTTTGTACACATGCGTTTTTTTCGGTGCAAGGTTTTCAAGCAAAAGCTCCGGAACATATTTTGTAATATCCGAAGGAGCATTGATTTTTATAATCCCGTTTACCGGTGCGCTGTTCATGTTGTTGGTAACGGAGATTTCCATCTGCCATCGGTTCAGACTGCTTTTGTCATTCATGGTATGCGTTTCTTTTATGGTTATCGTTTCTTCGTTATTTATTTTCACGGTTCCGGCATAAAGCAGCTTTCCGTCCGCAGTCTCAACATCGAATTTTATTTTTTTGTTAAAGTATCTTTTATCGGGCGTGCTTAAAACATAAGTTGCTTTTCCGTTCACAAAGCCCGTGTTTTCAATGACCTCAAAATCCGCATTTTTGGGCACAAGCTTCGCGCCGTCAATTAACGAGCATGTCATTTCAATTCTGATTGTGTCGTTCACCGTTGCGGAGGATATAAGCGAATTTATGTCTATTGTCGGCTCTGCCTTTTCCATGTAGTCGAAATCGCCTATAAGATAAATCGGTCTGTCGTTCAGTGCAAAATTGAACACGCCGTCCACCGCTTTCATCGTTCCCTCGTTGCCGTAGTGGTCAATATATTTAACCTCTTCCTTATTGAGCTTCAGCCCGTATTTCTCCCTGTCGTTGCACGTCCAGAGTGCAAGCAGATGCTTTCCCTTTCCGTCGGCATTATTGCGCTTCCAGCGGTACACATATATTTCATCCGTGCGCCCCGGAGCGCCGTTTATCGTTGTGTCAAACTCCGCACCGCCTAAAAGCTTGTTTGCGTTTGCACATGCAACATAGGACGGAAGCGCCGCAAAAGGAACATCATCCCAAACAGATTTGACAATTCCGTAAAAGCACTCACCGTATGACGGCTGTATTCCGCCGTTTAAAAATTCATAGAAATGAACCATTTCATAAACCTTTAAAGCGTCGTTCATCATCAGCGCCCTCGGAAGATAATATCCGACATCCTCCTCGGTGATTCTGTTGCCAAGACCGCGATGCCAGCCGGTTTCCGTAACCCATTTTTCTTTATTTCCGCCGCCGAACTCCTCCATAAGAGCCTGAACCGACGGAGCGCCCGTCATCTGATTTCCCTGCTCAAAGGAGCGCGCCCAGTCGTAAGGGTGCCAGCTCACCGCGTCCATATAGTCAAGCGAGCCACCCTCGAAAAATCTGCGCACAAGCGCAAGATCCAGAAGCCCCGTGTCCACGCCGACAACCTTAATTTCGGGATTGACCGACTTAACAGCCTTGTACATTATCTCCATGAGCTTTGCATATTCCTCTCCCGTGATATTCGGGAAAATGTGGTTGATTTCATTTTGCTGCTCAATGGCGCTTGTAACACCCTTAAACTGCTGCGTCAGCCAGACAACATACCTGTAAAACGCAGTTTGGAACTTTTCTGTCATAATATCCGATGATTTTGTTATATACGCCGTGTTGTACATAAGCAAAACGGGCATATATTCAATTCCGACCTTTTTGCAGAAATCAATTGCTTCCTTTGTAGTCGGCTTCAGTTTGAACTGCCCTGCATTCACTTCGGATGAGCCCCAGTTTGAAGCGTCGCGAAGCGATGCAAAGCCTGCCTTTTTTGCAAGCGTTACCGTTGCCTCAACACTTCCCGGGTATTCGTCAAGCCCTTCAAAATGAACGTTTATTCCGGCACGCGGATTCGCAGTTTCCGCCTCTCTTATCCGCGCAATTTCCGTTGAAGTGACATTTGAAATACCCTCCGCGGAAAACGACGCATAATATTTAAACAGTCCGTAAGGCAAACCCTTCTGAACAATACTGTAGGTTTTTGTTTCATATGCTCCGATTGAAAGCGAGCCCTGCATATCGGCTGCCTTTACCCCGTCATCGTTTATCGCATAATAATCAACCTTCAGCTCGTATGCCTTATCGGTTTTGTTTTCAACGGAAAAATCGAGCTTCACCGGTTCATCCTCAAAAAAGTTGTTTCCGTAATTTTCACTTGTGATTTTCACGCTGATGGGATTTACGGTGTCAAGCTTTTTCACCCTAATTGCGCCGATTAAAATATCGTCAACCGTTGAAACGCGTGACTTTCTGTTGATTTCGTAATTTGAGTAATTCCGTCCGTAGCCCGAATCGGTGTCCTTGGTGATTCCGTGGTTCAGGTTCATAATATTTGCGGAAATCATTATATCAACACCGTTGAGCGAATCGTCGAACTTTGCGTCCTGAAGCAGGAATTTTCTTGTGCGCCACGCCTTTATTCCCGTGTTGATTTCGCTTTTCGCACCCATTCCCTCGGTATACTGGCAGCCGGCATAACGGTTGCTGCGGTCCTGCGCAGAGTATACCAGTGAAAATACCGCGCATTTCTCGTCGTAATAATCGACCTCAACCTCGTATGTACTGCCGTAAGGCTCATCGTAGGCAAAGCCTTTTCCAAGGTCAACGTTAATTGTTGCCTCCGGTGCATTGTATTCATAAAAAGAAATGTCATTTTGGTGATTCGAAAGCACCCAGCCGCATCTTCCCTCGCGCTCGGCAAGCACGGGAGCGTCATTTCCCATATGCACATTCATATTTGAGGTTTTGGCACCGCTTGATATAAATTCGGCATAAGCAAGGCTTTTATCGTCACCGTCAGCAAAGGAAATCTGCGGAATTGCCATCATACCTGTCAGCAGAAGGCTGAGCGCCGACTTCAGTATTTTATTCACATAACATCATCCTTTCACTCCGCCGACTGTAAGCCCTCCCATGATTTGCTTCTGGAATATGAAATATATAACCGACGGCGGTATAATCACAAGAAACATCGCCACGCAATAAACATCAATGGGAACGCTTGTTTTTAAAATATAAAGCCTTTGACCGATTACATATTTTTTGCCGTCCGTGAGAAGCAGCAGCGGCCAGAAATATGACCCCCATGACCCGTTAAACTCAAAAATGCTGATAACTGCAATAACGGGAATGCTGAGCGGTACTACCAGTTTATAAAACATTTGCAGATTGCTGCACCCGTCAAGCTTTGCCGATTCGAAGTACGAAATTGAAATTGAATCGAAAAAGCTCTTGAAAAGCAGAATGTAATAGCTGTTGGCGCCTGCCATCAGCCACATCGGCCAGTAGGTGTTTGAAAGATCCCATCCCGTGACGGGAAAATGCGTGAAGGTCATGAACAGCGGAACCTGACTGACGTTATTCGGAAGGAGCATTGTCCATAAAATAACCATAAACACAAGGCGCGAGCCCTTGGGCTTCAGCCTTGAAAGCACATATCCCGCAAGCCCGTTAAACACAACTGTAAACGCAATGTCACCGGCTGCCAGATAAACGGTGTTAAGGAAAGGAATTGCCAGGCTGTGCATTTCCCAGACATAAAAAAGCTTGTTCAAATCAAATTTTTTCGGCATGAAGGTGGGCGGAATCTGCAAAAACTCTTTCGTGTCTTTAAAAGCTGACAAAAGCAGCCACACAAGCGGCAGCAAACAGATTGCCGACAAAAACAGCGAAATAACCATAAACACTGTGTGCACGGCTTTAACATAGGGTCTTTTTAATTCCATATCCGAAATTGCGCCGTAATGCTCTTCGGTTGTTCTATGCATCATTGCTCACCTTCTTTTCTATGCGGAAGTAAAATAACGTAAGCACGAAAAGGATAATAAACGTTATAACGCCCACTGTAAGCGCCTTTTCAAGCTTATAGTATACAAAACCGTAACGGTAGCCCAAAAGCGAAAGCGTTACCGTTGCATTGCTCGGTCCGCCGCCCGTCATAACCATGGGTTCGTTGAATATCTGGAACACACCCGAAAACTGCCTGATAGCCATGAGCGCAATTATGCTTGAAATCTGCGGCAGCGTGATGTACCATGTTTTTTTCCAAATGCCTGCGCCGTCAATATATGCAGCCTCGTACATTTCCTTATTAATGCCCTGCAAGGTTGAAAGGTACAGAATTGCCGAGCCTCCGAAGCCTGACCATGTCATCGAAATTACAATGTAAAATATTGCTTTGCTGCCGTCATTCAGCCATTCCATCGGCGCTGCACCGAATTTTGAAAGAATGGTATTTAAAAGCCCACCAGCGCTCGGGTCGTAAATAAGCGTCCACAAAAGCGAAACAATAACTGCCGGGCAGATTGACGGAAAGTAGATTGAAAATCTGACAAAGCACTTGCAGTATCTTATCTCGTTTATGATAATCGCCACTATAATCGGCAGCGGAAAGCCAATCAGAAATGAATACAAAACATAAGCAAAGGTGTTCGTTATTGCTTTTTTGAAAAGTGTTTCGTTTATTATTTCTCTGTAGTTGTTAAGCCCGACAAATTTAACGGGTGCATATCCCTGCAGCTTATACAACGATAAAACCGCCCCTTCAAGTATCGGCCGCCACACAAACAAAATCAGGCATATGAGCGCCGGAATTATCAGAACATACGCCGCTAATTCCCTTTTTGTCTTTCCCGGTAATCTTATTTTGGAAATGTTTCTTTTCAGCATTTGCGTTAATCCTTTCCGATGTTATCGGAACGCCCGGAAAAGCGCCCCGTGAGCAGTTTATTCCGCGTTGTCAAGGCTGTCCTTCTGGAAATCCTTTGCCGCTTTTTTTAGAAGCGCCTTGGGGTCTGCGTTTTTATTTGTGATAACCTCCTGTATGCACGCGTCAAGCACCGCGTACATTTCCTGACAGTTGATAGGTTCTTCCGGCTTAAACTTCATATCCGCCGGAGGATTGTTAAATTCTTTCACGTTGATATTATCGATATTTGCATATTTATCGATAATGGTCTTTTCGTACTTAATACGCTCGGCATTGTCTGACCACGGAGAATACTGATAAAATCCTATCGGAACGCCTTTCTCACTTCTGATTTTATAGCTGTCCTCCATTGCTTTTTTCGCACTGTCGTCAACCGAATACCCTTGGTTTGAGAACTCAATCCATTTAATTGCAGCGTCAATCTGCGCGTCCGTGCTTCCTGCCTTGATGGCTGTAAGCTCACCGCCGAACTGCGCATATCTTCCCTTCGGACCTGCCGGGAGCGATGCAATGAAAATATCATTCGGGTCCATATTGTAGGTTGTAACAAGCTCATCCTGCGGAGGCGTGCCGATAAACATTGCCGCCTGATCCGAACCGAAATATTTCTGCTGCTCGGGAACGGTTGCAAACGAAGCGTCGGGAAGCACATCGTATTTCCATTTCAAATCCTTGATAAACTGAAGCGCCTGCGCACACTCGTCGGAATCAAAGGTTGCTTTCCATTTGCCGTCCTTGCCCTGCTTCATGAACTCGGTGCCGTATGACCAGGCAATGTTCAAAAACTGCCATCCGCCGGTGTTGTTCGCCGTTGTTATGCAAATGCCGGCTTTTCCGGTTTTATCCTTAATTCTTTTCGCGGTTTCGGCAAGCTCGTCATAGGTCTGCGGAATTTTCGGCGTTCCGTCTTCGTTTATCTCCCCTGCCTTTTCAAAAAGTGCCTTGTTTATGTAAAGCCCCATCGTGTAAGCGCTTTTCGGAATAATATAATACTTTTCATCCTTGCTTATCATGCTTTTAATACTGTCGCTGACCTTTTCATCGTATCCGTACTTTTTAAAATACTCGGTAAGGTCTGCACAATATCCGGCATCGATAATTCGTTTGCCCTCCGTGAAATAAACGCTGTATATTGTCGGAAGGTTGCCGCTGGCTGCTTTTGCAAGAAACGTTTCAAGGCTGAATGTCCATGAATCCGGGATTATCTCAACACCGGGGTTCTTTTTTTCAAACTCCTCTTTCATGCCTTTGTACTGGGTATACATCTGCGGCTGAGTTTTTTGCGGCGGCCATGCGCTTACCGATATCTGAGTTTTATCGGAAACCGTTTCCTTTTCTTTGCCGCAGCCTGCTGCCGATAAGGCAAGAGCCGTGGTCAGCATAACCGTGATTAGTTTTTTCATGATTGTTCCTCCTATTTCATGTTTTGAATCTTATGCATTTATTTTAACATCGAAACAAAATAATTGTAACGTATCGGGAATGACATTTTGGTGTACAATTACACCAATTCAACCATTAAAAACAACCTTAAAATTTATCACCATTGACAACAGACGGGATTTTTGTTAGTATTTATACAGCATTCATAGATATAAGGAAAAGGAGGCTCGCAGCTGTGTTTTCAAAACTAAAAAAACAGTCCGTTATGATTCTCACCCTCACTGTGATTTCTCTTATATTCTTTCAGATTATTATTAATTATTTCTCTTACAAAAAGATACTTTATAAGGATTTCAAATCAAAGGCGACAATCTTTTCGGAGCTTTATGCGGAAAATATCAATACATATCTGAAGCAGTTTGACAGAAGTCTTTCAATTTTTTTATCGGGCTGCAATCCCGATGACTTTGATAAAAGCATACCGCTTAAAGAAAACATATTTGTCAGCGAGCTGCTGACAAATATGGCGAAATACAAATTTGACGCAAATATTCAGGACATCATCATCATATCAGACTCGGGAGAATATATCTCATATAACAATTTTTTCGATTTTGACGCTCTTATGAAGCTGCATGTAACCGACATTCTGCAACAAAAAGGCACTGCACTTTATTACAATCCCGATGCTTCTTATTACACCGCGCAGAGAGCTGCGGAATATTCCAATAAGCACCAGTTTTTATATGGTAAAACCTTTAAGGACAAAAACGGATCGCCGCTGTTTTACGTGATGCTTTCGCTTAACACGAATGTTTTTGAAAGCATTGTAAATATCGACAAATATTTCACAAAAGGCACATCCGTTTACCTTGTTTTTGATAAATATGTGTTTACGGTGAACGAAAGCAAAGAAACAAAGCTTAACTCCAATGCTGTAAAGCCGAAAGGCGCGGCACGCAAAAACTGCATCAGAACCGAAGCATACAACAAAACCTACGATATAACCGTCATATCAAACACACTTTCAAACGACAGCTCATTTTTCATAAACATGATTATTCCGCTGATGATTGGATTTGCGGTAATTGCCGGAATAATATGCTTTTTATGCGCGCAGATAATTGTCGGACAAATTATCGATCCGCTTGAAAAAATAAGCATTAAAATGAAGCATTTCAAATAAACCGTCCGCATCCCGGGGGAGGCGCCGAAAATGTACAGCGTTATAATTGTTGATGATGAAAATCTTGTATTAAACGGGCTGAAAAGCTATATTGATTGGGAAGGCTATGGCTTTCGCATAGCGGCACAATGCACAAACGGACGCGAAGCCTTCGACCTGTGCAGAAAGCTTGAGCCCGAGCTGCTTATTACCGATATCCGCATGAATAACGGCGACGGACTGTCCCTTATCAGCAACATACGAACATCTGATTTACAGACGGAAATCATAATCCTCACCGGGTTTGAGGATTTCCATGTGGCAAAGGTTGCAATCGAGCAAAATGTGCATCAAATTCTGCTCAAGCCTCTTGAAATGCAAAGTTTCACCGAAGCGCTTATATCGGTTCGCAAAATTATCGACACTCAGAAAATGAATCTGCAAATCATGAAAACCTATATAAATTACAACAATTCGCGTTTTCTGCACAGGCTTTTGAACGAAACCGAGCTTGACATGCAAAAGCTTGAGGAAATATGCTCAAAATATAAAGTGAATCTGCCGGGCAGCAATTATCTCATTGCGCTTATCCATATCGACAGAGCTGAACCGCTCAACTATGAAAATCTGCATTTTGCGCTTGCGGACATACTAAATTCAATCACTCTTACCGACAATCATTTTGTTATAGCAAACGCATTGTCAACAAAAAATGTTCCGCTGCTCATGTTTGAATACAAAAGCAGCGGAATCAGCGGCATATTAAAGCTTTTAAACGATATACGCGAGGAATTTAAACGTGTTACACACAGCACTCTTACCATCGGAATATCCTTGTTCTTTAATAAAATCACATCCATTTCCCATGCGTTCGGGCAGGCGCGGGCCGCGCTCGGTTCGATGACGCATTTCGGAAACGACTGCATTATAGACTATTCGCACATTTCGATAAAAAGCTCCGACCGTATTCCTCCGTTCACCCATAAGGAAATATATTCGCTTTGCAGCACAATAAAAAGATTTGACAAGAACGGAGCACTTGATTTTATAAACGGTTACTTTGACAAGCTCGCATCGGTCAACAACGTTGACATTGACGATTTGCGCTCAAATATACTGGAGCTTGCGATTTTCGTGCTTAAGGAATGCGTTCAGAACTCCGTTATCCTTGCGGACATTATGGGAAGAACCCCCGCACCTGCAAGCGAGCTGCAGCAGCTTGAAATAATATCCGATATAAAAGACTGGATTACGGAGCTTATCGCTGTTCTGACCGGTCATCCCGAGGTTGTCATTTCGGAGGCTTACTCGGCGCTGGTGCAAAGTGCCATCACGTTCACCATGACATATTACGGTGAACCGCTGAGTGCGGCATATGTTGCAAAGCGGCTGTACGTGAGCACCAATCATTTTATGCGTATTTTTAAAAAGGAAACGGGCAAAACCTATGTTCAGTATCTGACGGAATACCGCATGAAAATCGCAAAAATTCTTTTAAAATCCAATGAATACAAAATTTATGAAATAGCTCAGATGGTGGGCTATCCGAACACAAAATATTTCAACCGCATTTTCAAAAAGCTCACAGGCTGCACCCCGGGGCATTACACGGAGGTGGAAGAATAATGCATGTTCTCCGTTATATATGCAAAACATGCTCAATCCGAAATATATTTTTTGTGTTTATTCTTGTTTTTGCCATTATTCCGGCATTCGCGGTATATTTTTGCTTTAAATCGTTCACAACCGGAATTGTGGCGGACAAGTATATTAACGAATACCTTATGTCACTTTCATCGCAGATTGAATATCGGTTTGAAGCATATGAGGATCAGCTGAACACGGGCTGTCTGCGCATTTCTCTCAGTCCGGACAGAATAAAGCGCATAAAAAACGATGATAACACCGAAGCCCTTATGACCGACGCATTTTCGGAATTACCGGCAATTTCATATGCGCAGATTGTCACGCACGAAAAGACATATACATACAGCGCTTTAGGCGGCAGCTTTGATTTTAACGGTCAGATAAGCGATGAATTTATAAAAAGCCTCAGTAACATGGGATTTAAAATGATGAATAAGCCTGTCAGCTCCGGCGGAAGATATTATGCCCTCGCCGGTCAGAATCTTTATGACTACTACAACAGCAAAAGCATCGGCTATTTACTCATTTACACAGACGAGGCGTTTCTCGGCACTCTGTACAAAAATCTGCAAACGGATAATATATCCTGCTTTATAACGATTGACAACTGTGTGCTGTCCAGCCGGAATAAAAGCTCCATCGGAAATGAGCTGTTTATCACCGAAACATCATCCGTTCAGGGAAGAATCCCGAAAACGCTTATCCATAAAACGAAAATAACAAACGCTTTCGGCGGAAGTATAAGCGTAACGAGCATTGTATCAATCACAAAATCCTTCCGCATCATTAAAGAGCTCGGTCTTATCAATCGCATAACGCTTATTGCGTCAATGCTCCTTGCGCTTCTTGTCAGTATGATGATTTCCCGAAACTGCCTTAAAAGCATAAGACGGGTGAATAAAAACATAATGCTTTTTGCGGAAAATCCGCAAAGCTATATTCCGCCGAAATGCAGCGGAGAGATCGCCTCGTTTGAAAATCAGTTTAACGAAATGGTGGAAAAGGTCAGGGAGCTAATGAAGAAAAACGAATATGAGCGCGAAAAGGCGCATATTGCGGAGCTTTGCACGCTTCAATCTCAGATCAAGCATCACTTTGTATACAACACGTTAGACATTGTTTCATGGAAGGCGCGGGAAAGCAATCAGCCCGAAATTGAAAAAATCATTCTTGCGCTTGCTTCATATTTTAGAACAAGCCTGAGCCGCGGAAGCAATTTCATAACAATCAGAGAGGAAATCTCGCTTGTAAAAAATTATCTCTTTCTGGAACAGATGCGTTTCGGTGATATATTCGAAGCGGAATTTGATATATCCGAAGACATTCTTGACATTTATATTCTTAAAATCATTCTCCAGCCGATTGTGGAGAACTGCATCAAGCACGGCTTTAAGGATATCGGTTACAAAGGCAAAATTCTCATTAAAGGCTCAATGCAGAACGGCACAACAATTGTTTTCGATATAATCGACAACGGGCGCGGTATTCAAGCAAGCATTACGGAGGATTCGTTCAAAAACCGCAGCGACAAAATAGGTTACGGATTATATAATATATACGAAAGGCTTCACTTCGAGTACGGCGAAAGCGGCAAGCTCAGCTTTATCGACACGGACGGTCACGGAACACATGTGCGTGTTTCGATTAAATGCGATAATTCAAAAATGAAATCAGCGGAGGTTAAACAATGAACATAGCTTCAATCTTTTCATCTCATATGGTATTTGCGGCAGAAAAGCCGATAAGAGTTTTCGGCAGCGGAACGGGCACGGCACGGATAAGCTTTGCCGGAATAACCCAAACAGTAATTTCTAAAGAAAGCAAATGGTGCACGGAATTTCCGCCGATGCAATACGGCGGGCCATATACCATGACGGTTTCATTCGAAACGGAAACAATTGAGCTTGAAGATATATTTATCGGTGAAGTTTTTCTCTTTGCCGGTCAGTCAAACATGCAGTTTAAAATGGGCGAATCCGATGCGATGCCTGATAACTGCAAATCAGACGGCAGACTTCGGCTGTTTTCCGCCGACAGAATTGAGGATACCGATTTCTTCAAAGCAAAAGACGGCTGGGCGGTATGTCAAAAAGAGAAAATCAAATATTGGTCTGCCATTGCATATCTCACCTCACGTAATATTGCCGAACAAAAAAATATTGCGGTCGGCGCAATCGCCTGTTATCAGGGAGCTTCCGTAATCGAAAGCTGGCTTCCGAAGGGCAGCTGCGGAAAATTGGGAATTAATATTCCGATTGAACAAAAGCACGCGGATCATCTGTATCCCGAATACCAATTATGGAACAGCGACGGAACCCTGTATGAATTTGCACTTCCGCAGATTGTGCCCTTTTCACTTTCGGCGGCCGTTTGGTATCAGGGCGAAAGCGACACCTTCGGAGATGAAGCCAAAATATATCACGACGAATTAAAGG
>OGMF01000940.1_pt1 | contig 30736 bp, 19 predicted proteins | sample 1572921 | NCBI WGS metagenome assembly OGMF01 (sample SAMEA2581919, study PRJEB24529) | metagenome | biome: Human gut stool | place: China | collected 2011 | reverse complement strand
AGCAGCTTGCCAAGGGCAATAATGGTCTGACCAAGACCAAGTTCATCACCTTTGGCGTGGAGGGCGAGAGCATGGCGCAGGTCAAGCCCCGGCTCGACCACATCCAGAATGACCTGCTGAATAATTTTCATCGGCTGGGTGTGCAGGCAAAGCCCCTGAACGGTGTCCAGCGGCTGAAACTCATGCACGATATGTTCAACATGGACGGCGCATCCAAGTTTCACTTCGACTGGAAAGACCTTGTGCCCAGCGGTCTGTCCGTAAAGGATGCTATCGCCCCCACTGCGCTGGCGTTTAAGAACAGCCGCACCTTCCAGATGGGCGGTATCTTTTGCGCCGCCAGCTTTCTGAGCATCACGGCATCCGACATCAGCGACCAGCTTTTGAAGGATTTTCTGGACATGGATTCGTCCCAGATCGTCACCATGCACATCCAGTCGGTTGACCAGAACCGTGCCATCAAGACGGTGAAGCGCACCATCACCGAACTGGATCGCAGCAAGATCGAGGAGCAGAAAAAGGCCATCCGTGCCGGGTATGATATCGACATCATTCCGTCGGATTTGGCAACCTACGGCAGAGATGCAAAAGCCCTGCTGAAAGAATTGCAGAGCCAGAACGAGCGGATGTTCCTCGTCACTTTTTTGGTGCTGAACACCGGCAGAACTGAACAGGAACTGGAAAACAATGTTTTTCAGGCATCCAGTATTGCACAGAAGCACAACTGCAACCTGTGTCGGTTGGATTTTCAGCAGGAGCAGGGGTTGATGAGCAGCCTGCCGCTGGCAGACTGTCAGATCGAAATTCAGCGAGGGCTGACCACCAGCAGTACCGCCATCTTCATTCCGTTCACCACACAGGAACTGTATCAGTCCGGTAAGGAAAGCCTGTATTACGGCCTGAACGCCCTGTCCAACAACCTGATCATGGTGGACCGGAAGAAGCTGAAGAACCCCAATGGTTTGATCCTCGGCACTCCCGGCTCTGGCAAAAGTTTCTCGGCAAAGCGTGAGATCACCAACGCTTTTCTGGTGACGGACGATGATATTATCATCTGCGACCCGGAAGCAGAATACGCTCCGCTGGTGGAGCGTCTGCATGGGCAGGTTATCCACATCGGCCCTGCCAGCACACAGTATATCAACCCCATGGACATCAACAGCAATTACAGCGAGGAGGACAATCCGCTGGCTCTGAAAGCGGACTTTATTCTTTCGCTGTGTGAACTGGTGGTAGGCGGAAAAGAGGGCTTGCAACCGGTGGAAAAGACGGTCATTGACCGCTGTGTTCATGTGGTCTACCGCAAGTATTTCGAGAATCCCACCCCGGAAAATATGCCCCTGCTGGAAGATCTGTACAACGCCCTGCTGACGCAGGACGAACCGGAAGCGCGCCATGTGGCGGCGGCATTGGAAATCTACGTCAAGGGCAGTTTGAACATTTTCAACCACCACACCAACGTGGATATCAATAACCGCATCGTCTGTTTTGATATCAAGCAGCTCGGCAAACAACTCAAAAAGCTGGGAATGCTCATCGTGCAGGATGCCGTGTGGGGGCGCGTTACTGCCAACCGAGAAGCTGGCAAATCTACGCGATACTATGTCGATGAGTTCCACCTTTTGCTGAAAGAGGAACAGACTGCGGCTTACAGCGTGGAAATCTGGAAGCGTTTCCGCAAATGGGGCGGCATCCCTACCGGCCTGACCCAAAATTGCAAAGATTTGCTGTCCAGCCCCGAAGTGTCGAACATTTTTGAAAATTCGGATATGATTATCATGCTGAATCAGGCCAATGGTGACCGACAGATTCTTGCCAAGCAGCTGAATATCTCGCCCCACCAGTTGTCCTACGTTACGCACAGCGGTTCCGGTGAAGGACTGCTGTTCTACGGCAACACCATCCTGCCATTTGTTGACCATTTCCCGCATGATCTGGAACTGTATAAGATCATGACCACCAAATTGTCCGAGGTAACGGGGGCGGAAAAGCATGAGTGAGAATCAGCCGAAGCTGAAATTTGAGGAGGATAAGGAGCGCACGGCTACGCGCTCTCCTCCGAAAAAGTCCAAAGTGGAGCAGTCTAAGCCCCAAAAGCAGAAGCTGAAACTGGACGCAGATAAAGCTGCGGAAAAGGCGCAGCACCTGCGTTTTGGCAAAGCCGAAATCACCCCGGATGAAGCATCCCGCATGACAAAACAGCAGAAACGTGCTATGTATGCCGCTGCTGCCGCCCGCTCTGCGGTGCATCGGGAGGTTGACCAGTACGAGGACGATAATGTGGGCACGCAGGCTTTAAGCGAGGGCGAAAAGGCAGTAGGAAATGTCCGGGATATTTCCAAGAGCATCTATGCCCGGAAGCTGAAAAAGAAAGCCAAGATGCAGGGCAAGAAGGGTGCCAAAACCGCAAAATCTTCCCCGCAGAAGCCGACTGCAGCACAAGATGCAGGCGCATCCGGCACCGGCGAGGGCAGTTCCAACTGGCTCTCCCGATGGCGGCAGAAACAGGACATCCGGCAAAGCTACTATGCCGCCGCCCATTCGGGTACAGCGGCACAGACCGCAGGCGGTAAAACGGTATCCAACGGTGCATCTGCCACCCGATCCGGCGTGGAGCAGGTCATCGACAAAGGAAAATCTGTGGTCAGCACCGCAGTCAACGGCATTGCCAATTTTGCAAAGAGCAACGCGCACGTTCTTTTGATTGTGGGCGTTTTTCTTTTGCTCCTGCTGCTGGTCATGTCGGCATTTTCGTCCTGTTCTATTCTGTTTTCCGGCACCACGCAGGTATCCGGGCAGACCATTTACACCGCAGAGGACCGGGACATCCGGGGAGCCGAAACCGACTACAAGAAGCTGGAAAAGGAACTGGATAAAAAGATCAAGCGTACCCCCACCGACCACCCCGGCTATGACGAATACCGATACCGGAAAGCGGGATATAGCAAAAAGTTTCTGGATACTCACCGGGAAGAAATCACACTGCACAAAGCAGCCAAGGCCGCTTTCGATGAAACAGGCTTAAAAAAGCTGCCGAAGGTCAAAGCACTGAATGCAGAGTATTCCGATCTTCTGACCCAAAAGAAAGCAGCCTACCCGGACTATCGCAAGGCACGAGAAGAAATGCAGGAGTTGGTAAAGGCACAGAAAAATATTGAATTGTTCTTCGCAGAAGAAAAAGACGCACAGGAAAAGCAGCAGACCCGATAAACGAAAGTCGCCGAGGATTCTAACCCTTTCATGGGGCGGAATCCTCGGCGACTTTTTTAGTTTATGTAGCAGCGATCCTGCGTTACGAGCCAATCTTCACACAGCCGTTGGGCTTCATCTGTTGAGCGGCACACGCAATTGAACAGCTTGCCGTGCAGGGAGCAGTAGGTGTAACGGATTTTGGGCACACCGTTCTCATCCCGAAACTTTGTGTAGCGTTCCTCACCGGGCATCAGATAAAGCTGCTCCATTTCTGCATCGTCCTTTCCGTTTTCATGTGTCAGGCACACAACGCACCTATTCTATCATGAACTTAGGAATTATGCCATTGACGCTTGCACCAAAAAGCGCCCCGGATTTTCGGAGAGAGTGTGCATTGACACATTCAATAGCGTTCGGAAAGAACGCGCAGCCTGCACCGGAACGGTGCAGATCAGAAAGGGTTTGGGATTTCCCAACAAGCATTTTGCAACGCAAAATTTGCATTTGTGCGCACGAATGCACTGCTTGCCAGAGTTATCTCAACCATCGGATTCATCTTTCACTGTATCAGTTTTTTTTCTTAATATAGTCATCATAAAATCCGATTGCCTTTTGCAGTGCCAGAAAATGTTTTCCAGTATACTTGATTGATCGCTTCTCTCCCTGCATCTCGATATCGCAAACGATCAGGTTTTCATCTTCTTCCTCAACGTTGTATGTTTGAATCATTCGGACAAGTTCAGAAAGATTTTTCTTTCCATATCTGAATTCTGCTGCACAGTTCGGGCAAAGGCAAAGCGAGTTCCATCCCTCTGATATGCTCTGCTTGTACGCTGTCGGAATCGAATCCGTCGGCAGAATATTGCACGCCTCGAAGTATGGTTTTCCATCATATCGGATAATCTGCTTGCCGCAAATCTGGCACTTACCAAAATATTGCGCTCGCAAAAAAGCCTTTTCTTCGTGGTTGCTTTCAGAACAGGTATACCGCAGTCGCGGCGCAACTGTTTTTTGGCCTTCAAGTCCCTCTTGGAAGTTTTCTTCCAACTTTTTTTCGCGATGTTTCAGGTTCCGCACAGCACCGTACTCGCCCAATGTCTCATCATCTGGAGCTGGCTCTGTCTCTACCTCGGTCTGCGCACTGCTCTGCTTCTCAAGCAACTCCGTTAAAGATTGTGTTTTGTCAGTCTCTTTCTGTCGCTTTTTCTGAAGTTTCTGGTATGTTTCGCACATTAGACGCAGTTCATCAGGTCTTTTCAGCATAGCACTGATAAAAGCCTGGTATGGTTCCTCTACGCTTTGGATTACAGTCTCGACAGCTTCGCTTTCTGCCTTAAAGGGAAGTTGTGCAAATATCTCTGCTCCGTGACCTGAATACTGCACAGCTAGGTCTGACTTTTTTATGTCAGCGGGACTTTGAAGTGTTCCAGTCTTATCGTACAACCATTTTGTACCGCTAAGCTCCAACGCCAGCATTGAAGGAATATGATTCACGCTGTCAGTTGTCGTGGTGTTAAACGCCTTACTATGAGAACCGGTCATTTTTCCGTATAATGGGTGTTTCTTCACTTTTTCATTTATAAGATCCACCGCTTTAACTGACATTTCAACGGAATTACTACACAAGATATCCTGTAAATGGTCGATAGAATGGTACATATCCCATGTTTCCGGGTAGTCTACTCTTTGACATCTCTTGTAAAGGACACGCTTCTGTAGCATTTCAAAGAAACTGGCATCTGCTCTTTGCAGCCTATCGTCATATGTACAACAATCCACCAGTATATCTTTAATTCCGATGTTACAGCCGATTTTTTCAAACACTTCCGCCGGGATTTTCCCATAGTAATCTTCCGACACCCATGGCACATTCAGCTGGCTCAGCACCGCCTGTCCTGTAAGGTCTGAATGATCGAGAAATGCAAACGGAATATAACAGTCCCCCGGCTTCTTCCATTGCTGTCCATCCCAAACGATTGGGACATTTGCCAGAATACGTTGCACCTCCGCTGCATTCTCCTTTAATGCACGCTCGATCAGTTCAAAGTGTTCCAGATTATCCTCAAACTGGATATCCGTATCATCTGAATCTTCACCATAAAAGCACAACACATCATCTTTCAGTTCCCGAATGGCATTATATTCCTCAATGCCGAGTGCATCAACATAAAAATTTCTGCCGCGCTGATCCTGAAGGATTGCTGCGCTTATTTTATTTTTGCAGGACATCGGATTATTAAGGTAGACCTGTGCCATACCATCGTACTGGCAGCGGATGTGCGAACCATCCTGAAGCCGGACAAAGGGGATTCCTTTGGCATCTACTTTTTCTTTGGAACGGAAGACACCAGTACAGGTTGAATAAATCGTATCAAACAGATTCAGAAGCCACTCATCCGTCTGTTCTTCCAGAATTTTTGCGGTCAGGCGCGGGAGGACATCCCTCCAGCGTAATACCGGCAGACCAAAATGATGGGTCAGATACATCATCAGATGTTCGTTGACTCCAAGGCAGACATCTGCTTTTACCCAACAGGCTGTGTCACCATATTCTCTCTGTAAGATGGACTGTGTGATATTATCTGCTATATTTTTAGCATAAGGCAACATTGCATTTTGGATCGAACAATAGCCGCCTTCTTCGGTCGGCAGAAGGGCAAGACCGTCCCTTAAAAGTGCAAGTCCCATTTCATGGATGCCTCGAAGATTTTCTTCTTTACAGGTATCCAGGATTGGGTATACCTCGTTCAAAAAGTCAAGTGTCACATAACCATTTTTCAACAACCAGCGGATGCTATCGGCAAAAAGTGCTGCAAGTTTTTCAGCAAGGAGCTGATTCACTTCGTTATGCCTGACATTGTCTCGCGCAGGTGTCGTTGAGAACGGAACATGAATGTAAAATGTCTGATGCGTTTCTACTGCTGTCTGGAAGAAAACATAAAGATAGTGCTGTTCTGTCGGGATAATCCTATCTTTTCCGCTGTCATCCGTTTCGAGTTCATACCCGATCAGAATTGGCTGTTTATCTTGTGTACGAAACACCAGAAGTTTTCTTGCGGAATTTGTTGGCTTCTGCGTCAGCAGGACTTTATCCACGCCATTGTCCACTGGAACGGATTCTTTGCTGACGGACCATTCGCTTTCATCCGGATAAATTTTGCAGCTTATATTTCTGACATTGCAAAGAGCAAACAAAACATCCGCAGAAAGATACTTTTTTAGCGCATCTCCGATCTCATTATAAGCTGTTTCGGGATTGACTTCTCCATCAAATGGGAGAATCAGAATCGTATCGTCCCCGGTCGCCTCATTTTCTTCCGCATAAGGAAGGATCAGATTGCAGATTCGGAAAGAATACTGGCCAGAATAGATCCGCGGCGTTTTCGTATAGGCATAGACAGACTTGAATCCAATGCCAAATCGTCCGATTTTCCCGGACTCCGGCTCATCTTTCGTAGAACGAATGCCGCAGATACCCTGGATATCTGCTTCTGTAAACAGTTTTCCGTTATGACACAGAATCAGACGGTCCTGGTAAAGGGAAAATGCCACATAGGTTGCCCCAGCATCCTCTGCATTCTGAATCAACTCAAAGATAAAGTGTGTTCGGTCACTGTACTGGTCTACCAGAATGCGGGGTGCCCATTCTTCAAATTTCTGACCATAATCCTGTTTGCTGCGTTCCCGGATCTCAGAATATAAATCTCCCATAAGCCATCCTTAATTTAATCACAAACCGTAATGATTCCCCTAACAATGACGTTTTCTTCGACCGCTGCGCAATTCTGGATATTTTCCAAATCGTTCAAAGAAGAATTCTTCTCAGTTTCGAGGCTGTTGAGCTGACTCGTATACATCCGCTTGATGCTCTCGTCGTCCACAGCCTCAATGCGGGCCAACAGATCTTCTTTGCGGAACTGATAGCTTTTCAGAACAGCTGCACGGCGATAATCGCATTTCTCTTTTACATCGATCGTCAGCTGCGCAAGAGCCTGCTGTTGCTGTTCCCGTTTCAGCTGGGACAGCTTTTCCCACTGTTTATCCGTGCAATCATCAGGAATCTCCTTATAATCCGCTGCTTCCAGCAGGTCACAGAAATCCGACGCAGACAGATTGATTTCCGAAATCGGAACGATACGAACCTCTTTCCGCATTCCAACGATTGTTCTCTCTACGATCAGGAACGGATAGTCTCCGCAGGGAACAGGATAGTCACTGGCATCCACAATGAGCTTGATATAAACCTCTTGCTTTTTATGAAGTTCAGCGGCTGCCATTTTTACAAGCGGATGAACCGCCGTAAAGAAGATCGCATTCCGGTCCCGTGCTGCTTCTTCCTGGTTGAACGTCACAGAGATGCGCGTATCAGAGCCTTTCAGATAATCCATCCACTGATTGTACATCGCCGATTTCTTCATCCGGGAGTTGCGCAGCTTTGTTTTCAGAGTTGCACGATTTTCACCACTCAGGGTCAAAACTTTATGGGCTCCTTCACCCTGAATATAGTTTTTCTTTTCACCCAGAATGCGATAGAGGTATTCTGTCACAAGTGCCTGGATGTATCGCTCTCCGATCCACGGATTTTCGGCATCCATAACCTTTCTGTCCAACACATAGCCGGAGATGTCAATGCCAAACAGCTGTTTGCTTTCGTCCTCCAGCCGTTTCATTTCGTTCGCTCTGGAAACCTCATTGTCGGCGATTTTTTCAATCTTCTCCTCTTTTTCTTGCTGAGTAAGAGAGGAATCGAATACTGCCTCATTGATTTTCTGAGTCATATCGCCAAGAATGCCAGCACACTCGCCAATCGAGCTTTCAAACACACCAATGCGCTCCAGGCAACGGTGATAAATCTTTGCATCGATTGTGTCTTCTGTTACAAGATTACAGATGATAACGGTATCGCTCTTTTGTCCGCGACGATCGATACGACCGATTCGCTGTTCGATTGCCATCGGGTTCCACGGAAGATCATAATTGATCATAAAATCGCAGAACTGATAGTCCAGACCTTCACAGCCGACCTCTGTGAACAAAAGGATGTCCAGCGCATTGGCATTGTCCACCGGAAGTTCAAAACGTTGGCGGAGTGCCAGACGTTCTTCGTCTTTCACACTGCCGTTCACCTGCGCCACACGGTATCCTTTTTCTGCAAGATGCTGCTCTATATAGCGAAGCGTATGACGGAACGAGCTGAACAGGATGATCTTGTTGTTCTGCTGGTGGCTCTTGGTTTCTATGACTTCCAACAAACGCTCCAGCTTTTCATCAGTCTGAGGCAGATTCTCCGAGAGCTCGATCACATGGTTTGCCATTGCGCGGAATTCGGCTTCCAGTGAACCCATGCTCAGATTTTCAAGTTCATTGACCGTGAGAGCGCCGTCTTCATCACAATAATCCGAAAGAATATCGCCGAGACGGCGTGTGACCATGCCCTTCAGCAACGGCGCGAGACCAAAAATGCAGCTGGAAGCCTGCCGCATGAGCGTGCTCATCATAAACTCCAGCGGCACATTGTTGTGCAGATAGCTGAGCGCATGACTTTCAAAATCCATCAGTGCTTCATAAAGTTCTTTTTGCTCCGGGGTAAAATGGACAGAAACGCTCTGAGGGCGGCGCACACAGAAATCGTTCTGAATATCCTGACGACGGGTACGATTGATCATGTCTGCAAAGCTATGTAGCCCTTCCACATCCTGAAGGAGCCCTACACGCGTTGCGCGGTCGATCGGCTGCGCACTCTTGAGCGTTGCCATGACATTTTTATAGGTCGGGTTATCTTCGATGACACTATGTCCCCAGCTGGTCTGCGCGGCACAGGCAAGGTGCTCTGCAGCCTCCGAACGCCAGTTTTCTGCCTGATGGCGAATCAATCTTGCTGCCGCATTGATCTCTGCATTCGGCTCCTGCATTTCCTTGAAGGTCTTTTTGTCCAAGATCACATCCGGGCGGAGAGTGTTCAGCAAGGTATACAGGTCATCAGCGTCTGTCTGAACCGGTGTTGCTGTCAGCATAACAACGGCATCTGCATTGTCTGTAAAATAACGTGCAACCCGGTAAGCACCTGTATTCGAGTGGCGAATGTGGTGAGCCTCATCAATGATCACCAGGTCAAAATGAACCGGTTCTTCCAGATCAAGCAGACCTTTCTGGCGGCCTTTGCCCGTAAGCAACTCCTTGGTCATCAGTGAATACGGCAGGATCGTTTTCCGCAGAGCAACCGGCCATTCTCCATCTTTGTCGCACTCGTTGATCGCCTCCCGAAGCAAAGCACCATCCAGCTCCGTAAAGTTTTCATCAAAGCGCTTCATCTCAGAGCGCCACTTGTGTTCGGCAACCAGCGGCTTGGGGCAGATGATCAGTACCGACTCGAAATCATCGTTGCGCGCCTGCAATTCACGGAGGATTAGGCCGGCTTCAATGGTTTTACCAACACCGACGCTGTCTGCAACAAGAATTCGCGGACGTTCCGCATGGATCATCTTCAGGGCCGGGCGGAACTGATAGGGAACAAAATCCACACGGGCTGCGTTCAGGGAGTACAGCTGGTCGTTGGTGGGGCTGCAGAGCTGCTGAGCAGTCAGGAGAATCTTCAATTCATCGATGGTGACATTGCAGCGCTCTGGAGAAGCATCCGCAAGAAGAATTTGATCCGCATAAAGCGTTTCTCGTGAATTCCCAATCCAAACCTGATATTCTGTGTTTTCGCCACTGCCCTGGATGCCAACGATTGGCCCAATTTGACTCGGATCACTCTTTTTCTTGACGATCACTCCAAGCTCAAACGGGTTTGCCAGCACTTTGGCTGCAGGAGCAGGTTTTGCGACCGCAGCAGCAGGCCGGTCAGCCGGGCAAGGAGACGGTTCCTGAATCCGAATGGGATTTCCATAGTTTGGCATTTCTACCGAGGCCCTGAATTCCTTAGCTTCGTTTATTTCTACACGATCACCGCCAAATCGCTCCATAAAATCAATGTACCTTGACAAATCGGTTTTCGTCATAGTCAAAGTTACTTCTTCTGGAGTAGGATGCGCCCAGTCATTCCGTACTTCAAACATAGCTCGGATGCTATCCTTCATTCCATAATAATCCGTGTAGAATTCGATATTACGGAATGAATAGATATTCTTTCTTGCCACAGTCAAAACAGCCTGTAAATCCAGTCCTTGCAGCGTCGAAATGCCTCTTTCATTCACTTTCTGTTGCTGAAGTTCTGATAAGCTGGGGAGAACGATCATACTCCACCAATCGTTTGGTTCAAGGCTCTTTAGACGTGGCTCTAACCATTTGCGACATACATCCGCCGCATTCAGAAGGTAAACGTTCATTTTTGCCACAACTTCAGCAATATTCATTTTTATTCCTCCTTTTTGGCCCCAGCAATATCAATTTTTACAGATCTTTTTTCCACAACAGCACCTGTATCCTTGTCCGTCAGCAGGAAATAGTAGTCATTTTCACGAGAATACGGGAGCTTCTTCAAAGTCAGCGTGACCTCTGTGCGGCGTTCTTCATCTGCACAGCCCACAGTCTTGTCTGCTCGGATCGTCCGCTTGGTGGACACCTGATTGTCCATTGCGTTGACGACAAAGACCTCATACACCGCCGGGAGAACAGTATCCGTCACAAGTTCTGTCTGTAGGAACTTCAACGTGATTTTTCCATCCATCAGCGTTTCAGGGGTTGGCAGAAGCGAAACGGTGGCTTTCTGGGTCTCAACATGCCCGGCCTGCGTGCGGACGTCCAGCACCGGCACCAGCATCTCCTGCACAGAGGCACCGCCATGCACATAATTCTGCCCGCCGCCAGCACACTTGAAAATAGAACTGCCCAGCGGGGTGTATACCGTGCGGTTATCCGCTGTATCCAGCACATCCCCCAAGCGGTAGCCCACGGCTCCGGCCACCGGCTGCGTATCATCAGAAATCATAAAACGCTTGTTTTTGATTTCTGCCTGTGGCAGATTGATGACTTTATCGCTCTCCATAATTGGGTCGTGCTTATACAGGAACCCATGGTCTGCCGTTACGATAAAGTGCCGGATGTTCGCATTGTCGGTCAGGCGGCGGATTTCCTTGTACAGTTCTTCCACAGCCTCCTCGCAGGCAGAAAAGACCTCGTTTTCCGTGCGGGCCTCATCGCCGCGGGCATCGATCTGGTTGTGGTAAACATACACCAGCGTCTTGCCAGAGAAGTAGCTGCGCAGTTCGTCGCGGCGCATATTCTGCATCTGGTCGAACTGGATGCAGCTGCTGTTTTTCTCTGCCGCTTGCAGGATGCTTTCCCGTGCAGCAGTGCCCACCGTTTTCTTTCCAAGGATGGTTACGGTGCTGTCAGGCTGAAGCTCCAGACTGACATGAGGCAGCAGTGCTGCCATGCCGAGCTGTGTATAGGAGGGCACTGTGCTGACAGCCGGGGTCAGCTTTGCCGTGCATTTTGCATCCATCGCCAGCGTTTCAAAAAGCTGCTGTGCCACTTCGTACCGCATGGCATCCGAGATAAACACCACCACGCGCTCCCGTGTCCCACTGACATTCTTGCTGTAAAAATGGGTCTGACGCTCCGTCTGGAAGGTGGTCAGATCGTGGGACAGGCTCTGGCACCAACGCACCGCCAGTGGATCGAGGAAGCAGCTGGTATACACTTTTTCCACAAGTGCTTGCAGCTTTTCAATCTCCTGTGTACGGATGACTTTTCCATAGCTCAGGTAGAACTTCCGATAAGCCGTATCCACCTGCCATGCGCTGCCACTATACTGCGCCGCCAGTGCATCAACGCCATCTGCCGGGACGAAATGCACTGCCTCCAGAACGGTGCAGGCATTGGCCAGCAGGCAATACAGCTCTTTCTGGGCATCCTTTGCGCCAAAGTAGGTCTTGCTGCGCTCCTCGCAGATCTGCCGGATGCTGTACCCCTTCAGGGTTGCCGATGTGTTTTCTTCCATCAGGCGGTTCATGATCCAGCTGCTGATCTGTGTCTCTGCCGCAGCGAACACCGTACAGTCCAGCAATAAGTCGGGATTCGTGTGCTGCAACTGCCCCAGAACCTGCATGACGTTCAGCTCCTGCGCAGCCGTTGCTGAGAACCGCTCAAAATACGGCTGATCTGGCAGATAGTTCATCATGCTGTCAAGGAAATTCAGAACCTCGCCCTCCTGCGGCAGGCTGCGATCCAGCCATTCATCCGGGGCATCAATGTCCATTGCGTGGGCAGCATAGGTGGCAAATAGGCAGGTGACCAGATCTTTCAGGTTCTTCCCGGCCGGATTGTAGCCAAACAGCCGTTTGCAGACCAACCAGAAATCCGTTGCTAGCCCGAATTTCTCAAAAAGCTGCAAGGATTCGTTCCCGGCATCCAGCGCACCGCGCAGAACATGGCGTACCAGTTCCTCCGGCTTGGGCGGGCACTTGCACAGCACCGCCATCATGGCCAGCGCAAAGGTTTCTTCCGTATAGGCAGGCGTACCCAGATCGTAGAACCGTTTCGTGCGATCCTGCGCTGCAAAGAAGTTGATATGTTCCTGCACAAAGAGCCGGGTTCTTTCATCCAGATCAAAGTCCTGTGCGATCATGGTCGCCTTGTCGGTGGAGTATTCCTGCGAGTAGCACAGCATATCCGCAAGATGGTTTTCCTCCAGTGGGGGCTTTGCAAAGGGCGCATAGATCAGAAAGCTCTCGTCCGGGTGGTCGATCTCCAGCATCCACTTGGTGGCAAACTGGGTGCGGGGCTCCATGCGGTATACCGTCACACCGGGGAGGTCGAGCTGATTCACTTCGTTCTCAAAGCTGGCCGATTCATCGTACCAGAATACCAGTTTGCGCTGCTCTCCCGGTGTAAACATTCCCCGGAGACGTTCTTCGATCTGGCGCAGTGTCGTTTTAGCCATGGGTTTTCATCTTTCCTTTACAATATCGTAGAAACACCAATACACCGGAGCGGTGTTGCAACACCCCGGTGTATTGGTTTCACATTATTTAATCGGCGCAAGTACGTTCAGATTTTTGCCATCTGCGGCGGTCTGCGCCTTGACGTAGTTCACTTTTACGCCGTCATCCAGATCCAGCGTGATGCGCAGGGCGGCAAGGTGGGCGATATTTTTCTCGTACTTCTCGCACTCCTCCTGCTGGAGCTTCAGCTTGTCCAGACGCTTCTGCGCCGTGGACACCGTGCGGGCATCGTTGCTGCTGGAAATGACATTGTTCTCCTGCACGATCTGCTGTGCGTAGGTGCGCAGCAGGGGGCTGAGATAGTTGTTGTAGACGCGGCCGGTGGTATCGGCATCCCAGCGGTGGAGGTAAACCAGCGCCTTGAAGCCGTTTTTCTTGCCGCTGTCGAACATCCAGTAGATGGGCCGCTTCTGGTAGATTTTGCAGTGGTCCGCAAAGAAATCCTTCAAAAAGTAGTTGCGGATGATCTCGCGGCTGGTGTTGCCCTTGTTGCCTAGCGCCTTTGCAATGAACGCAAGGTTTTCTTCCAGCGTATCGGCACCGTACACCACCCGGACAAACTCCACGATGCGGTTCACAAGGTCGTTTTCGCCAAAGTATTCCTCATCGCACAACGGCAGCACATTGTCTGTTACCGGCTTGAGGGTTACATATTTGCTGTCATCCCATTCGCCGCCGGCATACACCAGCCCATCCACATCCAGCGAGTACCGCCCGAACAGGCACCCCACTGCATAGGAAAGCAGGCTCTTGATCTCGCGGGTCAGGTCGGCGCGACGCACGGTCACATCCTTGTCTTCCACTTCCGGGGTCAACTCATCCTGCAAACCGTAAATATCAATAAAGATGCGGTTCAGTTCTTCCTCGTTGGCCTTGAGCTGCTGGAAACGCTGCTCACATTCTTCCTGCCATGCGGCAAATTTATCGCTTATCAGTTTTCCCATTTTATTATTCCTTCTCTGTCTGGCAGCAACTACTACCCGGCAGGTTGCAAGTCCGTTTTAATTTTGCGGCAAGTTTGATGCAAGTTTGCAGCAAGTTTGATGCAAGTTGGTTCTAAACATGCATCCAAATGCCCTCTGCATCAAACATTGGCAAACCAACGTGCCGCGCTTGTTTTTCCTTGAGGATACACCTGATGGCTATCTTTCAATTCTTGCATCAGCCTTTGTATCTGTCCACGAGTAAGACCCGGCAAAACTTGCTGCAACTCTTTGAACGGAGTTCCAACATCGTTATTCTGCCGGATATGTTTCAGCAGCAGCGCCTTATTGGTATCTTTGTCCAGACCAACGTGTCTTGTATGCACGCCGGTCTTTCCTGTTGCCGCATACAGGCTTCTTGCAAGGACATATTTCTTTCGGCCGATATGCTCCACAATGCCCATTTCGACCAGCCGGGGCAGCCGCGCCTGCATTTTTCCATTGAGCGGACGATCGTGGTAAAGCGCATCAATGGCCAAGAAGTCTTCCGTGGACAGCAGCTCTGTACTTCTTTCACTGATGCGATTGATCACCGAAAGCATCGCCTTGTCAATGATTAGCCCATTCAGCGTAACGCTGACAAAGAACTCATCCGTACCAGTAAAGTCCGGGAGCGGCTTTGCCTCCTGTACGCTTAGCTCGAACATCAGATTCATGCCCTGCCCGGAACGTTCGACCATGCCGCATAGGGAAAGAATCTCTGCAATACGGCGATTGCGTGGCAACTGACGATCCAGTATATTGTCCAGCGTAATGCCAAAGGGCAGGCCGCCGGGGCTTTCAACTACAAGTCTGTCCCGATATTGGCGCACAAAGATGCTGCCGCCAAACTGGTAATTTCTGTGGCTGACTGCATTCAGAATGGCCTCTCGCACGACGCGCTCATTGAACGTAAAGATGTCAAATACGAAAAAACCTTCCTGATAATGCTGTTTGTCGTTCCGCAAATTGACCAGCTCCCAGATGCGGTCATAGCACGCAAAGAAGCCCACCCGGAATTCTTCCCGCTGGTTTGCAGGGCCAGATGCTTCGGAAGAACGATATTCAAAAACAATTTCAGCCTGCGGTAAAAAGCGAGTAAGCGCTTCATTTTTGCCGAACAAAATCAGAGCTGCATAGGTCACGCCACTATCCGTGATGGCACCACAATCAATGAGAATCTGATGCCTTGACCGTGTTGCAAGCTGTTTATTGCCGCTTTTTTCGATCCAGTTGGAACGGAAATTTTCAATCGCAGTCTCATCCAGATCGTCAAAGGTCGCGCCCTCACAAATTTTGCCGGAGAAGTCTGTTCCAATCTCATCATAGATGCGGCGGCGCATATCTTCCGGCATTGGACACAGCGTATCGCCGTCATAAATCCACGCAACGCCTTCATACAGTACCGGCATCCCGATCGGGCGGCTTTTCACATCAAAAACCAGTACCCGCTTTCCCTCATAGTCATACAGCTGAAAGTCAACATTGATTTTCAGCTTGTCGATCAGCCCCATACGAGTGCGTTCCGGCTGCTCAAAAGCACGACTGCCTACTACCTGACGCGGCCGTTTGTCTGTGATGCCAAACACCAGCTTGCCACCGCCATTGTTTGCCAAGGCGCAGCAACACCTTGCGGCTTCTCCAAAGTCAAACCGATTTTTCGCCTCTTTGAATTGGACGTGTTCGCCTTCCTTTGCTTCCAGAAGTTCTGGAATGGTCTCTAAATAGGGCATGGCGTTTCTCCTTTATTCTAATTATGCATTATCAGGGTGATCGTACTTTGCACGCAGTTCCTCCACAACCTCCTGCCAGCTGGCCTGTCCGCTGCCAATGCGGTCCAGGTTGCTGCGGGTGGCTTTGCTGATGGTCATGCCCTCAATGGCAAAGGTGCCGTACACATTGCGCAAGTTGCTTTTGTGCTGGGCAGGGGTGGTGGATTTGATGCTCATGGACTCATCTCCTTCATTAACCGTGGTTGCAAGTTTGATTTCATTTCTTTCCTATCAGAGCCTACGGCTCAATTTTTACCACTTGGCAGTTATCCAAGTTCTTGTGTAAAAAGGATATCGTCGTCAAGATGTCGATTGCTTCGCTTTCTTCAATGATCCACTTTATTTTCGGTGTATGTGCGGTCACATTCCTGACCATGCTGTTTATTCCTTTCAGCATAAGGCAAAAACCTTTTTGCTGGCTTTTTTCGCTCTCTGTCTGAAGGTTGTTTAATACGAGGTATGGAGCCGAGGTCGAAAAGGCTTTGTCATATAGGGCGGTTCCATCTTCTTTTAGATTTGTCATCTGCCGAACCTGTTCTGCCAGACTTTTCGTTGCTTCAAAAACTGCATGAAAGTAGTTTTCTTTCAACAATTCTTCGTTGCAATACTTAAGAACCCGCCCATGAACTCCCCGCTGACGCAGCTTCGGCAGAATGCTCTGTACTCTTTTTTGAGCGTCTCCAATGGTCTTTGCTACCGAAATCTTTTCAAACTGCCCATCCGCTCTATACTGGATTCCGCTGAACGAAAGAATACCATTCAACTCCGAACGAAGTTCTTCAAAGGCATCCGGATTCTGCACATAGTTTACCGGGGCCAGTACTTCCTGAATGAACCGCAGAATCGCATTTCCGGCTTTATCCGTTTCTTGACGCTCCATGAACGTATATTCCAGTCTGCGCCACTTTGTTGAGTGATGACTGTTATCCTGAATGCCGACACGATTCAACACACTGGTTATTTCACTACCGGTCATTATTTTATCACCAAAAAGATGACTGAGTTGCGTAATCTGACCATTGCTAAACAAAATCACTTCTGCCATAGTTTCTCCTATATCAGAAAATCATTTCCTTGCATACTTTAAACACAACCCATCCACAACCTCCTGCCAGCTGGCCTGTCCGCTGCCAATGCGGTCAAGGTTGCTGCGGGTAGCTTTGCTGATGGTCATGCCCTCAATGGCAAAGGTGCCGTACACATTGCGTAAGTTGCTTTTGTGCTGGGCAGGGGTGGTGGATTTAACACTCATAGCGTTTACACCTTAACCTGTTCATCAAGCTGATTTCTTAGCTCTTTGTCAATGTTTTTTCTTACGTAGGTTTTGCTTTCTATATCACAGATACATATTTCAAACCCGATATCCAAATAAATTATTTTATAGTTCTTTTCATTCTTTATTCGTGTAATCTCATCAATTACACTCAAAACATAAGAATCCCAAAGGTAGGTTGTTCCAACAAAAACATAAAGTCCATATGCTACAAATGGGTGATATCCACCTGCATTAAGCTTTTGGATTTTCTTTTTTATTGTTTCAATCAAATGATCCGGGGAAATACTTGTTGAGCCAAGGCTTGCTGTCAAAATCTTATTCTCTGAAACTTTCAGTGTTCCGCCACTGGCTTCATATTTGCTCAACTTCTTTTGGTCGATATCCGAATATGGCATGCTCCATATTGAGGTCAGAATACGTTCTGCTTTTTTCTCATTCTCGTAGCAATCTTCTACTACCTCAATCCCATATGAATAAGTTTCATCTTGCAGATCAGGTTTATCGTCACACTTCAAGCATCCACTTGGATATCCACAGACACTCTCTAAAGTCAGTTTTGCCAATGCTTCAAGTTCTTTTTTATCTCGAATCATCGTTTCCTCTCCTCGATGGCAAACGTGCCAACCACATTGCGCAGGTTGCTTTTGTGCTAGGCAGAGGTGGCAGGCTTAGTGCTCATACTTGCCTTTCATAGTTCTTTTTCGGCTTCGTTATTGGCTGCTGGAACATTGATATTCTTTACGGTAACTCCAGCAATTTTTTCCAAAGCCTTAAGATTGTTCTTCAATGCCTCTATTGGGCCATGTTCTTGGTTAAATTTCACCACGATCTCAATTTTTTTATCGGGCAACATTCTATAACTTTCCGGAACCTTTGAGCCGCCAAGCATCTTAATCGACATAACCTCGGAAACTGCAGTATGAGTTGCATGCACATTATTAAGTGATTCCTGAATTATTTTGCTTGCCTCTGAATGTTTCTTAAAAAAAGAGATACAACGTTTCTTTTTTACAATCCCGACGTATGCTGCTTGTTCCTGAGCCCACTCCCCCATAGCACTTGTATCTGTCATAAGATTTTGTATTGCCTTCATCACATCTGTATATTTTTCAAACCGATTATAGGCCCAAGTATCTACCTGTTGTACATACAATGCAAGACTCAGATAATAATCAATCAATGCGTCCTTTTTAGCCAACAAATATGACCTCAACGCAAGTATTGCACCGACGATTGTACCAGAAAAGATGTTCAAGCATACACTCACACAAAAGTCTCTATGCCCAGCGAGGATAGTATTCGGTAAGTTAATCCAATGCCACTCTCCGGCAATGCTTAAAATCAGTGTTATAGCCGCAATTATAATGGATGCATAAAAGATGTTTTTCTGTTCTTTCATTTATCCTCCTCATGTAAATTTTTAGAATCTCAACGGAATCCTAGAGGGCTTAACTTCTCGGCTTCCCAGTCCCTGTTCCCGCAACATAATTTTGATTCCTTCCTCGATTTTTGCAAAGTTTGCAGTCGGCGAAACCATAATACTCTGCAAATACTTCAAGTCAAAATCAATATCAACATATGGAACCAGCATTCCTTGCTTGATATAAACACTGCGTTTATACGGTTCTCCTTTTTCAGGATGCACAAGCTGGTTAAAAGCATTGGAATCCGGCGGTGTACTTAAATTAAATACAATTCGACATTCGCGTTCATCTTCAAAACTCGGATGCTTGAAAAAGGCACCGAGTTTCACAATACAGTGTATCATGCATTCGTACAAATAATCCACATATGGAGTATCTGCAAATAGTTTGAATCGTTCAAAAATGGTCCTCAATAGATTTATTTGGTCTGTCTGGTTATAAATAACCTTACCGTATAAAAATATCAGTGTCATATCTGAACGGATAAGCCTACTTCTAAAGCTCTCCATGAAATCATTTGCAAATTGAATGTTACATCCATCACCTTGTGCATAGTAATTCCACATACTCAAGCTATCTGATTTATAAGAAAAAGACGCTTGATAGCTTTGAAATAATCCTGTATCAAAGTTGTTGATTTTGCGATCAAGATATTCGCAGAACTTTTCTTTTGTGTTTCTTTTGCAAGAACTATCTTCCCATGGCCAAAGTTCTGCAATCTTCTCTTTGCAGAGTGTTAGTACATACGTTCCTTCGCTTTTATCATTGAGATATGCACGGTTTGTAAAACGAAGCTGTTTTTTATTGAGGATTATTTGAAGTGTGCCCAAAGAAGTGTAGTGGTATATTTCATCAGACTTCTCCAGAAGACTTTGATACGGATATGTATTGCAAACACTCGACATTGCGTTTCTTTCTTTCAAACCTAATGGATCCATTCTATCTCACCTCGCTATTCACTGCTTTATCTATCAGGTGCCTGCATCAGCGGTGGTGTGGTCACACCAGCGGGTGCCTCTTAAAGTCCCAGCTCGTTTCAAACGCATCCCAATCTGTACGGCTAATTTCAACATTGTTTGAAGCAATACGGTCGATTTTATCTTTCTCATCCGATTGTTTTATAGGAGTCAATGCGACCGACCCAGCGCCATAGTTGATAGTCGGGTTGATAACCCCCATTATCAAATCGAACACCTTAGTGTTCATGATTGACAAAATATAGAAAATGCTATTTTCATTAGGAAAAGCCGATGAACCAGCTGAATCAAAAAGTGATTTGTAATCACTTAGACGAAAACTTGTCCCAGCAGCTGTGAGTGCGCTCCATGTTATATGTTCTTTGAAATAGAGTTGCTTACTCCTTAGATTTGCTCTTGAATTTTGCAGTTCTGCGCCGTTATCCTCATAGTTGACAACATATTCTTTGTTTCCGTACCATCTTCTGAAATTTCCGCCCTTATCATACGGGTACCACTTCTTTTCGTCCTCGACCAAACCAAAGGAAAATTTTTCTTGATTCACCTCATGCCAGAAACGAAGAAATCTGTCATTATCGGAGGTATCCATACCTTTTTTACACGGACATACATCTCCCAAAGCTTTTCCTGTCCGAAAATCGTCAATAAAATTTTCTCCGACCCAATATGCTATTGGCAAGCCCGGAATTTTTTTGAAGTCCTCCTGATTGGCATAATAGATTCCACGTTTTTCAAAGAATCGTTGTTCTCGAACTTCAGGAGTTTCTACATCGCCCTGCTTATCAAACAGCCGTCTATAATGCCCTTGATAATTCAGAATGTGTTTTTTGTAAACAACAAAAGCTGTCGTACCAAAATCCGATCCAAAAATACCGCGTCCCGGATGAACCATATTTACTAGACTTTCATTATCTAACAGATTGGCTCTTAACTTTTCATAACTAGTGATAAACATCCATACAGGAATGTTTATCATTGCCATATAGCCCTGTGATTTACACATGGCCATCGTTTTTTCCATAAAGACCGTGCTTAAATCAGATTTTGTGTCTGGATAGTTCTTCTTTACAAATTCGGCAAGTGTTCCTTCCATTCCCGCTGCACTCATATACGGCGGATTGGTTACCACTGCGTCATACTTCTGAGACAGCAGGATAGCCTGCTCGATGAGCTGTTCCACGGAGTCCTTGACGGCATCGTACCACATGGCCATATTCATGTCGTGGGCCGTCTGGGAAGCGGTCAGCTCCCATGCCTCTTTCAGGCCCTCGTAATCCAGCGGTTTGATCTGGAGGATGGAACCGTACTCCTTGGCATCAATAAAGGCATCCAGCAGATAGTTGAGGGTGTCCCGGTGTGCCTGCGAGTTGAGAAAGTTGCCCATCTCGTGCTTGTAGGCACCGCCCATCCAGTTGGATTCCTGAATGTCGTACACTCTGGGCTGGGGGATGGTCTTGCGGTCAAAGAAGCCGCTGTCGTACTCGCGGGCCTTCATCATCACGGAGAAATAGGCAAACTGCGCCGCACGCTTGTCGATGTCCAGACCAAAGAGGTTGTTTTCCAGAATGGAGCGCACGGCCTCCCGCTTGGAGTAGCCGTTGTCCAGATAGATCTGCATCAGCACATCAAACAGGTAGCACAGGATATGGCCGCTGCCCATGCAGGGGTCGATGACCTTGAGCTGTTCCGGCTCCATTTTGGCGTACTGGGCGCGGATATCCTTCAGCTGCTGCTCCACCTGCGGCTCCTGCGAGGCCTCGTCCAGATAATACTTCCAGTCGGACTTGTCGAAGTCCGGGTGACCCTCGACCCACAGACGGCCAAGGCTGTTTTCCACCATGTAGCGCACGATCCAGTCCGGGGTAAACAGCTGGGTCGCCGCCGGGATGTTCTGCTTGCTGATCTTGATGTTCTTTTTCAGGTCGGCAAACACCTTGTCCTTGGGTTCGGTGTTGTAATACTGGTACATCCAGCCCATGATCTGCACCTGACCCAGCGGCTTGCCGTCCTCATCGGTGGCGTGAATGTCAAACCAGCGCTCGTCCACCTCGTTGACCAGACGGTAGACCACACCGTTGGGATCGTTGAAACTGAGTGTGATCAGCAGCTCGGAAAAGCTGTTGCTGCCGTCCAGATTTTCAAACAGGCGGGGCAGGATGCGGCTCAGGTCGTTGCACTGCTTGAAGAACAGAAAACGGAACAGGTCATCTTCCTTGTTGGCATCCTGCAAGTCGAAGATGCGCTGTTTTTCGTCCTCGGTAAACTCCAGATCGCCGGAGAAAGGTGCCTTGACCAGATCGGGCAGCTTCTGCCCGGTGATCTCGCTGGAAAGCACCCGCACCGGGAGATAGCGGTTGACCTCCATAAAGCGGATGGCGATCAGACGGTTGAACCATGTATAGGCGATCTCCTCGATGAACTGTTCCAGCTCCTTTTTTGGCTCATCGGCGGTATAGAAGCCGCGCACATGGGCAGCAAGGTTCTTGTACTGGTTCACGGCCCGCACGCCCCGGATGGTCTGGACGTTGCCATTGCCAAGGTCAAACACCAGCTCCTTGTCCGTGCTGGTCTGCGGCTCCACGATGCCTTTTTCGGTGATGCCGTACCGCTCCAGCTGGAACGTCACATCTGCGATCAGCTTGCGGCGTGCTTCCACCGCAAACTTCTTGATGGGTGCCTTTTCCATAGTGTTCCTCTTTTCGTTTACCAAATATCCACGTTCAGGGTATCGCCATTGTCCAGTTTTTGTTTCAGGGCATGGCGCAGCTTTTCAATATAGGCATCCAGCTCGGCAGCGTTGTTGATCTGCCACGATTCATCTGTCAGTTCCTGAATGCTGACAGTGACACGGTGGCGCACCGGGGTAGCAGGCGCAGCCTTTGCAGAGGCACTGCCCGGCACCTTTGCCGCCGGAGTCTGCACCACAGGCTGGTGTGTAGCCTCGTACTGGTCAATGGTGTTGATCCAGTTGATTTTTGTCCGATTCGCATCCAATTTTGCCAATTCGAGATCGCCCAGATTATTGGTACCACCAATTTTTTTCAGCGCATCGTCTCTCTCTGCAATTACAGAGGACCAGTAGTGCTCCTTGCAGCGAAGCGTATTCAGATGCTGAAGAATGCGTCCATAGCAGTCCGCCACACAATCTTTTACCGGCTCAGACTTACGGTCCAACAGCTCACGGTATTTTTCCTGAAATGTCGTATGTAAAACCGCCAGATTCCGAATCTTGTCATACGGCTCTGCCATACCCAGAATCTTACGCATTCCTTCCGCAGCGTTCTTTACTTCATCGTCATCAATGCGGCTTTGATTGCGCATGTAGAGTTCCACAGCATCGTACGCCTCACGGAACACCTTGATCTGCCCGGCGTTGAAGAAGTCCCGCAGGGATTCGTAAGTTTCCTTGAAGTCCTGATAATCCTCCTGTGCATTTTCCAGTGCCGTGTAGAAGGATTCCGTCGTGGTGGGGTCGATCAGCGAGGTCATCAGGGCAATGCCCGCATCCACGGTGTTCTTGCCGGGGAGATACGGCTCCTCCCGGTAAGTAGCCTGCTGCCTGCGCAGCTCATCCCGCAGAGCGGTACACTCCTTTTGCAGATCGCTCATCAGCTGCTCGTCATCATCCGAGGAAACGCCCTTTTCAAACAGGTCGCGCATCATATCACGGACAAGACGCTTCTGCTTATCGGTGGCGTGCTTGCGAATGTCGCACAGCAAACGCTCCTGCGACTCCACTCTGGTAAACAAACGCTGGAACTCCTGCGCATTCCGGCTGGAAAGGCTGAGTTGCTCATGGTTCATGGTCAGCGTCAGGATACCATCCGCAAACAGGCGTGCAACCAGCCACTCCACATCCACCGGCAGGAAACCATACGGTTCCTTTGTAAAGATGCCCAGCAGCGTTTTCAGCGAGGTTGTCACCGTTCTCGACAGAGAATTACGCTCAATACGGGTACGGACATCGTCCAAGGCGCGGCTGTTGCCGGTACCGTCACCGCCAAGCCGCATCTGCCCGGCATCTGCAAACAGTTTGCCGATATCCTGCTCCGAAACCGATTTGTCAATGTCCGTCAGGTGGTTGAACAGGCGTTCCACCTGCTGCTTCAGGGCATCATTCAAGCGTGTCTCAAAGTCGCGGGAGCCACCGGACAGCTTGGAGCCGTACACATAAATATCCGCTTCCGACAGTGCCTGCTTCAGGAACACCTTGACATTCTGGCGGCGTTCTTCCACTTCTTCCTGCTTTGCCTCGCAGATAGCACGATACTTCGTGATGCGACCTGCGGTGCCGCTGCGCAGATAGTTCTGAATTTGCAGCATGGTACGCAGCTCGGTGTTCAGGCGGGTATCGTCATGCAGCTGCACAAAAATGGTGTGGTCGCCGCTTTCGCCGGAGGAAAGCATCTTCAGGCGGGATTCATCTGCATCATCGCCACGGGAGGTGATGATTTTGACTGTAATGCTGTTGTCTGGGCGGGAAAGGGCATCATAGCCATCGATTTTCCGATTGAAGCCGAAGGAATAGCGGCCATTTAGATACGGATAGCGGTACTTGTCCGCACGGTAGTTTTCATCAAAGATCAGCGTTGCAAGCTCGCGGTTCATTTCGGAATCTTCCGGCCGACGGCTCGCAATTTCTCTGTTGACCTCCTGTTCCTCATTGGTCAGGAAGACATAGTTGTCACCTAGATTCTGTACCAACTGCTCCTGAACCAGCTTTTTCAGAGCCGTTTCCACCCGGTTTTCCAGCTGATAACGGTCTTCATCCGTCCGTGATGCCATCAGGGTAGCGATGTTTTGCACCGTAGGCTTATCAAACTCCCGTACATTCTTAATCATGAACAGGACTTTGAGTACCTCAACTTCAAAGCAGGTTTCTGCATGGTCGGGGTTCAGCGAATTGTTACGCTGTGCGTTGGTAATGGCAATGGCAGTTTCGTGGTCCACCAATGCGGACAGGCCCTGATAGAATGCATTGAACGGGACGAGGATGCCTTCTTCCTGATTCTGAAGGCTCTTGGCGGTGCTGAGATACATACTCAGCATGGAGCGTTCGCCATAGGAGCTGTTTTTGCCGGGACTGCTAAACAGACGGACAGCATCCAGCACCTTGCCCAGCAGATTGAACTGATAGGGAACAAAGGGGTACACCTCTGCGAAATCAGACGCATTCTCGTACAGTTTCATTTCAGGCATATCGCCAGAGAACTTGAGCAACGTATCAAGGGCATCTGCCTTTCTGGGATAAAACGTTTTCAGTTCGGCCTGCGCTTCTGCATTCTTTTTCAGGATACGCTTCTTGACAACTTCCGCCACATCGCTGGACGACAGAGACAACCGGGTATCAAAGCGGCCCTGAATCTTGGAGAAGTCTACGTTATTGACGACCTGAATTTTATCAATGGCTTCCTGTGCGGTGACCAGAATCCACGCTTTGCCATGGCACTGAACTGCCAGATCATGCTCCAGCGTCTGAAGATCCAGCATCATATTGGAGTCATCACCGATGTACTGACCAACCTCATCCACGCAGAAAACCACATGATGATCGTTGCCCTTACTTTCAATATGTTTACGGACGAGCTTGGCAAAATCTTCCGTGCTGATGCTGTATTCTTCGCCCACACGGTCACACCAGCTGCGTGCAGATTCCTCACTCATCACACCCTGCTCAACCAGTGCCTGCACAAACGAATCCTGTGCAAGGTCGATGCCAGCCACAGCATCATCCCAGCTGCTGCCTTCCAGTTCTTCTACACGGTCACGGAACTTTTGCAGCTTTCCATCTGCATCCAACTTCCGCTCCAGATCTGCCATGCGAGGATACTGGTAGGAATAACCCAGTTTCTCGTTGAATGCCCGCAGAAAAACCATGGTGATCACATCGCGTGCAGCGGCACTACTGGTGCGGCTCTTGGAGGCAATATCGAACAGGATCACGTCCGTGCTGACACTTTCTGCTGCGCGGATGTCTGCCAGAACCTTCGGGTCCGTAATCTTATCGTCCTCGATAAAATATTCCAATGCAGGCTTGCCTGCAACTTCTTTATCGCTGATTAGATAAGACAGCATCTTTAGAAAGTGAGATTTACCACTTCCAAAGAAGCCGGAAATCCAGACACCGATACGATCAGTATCTGCGCCAATGCCTCGACGGTAATTTGAAAAGAATGCAGCAAAATGTTTCTGAAGCTCCTGTGTCACAACATATTCCTGAAGTTCCAGCTTGACAGTTGCATCATCAACCTGACCGGGCTTGACCACCGGTTTGATTTCGCGGTTGATCGATTTTGCAAACATCTGACCAATATTCATGTCAGTTCCTCCTACACATCCATATCAGATAGGCTTCGCACGGTAATTATTGCCATCCTTCACATCACCGAACAAATACAGGTAGCCATCTTCGTATCGTCCCGGAAACATCATCAGAACAATCCCCTGTGCAAGCCGGTCATGCAAGTCGTTCAGAATTTTATGAGAACGCAAAAGTGGGTAGCATTTTCCAACACCGGTCAACAGGATAACAGCATTGTCCTGTGGGATGCGCTTCACAATGTAGTCCAGCATAAGGTCCATCGGCCGTCCGATCTGCAAAACACTGTTCGCCGCATTCACCACGCGTGTCATGCTGCCAGTCCGCATCTCCAGGTCTTCGTATTTTTGCAGGGGATGCTTTTCAATCAGCAGTTCCGCCATGATTTTATAAAGATCAAATTCTACGACCGGGCGATGTGCCTGCTGCAAAAGTTTGATTTCATCCTTTGTCCACTGCCGGACACGCATCTCATCCTTTGGGTCATAGCTGAACACATAGTACCCCGCTTCACCGCCAAGTCCTGCGTTTGGCTCTCTGGAAATGTCATGCAAAAATTCATCGAGTTTGCTCAGTTTTTGATCTGTGTTCATTCATCTGCTCCTGCGATTGCCATCAGATAGGCGTTCATGTCATGTGCCTTCAGGTACTGCTTTAATGCAGAGCTGGGCAGAGGCGGCACCATCTTGTCGCCAGCAAGAAGTCCTGCATCGTTCAGCAGTTTACGGTAGGTCTGTGTCAGCTTGCGAATGGTCGTGTCTTTCCACTGAGCAATTTCCTCAGACTCGTTCTGCATCAAGCGAAAGAACGCAAGCACATCGCTCGACTCCAAAGATTCAGCTCCAACAATCAGCTTATCACGGTATACTCTGTACATGAAGGTGAAGAAAAGTTTGTCGTCTGCCATAATAGACAGCAGAACCATCATTCTCTGCACCATAACAGATTGCTGTCCGAAAAGTTCCTGCCAATCCTGATCAAACTGTGTCACCCGACGCGAAACACAATTAAGAATTTCCTTTACACGGTACTCCTTGGCTGCGGAAAACAGGTGCTTCTCAAAAGCACTGCTCCTGATTTCGTCTGCCGATGAACCGTTCAAAAGTTCATTAACATAGGCTTTATACTCATAGAACCAGAAGGGCTTTGATACCAATCCGGCAGTATACTGATCCTGTCTCTTTTTGCTGCTCATAAAACACCATCACTTATATAATGTACAATTATATTTAAGTCTATCGTTTATACGAAGCTTTGTCAATTCATAAAGTAGCTAAATTATCCTCAATTGATAGACATTCTGCACAAAACAAATCTCGCAAAACTCAGCAAATCGTTTCAGATGTTCCGAAGTTCGTGGAGCAGCAAGGTCCTCAGTTCTCTTCCCAAAATCTTTCTGCATCTTCCACGCTATCAAACTCATCTGCGTGTTTTTCTGCAAATTCCTCAGCGGAAGAACATTCCTGAACATCGTCAAACAGTGCTTCCAGATTTGCCTTTGAGCCACCAGCAGCCCCCATGCCAACGGGATTGAAAAAGCTCATGTAGCCGATGAAATCAAACAGACCCTTATTGAATTTCATTTGAACGACCTCCTTCAATTTTCTTCGTTCAGTCCCAGCACCTGTGCCACAACCTCGTCATGCCCAAGGAAGTAGTCCTCGATCAGGTCCCAGCGCTGTTTGGTGGTCAGATCGCTGGTCAGGAAAGCAGTCATCATTTCTTCTGCATCCGCATGACGGCGGTGGATCTCGGTCAACTGCTGGTTCTTGTAGCGGCGGTCCTCCGACAGGCTGCGGATCTTCTGCGGGTCATTGACACGGACGAAGATTTCCAGATTCTGTCCGCCGCGCACTTCGTAGCTGGCCAGACCGAAGATCTCCAGCACGGCAAGCAGACGCATTACCGGGTTCTGCTTGCCGCCGATGGTCGCGGGCAGATAACCGAGGTACTCATTTTCTTCCCGGTTCGGGGCGCAGTTGACTAGGCGCTCATCCATCCAGTTGGTGCAGGAGAAATAGTTGCCGTTCATTACACGGTAGCTCATGCCAATCTTATTGCTGCCCTGCTGACGTGCCTGAATGAACTTCATCCGGTCGCTATCCCGTTTCGTAGGGTCGATCTTCACGTCCATCACAAACAGCTCCAGCAATGCCTTAGCAAAGTCACGGCCCAGAACTTCGCCTCCCAGTGCCTCCTGTGCATCGCGGCAGAATTCTTCCACCGTGAACATGTGGCTGGCCTTGCGGTAGCCGTCAAACACACGAGCGACGGCCTCCATGTACTGACGCAGCTTTGCACGGGTCGTCTCAAAATCCTGTGCATAGCGGATAGTAGTCTTGACACGGACGGAGATACGGTTGGTTCCGTCCTGTGCGAACAGCTCCCCATTGAAGAATTTGACCTTGAACATCCCGAAGGTCATATCGGAGAAATACTTTTCCCAGAGATCGCCCATGCGGATCTCGTAGATACTGCCGCTGTTGCGGGTGATGACATCCGATGCACGCGGCGTGTAGCTGCGGCTCACCGTAACGGTATCATCATACAGGTTCTTGACGAAATCGCCGTACTTTTCCAGAAACTCCTGCTCGATCTCCGTCGGCACGTTGGCATAGCAGGTCGTGAACATCGCTTTCGGGCGTACCACCAGCACCGGGAATCCGTAAGCATTTTCCAGATCCTTTGCCAGCAGGAGCAGGCCGGTCTTGACGCGGTTCTCCACATCATCGGAATCAAACAGATAGCCGAACGCATCCGGGGAAACCAGCAGATTGCGGTGCTTTTTCTGGCTGTACATCCAGTAGAGCTTGTGCAGGATCTCCCGCAGCTGATACTGGCGCAGCTCGCCCATGCCATGCAGACGCTTGAGCTGAGAAAGATCACCCGACAGATATTCTTCGGTCGCTACACCAGTCATATTTTTATCGCGGGCGCAGCGTCCGATCTCCTGCACATAATCGGCCAGATTGCCTGTCGGCGCATAGTGGTAAACCTGTGCAATATCCGGCACATCCACGCCCATGCCGAAGGCTTTGGTGCTGATCATCGCAACGGCCTACCCGGTGCGGAAAGCCTCCTGTGCAGCGTTCTTCTCCACACGGTTCAGACGGCCATAGTAACGGCGAACTTTATTCTTCACCAGCGGGGACACGGCATTGTAGATTTCCTCCACTGTAGAGGTAAATGGGCAGTAGACCAGCGTTTTGCGGCCTTCGGCCACAAACTTTTCGATCTGCTTTGCAACATGATCGACCTTAAATTCGTCCCGGCTCCCTTCAACGGTCTTTTCCAGCGGATGAATATCAAAGTTGATGTTGTCACGGCGTACACGACCCAGATACAGGATTGGGTTGTTCAGCTTCAGGGTGTCGATGGTATCCTGCACCACGTCATCCTGCCCGCCATACACAGCAGTAGCGGTCAGGCAAAGGACCGGGAAGTGTAGACCATTGCGGCGCTGACGCTCCAGATAATCGCCGAGGAACCAGTAATCCGCACGGAAGTCCTTGCCCCAGCTGGTGACGGTATGGGCTTCGTCCACAACGAACAAACCAAGGCGGCGATTCCCAAGCAGGGTCTCCAGCGAAGTGGTCAGCAGCATTTCGGGTGCAAGGTACAGGATGGACTTTTCGCTGTTATGGATGGCGTTCAGGCGCTCCTCACGCTCCTCGTGGGAAACATTGGAGTTCAGGAAGGTGGCGCAATGCACGCCGCGGGCTTCCAGCTGGGTGACCTGATCCTGCATCAAAGCAATCAGCGGCGAGACCACGATAGTGACAGCCTTGTGTACCTGCGCCAGATAGATACCGGATACCTGATAGAACACCGATTTGCCTGCGCCGGTGGGAGCGGTCAGGAACACATTGGTGTAGTCCTGATAGTCTCCCATGGCAAACTCGCACTGCCTAACGATGGTGCTGATGATCTCGCCCTGACTGATCTGCTTTGTCTCCGTCCCAGCGGCAGGGTCTTTGTAGAAGTCCAGCATCCGGAAATCTGCATTCACGCCCCAATACTGCTTGAGGATGGCACGGTAGCGGTTGATGGTTTCCGGCTCGATTTTCTCCTGCTTCTCTGCACAGTTCAGGGCAAATGTCGTACCACACTGAGAAGCAAGGAAGGAGAGCACATCGTAAGTATTGTTTGCCGCATTCTGTACCCGCTCCACCGACACGACCACGCTGCCTTCCAGCCGACCGCTCAGGATGTCATCGGCCAGCACCATCGGGGAAACATCATGGGCAACCGTTGCCTCCGCATCCGTGAAAGCGGTCTGCTGCTTCTGATAGAAGGGCAGGCAGCGGATGTTTTCGCTCTTGTGCTTGTTGAACAGTGCCAGATAGTAATGCTCATCCAGAATGCGGACGCCGGCATAGTAACGGCTGAGAACCTCTGCCTCCGGCGCAAGATCGTTCTTTTCGCTTTCGTAAGCCTCGGCCAGTGCATCTGCGTCGGCCGCCGGGATGCAGCTGGGCACATACGCCGGGAAAGCGTTGTTGTCGATGACGATGAACTCCGCATCAAACATGGATTCCGGTTCCTGCACGGTCTGGAGGATCGCCAGCATCTCCTCATAGATGCCGACCGTCACACCATCCTGCATCATGAGGCTCTGCACCAGCTTGCGCTTTGCCGCGTCGATCTTGGCGATGCTCACAGTGCCGTCCGCATTCAGGATCTTTCCGGCAGGCAGGATGGCATCCTCCCGATGCGCTAACCAGCGGACATTTTCCGGCACAAAGCCCCGGAAAAACAAGGCAACGTTCTTGCCTGCATAGAGAGGAGAAATCTAAATTGGCAACACGAGGCAAAAAAGAGAAAGAGTATCCGCCTATGCCCGCAAACTGGATGTACAAGCGCGGGG